>Ga0065711_1051046_pt1 | contig 10539 bp, 6 predicted proteins | sample Hoacrofraction12_FD_59098 | JGI IMG/M metagenome (GOLD analysis project Ga0065711, IMG submission 59098) | Hoatzin crop microbial communities from Cojedes, Venezuela - Epithelial fraction 12 v2 (version 2) | ecosystem: Host-associated > Birds > Digestive system > Esophagus > Crop | place...
CCCTCCTTCGCTCTCTTTTTTTTTTTTTTTAAAGGAGGATCAGCTCGAGAGAGGCGACTGGTTCCACGGGAAAGGACGAGAACCAAAAATAAAGCAGCGGAGTCTCCAAGCCGAGATAGCGAGTGCCCAGGTCCTTTCTCCTCGCCGCCGCAGACGACCGTGATGGGGACCGGCCGCTACCAGCGGCGGGGTCCGTGCGCGTCCCCGGGCTGCCGAGGCGCAGCGCGCCCGGCTCCGCGGCAGCAGGCAGCAAACTGCCGGCAGCCGGCCCGGCCCCGCTACCCAGGTGCAGGGGGGGAGGGCTTAAAGCGGTGGGAGGTGATAGAGGTAGGAGACATCTGTGTCGTGAGGAGGTTAGTGGGGGTCAAGTAGACGGTAACAATGGGCGAGCGCGGTCCCTCTCGGGCAGCCTGCCTGCTCTTTCTTTCTTTCGCTCGCTCGCTTTTAGCGGGTGGACATCTAACTTGCTCCCTAATGATGCCTCCCCGGCTTTAAGAGTCCAGACTGCCCTGCAGTAACCCAAGACAAACACTTTCTCCAGCCATCTGGAGAGCTCCTGGCTGCTCTGCCTGTGTCTCATCACTGTGCGAAGAGACAGCAGCGCTAGAAATCAAGCCACTCTCAGATCTACTCTCTAATCCCCTTCTGTTAGCTGATTTCCAGTCAGACTGTTTGCTTTTGCATTAGATAATAGCCTTAGAGAAAACAATTATCATTTTCTTTTTCCCTTTGTCTATCCCTCTTTCCAAAGTACAGTATCGAGGAAGGCCTCCCTCTCTCCCTTTTTCTTTTTTTTTTCCCCTTTTGTTTTTTTAAGAAATTTATAGTTTTTCATGGCTTGCAGAACCCAGATACAATTTCACACTTTCCTGGAAGGAGATTCTGGATTCTTCGGAAAGCAGCAACATGATCGCAACTACACTGAAAATTAATTACTATCATCTGCAATTAATAGAAGCGTGCCACCGTTTGACTTCGTGTTTCATTACATAATTGTTTCGGTAGGCATCCGTATATTTTCAGATTCGCCAGTTGCTCCCTTCTGTGTTTCACTGAGAATATTACTGTCAGCCATATAACCTACAGCGAACTGGTACTTCTGCTGTCGTGTTGACACTGTATAAAGAAGGCGTCGCCACGAAAAAAAACCCAGCACACGAACTTCATATATTGAGTAAAAGAGTGGGGTTTTTTCAGGTTGCAGATAATGGATTGGAACTGTCAGAGCTGCCTGGACTCTGAGCTACATGTTTTTCAAATGTCAAATGTTGAGTAAAAGAGTCAACATAGAACAGAACTACTAATCAAACTGCACTCTTTATTCCCATACGTACACGTGCACACGTGCGTGCGCACGCGCACTGTAGGCTTGATCTTGCAAATTTACAAATGCCTCATTTTAAGAGCTTAAATAGACCTATTGAATGCAAACTAGCCTTACATTTGTTTATCATAAGCACATACACATTTCCAGAATGGGAGGGAAGCATTTGTGTATATTTATGAGCATATTTATAGTAATATTCATCTGTCTCCATGGCTGGCTTTGAAAATTCAGTTGATTTGGAAAATATGCTTAAAATAAGTCTTCTAATCTGGATAAATCTACCTTTTCTGCAGATATTTGGGGACACGTTCGTGAACAGGTTGGCATATAGTAATATGGTATCAAATTCACCTTGAAGTAAATTCAGCTCAACACAGCGTAAACTAGGACATCTTTCAGTCTACTGTGATTTTAGTTTACAAAAATGGTGAGAAGCCCCAAGTCTAGCATTGCTTTCTAGTTTAAAAACTATCTGTTTTAGAGAGGTCTATTTCAAGGCCGTAATTGTGGGAGAACCTTTAAAAAAGTATTTTCAAATATTTTGAAATAATCTAGAAATATCAAATTTTATAAGGCTTCCTTTGTCAGTGGCAGATCCGGAAACGTCAGTCAAGCCTTCAAATCTTTGTGACGTGATACTTTTATCCCAATTGTTGTATGTATAAGATGAAAAATAAAGAAGAGATGTGCCACTGGTCCCAGAGCACGTCCTGCTGAAGTGTCAGGGACTGAACACCGAGTCCTAATTCTCAGTTTACAGCTTTAAAAAAAACCCGCAGCACTTCCCCTTTGGCATGTACCTTCAGTCTAAAAGATCAGTTGACTTTCTAGGTATTATCTTCCAAAATAGGGAAGGAATGTCAGTTTAGGTTTGGAAACTCTGGAAACTCTAGTCAGAGCTATTGACAATTAAATACCCACCTACAAATTGATTAAAGTTTACAGACTTCTGCCTTCTCTTTCCATAATGAGAAAAATACAGAAATCGCCTATTAAACTGCCAGCCCTGGCTCGTATTGCATGGCAATTCCCGCTGCTCCCGGTAAGGACAAAGCCTGCCCAGATAACGAAGCGTGGTGCATCGCAGTAAGTACTGACTACTTCGTGGCAACTGTACTTTTCTCAGACAGTCTGAGAGAATAAATTACCACGATTCCTAAATAATGAAAGATTGTATCCATCAAGTATTATCATTATATTGCAAAGCTGATGATTGAAGCCTGGCTTACAGCAAACTTCTCTCATCCGTACCTTTTTCTTTTCTCTATTTGTTTCCCGCAGAAAGTAGATATGTTTTAGCAAAAAAGGAAAAATAAACATGTTCTTTGAAAGATGAATTCATCTTTCAGGAAGGAAAAAAATGCAGCCTCACAGTAGACCTCACAAATACTTGGTAACTTTACACCCTGCAGATTTTTTCTGCAGACTGTAGATGCCATGTCTGATTTGACATATGAAGGATTTATACCGTGTATCACTCTGTGACATTGTGTGAGAGAAAGGCTGGTAAAAGTATAGTTGCACATGGAAGTCAGAAATATCCTGCTAGGCTGTCCAAATCTGACTATATTTTGATTGTTCAGAGACCGATCAAATGTTCAGAGCTGAAACATGGCTTACTCTTTGCTGTGAATAATTATATTATGGGCAGTCATCTGCACTGAAATTCTTGGAAGAGAGCTTACATATCAACTCACCTCGTTGCTGTTTAAAAATAGAGACAAGTATGTCCCCCTAATTGTCACTGCCATGCAGCTTGGAGTGTTACACATTGTCACATGTCCCCATCCAGAGCTCAGACAACCTCCTCAAGCGCTTTGCCACACAAACTGTGCGGACTTTAAGTCTGTGCTTGTTTTTTCAGCCATGTCCCTCGGCTAAAGTGTCTTCCGCTGCTGAAAGGCTCGGTTTCATCCTCCGTGAAGCATGCAAGAATCTCACTATTTGCTTCCGTTGGAGCTGGACTGGGCCTTGCCGTATGGATCAGGGCTGCGTGTAGTTGCTACCGCACTTATTCGACAAGCGCTCGTTTGGATGGAGCGGCGCAGTAAGCGTTCGTAGAAAGCAAAATAGTCAGATAGAACGCTAAGCTGGATCCTTGAGAGCTGTAGGTTATGAACCTTTCCCTTAACCAAGTTTTTCCAGTTTTCCCTATAATTTACAAGCGTATTTTACATGTTAATGTGAGCTACACTACGTTTTCATTTCAGTCTGTTTGCGCACCTTTTGTAGGTCGTGCAGCCCAGACGACGGCAGCGGGACAGAGGCTGCTGCGGGCTTCACGTAAATGTTACATACACTTTCTTCAGGAAATCCTTCCCAGTTTAGCCGGAGTACAAGCTAAATCCTGACTTGACCCCTGCACAGAAAAGCAGCAAAGACATAAAAAGCCCCGTGGAGCAGAAATGCTGGCTGCGGCTCAGGGGCTCGGCAAGAGGGCTGGGGCGGGTGGCTGGTGGGTTGCTGGGTGGGCTCTGCAGCTTCACGTGAGGGGGAAACACGCCAGGACCAGCGCTGGGTAACGGGAGCAGAAAACTCACGGTAGCAGGGTGGATCCCACCCTTCAGTATGCAAAGCATGTCCACTAGGTGATGTACATGCTGCAAGAGCTGACATATTACCTGCTTCTCTCTCTGTTCATACCGTTGTTTACCCTTTGCTTTTGGTAGCAAGGAAAACGCATAAAGTCCCTTCCAAATTAAAAAAGAGAGGCTATCTACTTTCAGGAGTTTACAAGCTCCACTGATGCACAGTTTGACATCTTCTCCTTGTCTGACGTGATAGATTTTAGCCCTGCTTCATGTATATTTGTTTGGGGTATTCCTTAATTAAATTATGTGCGGAGGACTTTTTTTTGCATTCGTGTTTGCCTTTTGGCATTGTCGGGACTCCTAAACACCCGTTAATGTTGCAGCATTCTGAGGCGCTTTGCAGAAGAATGTATGCACAGAAACAGAGAAAGGGGAGCTGGGTTATTTTGGAAAGGATCACACAAACAAAATTTATACATTGGCAGTCATTTGCAGGGATGCCAGCTTTTTCATTCACTTTCAGCAAAATATGGCTTCTTATTAAAAAACAAATCTTTTCAAGACAAAAGATTCTACAGGTTAAATGAAGCAATACCAAGCAAAAAGAGGGAGGAAAAATAGTTTGAAAACTTTCACAGAAGCAAAAAGCTTATCTTGTCTTAATCCATTGTCTATGTTTTATTTATGCAAATAAATGTATATTGAATATTTATTATATTAATATTTAATATTAAATCTATTTTAAAACAGAAAATATTTGGTTTTGACGCTGAGATTTTTTTGTCTGTGCTGAAACCAACAGAATAGATTGAGCTGAAATAATACAGGCTTAGCGCTTCTTCTGTAACAAACGTGAAAACACCAAAATGGAAATAATAAATTTGGTTTCCATCAATGTCAAAGAGCAGGAAACATTTTGCTGTTGAGGTTCCTGGAAGCAATAAGTGCTGTATTAACTGCCACGCAACACAGACACACACTCTCAGACAGGATACCTCGCCTAAGCAGGGGAAACCGTTGCCCTAACACACATGCGTGCAGTTCCTTAACTTCCCACCTGCTGGGCAGCCACCTGCAATAAACAATAGTGGTCTATTATCAGACAGTAATAAAATAAGCAGCCACAAAGCTGTTTACCTAAACACCGCCACAAGTCCCTCAAAACAAGTCCCTGTAGGCTGGAGAACCCTGGCCTCCATGGCAAAGGGGGGACCTCTCTTAGGACAACCTCTGAAGGCCAGCATGTTCCCTTTCTAAATACGCCTAGTGTTTAACTAGAGACAGCGACCATCTGTAATGTACGTAATGGTGCACAGCTACTATAAAGTAATGAATCCAAGGTGCATGATCTGTTCCAGGTTTCCTTTTGTATATACACAGTCCCTCGGTGCTACGTCTCCTAAAAAGTGTAGTGACATCTTGTATATGGAAGGCTAACAGCATAACTCTCTTATCTTTTTCACTGACATGTTGACAGTACATTATTCTGTTTAGACACAAGCTTAAATTTGGAATATAACTGCATTTCGCTGCTGGCTGCAACTAACCAATATACTGACCCTGCTCCCGTATCAAAAATCTGCCTCATTTGGATTTCATAAAGCAAGGTGAAGTCCTCTTTTGATATATCACATCTCCATGTCTCCAGCTGTAAATAAAAACAAATTGGTCGAGGTGGGAAGTCTATTAATATCATGACCTCAGTATGATGTAACTGAAACCACATTTTCCGCACACCCCCGAACCACTGTTTATATTTGCATCAAAGTATGTTAAACAAAGGTAGGTTTTAAAGCCTCTGTCTGGAAAAATAAAGAGTCTGTTCTTGAAGGTAGTTTTTATTGTAGTGATTGCTTTAAATTGGAGATGTCTCTATAACCTGGAAAACTCCTTCACAGAGATGCATAAATACTCTAGAAGCCACTTAAGAGATTTTGGTATTCTAGTCTGCTTTACATTGTATTTACAATTTTAGAGTTCAAAAGACAACAATTTAAAAATCAAATTTTAACTAGGGTGTCAGACACAGCTTAAGCTCAAATCCACATATTAACATAGAGTAGCTTTTGATGTGAAAAAACCCCAAACAAGTGTCACAGCAAATAAAAATGATATTTCGAAGTTTTAGACTGCTGTGGAAAAAGCTCAGATAGATAACTGAGTCTGATACTACTTCGTTTGTTAGACTCTATTTAAAGCCTGGTTTATTTTTAGAAAGAAACTGATGAAACCTAGTTTGCTCAGGAATAGTTATTTGCAGATCAATAGCAACTTAAAATGTTGTCTCGTATGCACATCATTACAGGGGCGATGCTTTGATGCATCAGTCACTTATTACTTCTGCTCTCAGACAAAGAGGAGAAGTAATGAAAAAATTATGTCTTATAGAAGACAGAAGCATTTTTTCCCCTTTCACTGGCAAAAGCTTTCTTTTAAAAGCTCTTAAAGATGGAAATTAAGAGGACATAGGATGTAAACAGAGCATAACACAGAAATATTCAGAAAGAGCAAAGCACAGTGTGAGAGATGGTATTTATAGAACAACGAGGAAATAAACGTAACACTTTTAACACCACACAGTGCAATGTAAAAAATTAACATTTTAAATGGAGAGTAACAATAAGGATGCCTAAGAAAATCCACATGTTATGTCGTTAAAAAAACTCAAGAGGTAAATTAGGCCATCTTTAGTTGAACTGAGTAGCAAGCCATTCTGGTGTATTCTCCATCAGTTATTGGAATTTTTCTTGAAATTAGGTGCTGCTGCATGTGTCAAAATCTGATCTGAAGTGCCACAATAATTTATTGCCCGTCTGCAGAAACAACCTGATTCTGTCTCACTGAAATAACTGATATGTTTGGCCTCTGATTTCCTAGGAAAGGAACCAAACTAGAACACTTACAGACCTCTTAACTAAAAACATTCTTCTTTTCAAATAATCTATTTTTAGTTCAAAATTCTTTCTTTCTTACACAATTACTTGTCTTTTAACCAAGAAAGTAAACATAATGTATTTGATAGTTATGTCCTATATAACAGAAATCAAGTCAAATTTAGAAGGCGTTTTAGAAAATTTCAGAAGTAGAAACTATCTTTAGTCTGTAAGACATACACATGTTAAAATACGAAAATTATTCATTTCCCGGTTTTGACTTGTGTTCATTCACTGCCAGCAGTCACACAACTTGTAAACAGTGTCTCTAAATCGTCCAAGAGATCCAGCAAGATGTGACTTCTGAGCCGCTCTCATCACCTATGGGACATGGTGCCATGAAAGGTCCAGCTTACAGCAGCCCCTGCCACTTTGCCAGCAGCACGAAGAACTGGAAAATAGGATTTTTGGAAGGTCCTGTGTCAGAAACAGACCATTTCTGATTAAATATCTGCATTTCCAATTTCACCCTGGTATCTGTGAGTTTGGGGAAGGGTGTTGATATCTATGTTTCACAGAGCCATGTAAGTGAGGGCTGGCTCTTGGGCTCATAGCCATGAGGTCTCCCCTGGGTTAGCAGCTGAAGTAGTCAGTTCTGCTCTTCAGCTTTGACGTGGCAAATCTGCAAGGCAAATGAAAAAAAAAGTCCAGATTTTAAATCAGAGTTGACGAATCATTTGTATTTTTCTATTTGGATTCTTCTTTGTCCTTTTAAATTTTTCTTGGTTTATATAATGAGAATTTTTTTATACTGACTATATTACGGTGAGAAGGTGAATACCTTTGTGGTTATTTACATAAGTATTTCCCTCTTCTCACAGTGAGTAATTATTCAAACTTTATTTAACAAAAACCAAGCAATGTCTCTGATGTTGCTTTTCCTCTTTCTCTTCATAACAATTTTCGCCTGGAAGCTTCCCAGTCTTGCTTGTTTATCTTCTCATATAGTTTTGAGAAAACAATATACGTCTCCCCACATCCTCCCTTTGCCTTTCTTGATCCATAAAAAATCTTCTAGTGAAATTTGCTACACAGCAGCAAATTTCAGTTCCTGATGAACTGCAGGCTTCAGCGATTTCTAGATGAAATCAGCCTCTCCATTTTCAGGGACTTCTGTGAAACTGATTCCTTCAGATTTCCACACGTACATAGGGGTGTGTATATATATATATATAAGCTTTTCTGTGTTCCACTTATATGTGGAATAAGTGGGACACAGGATAGCCACATGTCTTAAAAGAAAACAAAAAAGCAATTAAAAGGAGAAACCCCAAATAAACAACCAGATATTTTTCTCCTTCAGATGCTGCTTTTGCTATTCTTTCCCAAAGTCTCCCACTTAATGCTGTGGGTATGGGAATTCTCTGAATTCTTTCTTTCTGGATGTCATGAGATTCATGATTTTATTCCATGGTTTTGGAGCTACTTACTTCAAAATATTGTACCAATATACTGCCCTGAATTTGAGTAAATACCTAACATATCTTTTGTAATAACTTAACTTCTAATAGGCAAACTACAATTCTTAGAAAAAAATGTATAGGAAACTTCAACAGTTGTTAGTTGTAGGCAACCAGTCTCAGATGTCAGTGATCTCTGCCTGCAGAAACCATGGATGGTCACTGAGAAATGCCTGATCTAGCAGGGTTAGATCTCTGCAAATACATGTAGCAATTGTGCATAAGCCATATATGATTAGTTTAACCCATGTGGTTTCTGGAGTGATGCCAGTGTGTCAAAAGGACACCAGCTTATACCTTGGCCTTGATACTTCTTCTGACAAGAAGAAAATTTGACTGACGAGAGATCACCGTAAGTTTCCAGAAGAACTTAATGTGAGCAGATTTTGCAGTGGGGGAATTTATATTTCAAATGCACGAATGATCTCCACAGTCTAAGTAGTACCTTATTAATAACATGGGTATCATGGGGCTGTCATCAGACATTATCAAGATCATGAACATACTATATCATTCTTTTGTGTGCCCATATGGTTGCCCAATATTCTCTCTCTATTGGACTGTGCTTGGTTTTGGCATCTGAAAGCTATCTGGAACAATAACCTACAGGTTTCCAATCATGTCCGTGTAATTGGAGTAGCACCATACTAAGACCATAGCTTCTGGCATCTGCTAAAACAGCTGTAGACTTAGAAACATCATAAAATGCCAGAACTGGGGATGTAGTCAATAGAGTCTTTAAACTCTCAAAAGCACACCCCTGTTCTTAATCCCGTTCCTTTTCAGTGGCTTTTCTAAGCAGTTTGTTAAAAAGATTGGCCTTTTTAACGAGAGGTTAAGTATGCATTTACTTCAAATTTTATCATGCTGATGAACCATACTAGTTCTGATACACTTTTATACAATGGTATTTCAAATATAATCTTGATGTTTTTTTTCTGCCTCCGTGTTACTTCATGTCTATCGCATATCCTGACTGCCATAGCCTGTATTTTCCTGTTTAATTTTAGTCCGGTAGCTTCAACCATCTTCAGAACTTGTGTTAACCCAAATGTTGCAATGTTTTTCAAACTCCCAGTAACCCACAACTGTAATTACATATGCCCTTTAGGGCTTACAGGAACTCCTTTGGAATCGTTGTGAGCTATATGTGATGTTAAACTGATGATCAAAGCAGTATTTTTGAACGATGTCATCATTTCAGCATTGTCGTGATGAAGTAGATCTTCTCTGAGTCTGTGCCTGCATCTTGGAAGGATATTGGCGTATCGGTTGATTGTGAATTACATATCCCTGCTGACAAGGGCAGGCCAAGAAAAGACCTCTTAAGTCTACTTGTGTGGTATTTTCACCACAACTGATACCAAAGAAGCAAGCCAAGTATCAGTGCAGTTCTGAGCTCTAATCTGCAAGCTCCTTACTGTCCTACAAAGATTTCTTTTAAACTGTGGAAGATGCAACTTTAGGCAGTACTTGGCATGAGAGAAACATATATCACTTCATTTGGGCTAAATCACTTTTTCCTGAATTTGGCACATTTCACCAAACCGGCCTTACCTCCTCTGTGCACTGCACAAAACCTCTTTGAAATTTACCTGTACTGACATTATTAGGGGAAAAAAATCACCCGAATAGGATCTTTGCCTTAGAATCATAGAATCATGGAATCATAGGTTGGAAAAGAACTCTAAGATCATCAAGTCCAACCATCAACCCAACACCACCATGCCTAGTAAACCATATCCCGAAGTGCCATATCTACATGTTGTTTGAACACCTCCAGGGATGTGGACCCAATAACCTCCTTGGGCAGCCTGTTCCAATGCCTGACCACTCTTCCAGTAAAGAAATTTTTCCTAGTATCCTATCCAAACCTCCCCTGAAGCAACTTGAGGCCATTGCGTCTCATCCTATCACTAGTTACTTGGGAGAAGAGACCGACACCTGCCTCACTACAACCACCTTTCAGGTAGCTGTAGAGAGCAAGAAGGTCCCCCCTCAGCCTCCACTTCTCCAGACTAAACAGCCCCAGTTTCCTCAGCCACTCCTCATAAGACTTGTTCTCTGGACCCCTCACCAGCCTCGTTGCCCTCCTCTGGACATGCTCCAGCACCTCAATGTCCTTCTTGTAGTGAGGGGTCCTAAACTGAACACAGTACTCCAGGTGTGGCCTCACCAGTGCCGAGTACAGGGGCACGATCACCTCCCTGCTCCTGCTGGCCACACTATTCCTGATACAAGCCAGGATGCCATTGGCCTTCTTGGCCACCTGGGCACACTGCTGGCTC
>Ga0065711_1051047_pt1 | contig 10538 bp, 4 predicted proteins | sample Hoacrofraction12_FD_59098 | JGI IMG/M metagenome (GOLD analysis project Ga0065711, IMG submission 59098) | Hoatzin crop microbial communities from Cojedes, Venezuela - Epithelial fraction 12 v2 (version 2) | ecosystem: Host-associated > Birds > Digestive system > Esophagus > Crop | place...
ACAGACAAGAATTTGTCGGAAGATTTTCATTCCTTGGCTTTGACCCCAAGATGGAAATAACATGCAAAGATGGTGAGGTATGCATCAAAGATAAAGAGGGAAATATTACAAAACAAAATAATCCATGCAAAGTTCTTGATAATATACTAAAGCAATACAAAAGCAAAAGATTTGATGATATGCCGCCATTTACGGGAGGACTTGTCGGATATTTTGCATATGATTTTGTGAAGTATTCTGATAATAAATGCGTGATAAATTCCAAGGATGAAGAAAATTTCAAGGACATGGATCTCATGCTTTTTGACAAAATAATAGCATTCGACAATGTATCGCAGAAGATTGAAATCATAGTAAATGTTGAAAGAGACTGCAGTATAGATGCATACAACACAGCTGTAAGAGAGATTGAAAAAATAGAGAATATTCTAAAACATGCTGATAAAGATGAATATATTTGCGGGAAAATAAGAGGCGATATAAATGCTCTTTTTGACAAAGAAAAATACTGCGCGATGGTGAAAAAAGCGAAGAAACACATTTATGAAGGTGATATCTTTCAAGTGGTATTGTCCAATAGATTATCTGCGGATTATAGAGGAAGTATACTAAATGTATATAGAATTCTAAGAACAACCAATCCATCTCCCTATATGTTTTATTTTGGAAGCGATGATATGGAGATGTCGGGAGCATCTCCGGAGACTTTGGTAAAGCTTGATAATGGAACTCTCTACACATTTCCGCTTGCAGGAACCAGAAGAAGAGGAAAGACCAAGGAAGAAGATATCACACTTGAAAGAGAGCTCCTAGCAGATGAGAAGGAGCGTGCAGAGCACAATATGCTTGTTGACCTCGGGAGAAACGATCTTGGCAAAATCTGTAAATTTGGAAGCGTCGAAGTTGAAAAATATATGGATATCCTCAGATTCTCGCACGTGATGCATATAGGTTCAACCGTGAAGGGAACTATAAAAGATGAATACAGCCCTGTAGATGCTATAAAATCAGTGCTTCCTGCAGGAACGTTATCAGGTGCCCCAAAGAAAAGAGCTATGGAAATAATAGACGAGCTCGAAGACAATAAACGCGGCGTATATGGCGGTGCTATAGGCTATATTGATTTTGCCGGAAATATGGATATGTGCATTGCAATAAGGCTTGTTTTCAAGAAAAACAATAAGATATTCATAAGATCCGGAGCAGGCATAGTTGCAGATAGCATCCCTGAGAATGAATACAACGAATGCATTCAAAAAGCAAAAGCAGTTGTTGAAGCGGTAAATATAGCAGAAAATATTTGAAAATATAGTAAAGGAAAACAAAAAGATGATTCTACTAATAGATAATTACGACAGCTTCTCATATAACCTCTACCAATATGTTGGAACTATCACAGATGATATAAAAGTAGTTAGAAATGATGAGCTGACAATAGATGATATCAGAGAAAATAAAAATATACAAAAGATAATATTATCTCCCGGCCCCGGAAGACCGATAGATGCAGGGATGTGCGAAGATATTGTAAGAAACTTTAAAGGCCAAATTCCTATACTTGGAGTATGCCTTGGGCATCAAGCAATATGCGAAGCTTTGGGCGGCAAAATAGTTCATGCCAAAACCATGATGCATGGTAAAACATCAAAAGTAAAAATTGATAATACGTCCCAAATATTCGCAGGACTTGATGATGAAATAACAGTCGGAAGATATCACTCACTGGCAGCAGATGTTAACTCTTTACCAAAAGACATCAAAGTCACGGCAACCGCAGAAGATGGCGAAATCATGGCAGTAGAACTTATAGACAAGGGAGTCTACGGCATCCAATTCCACCCGGAATCCATCCTCACCCCAGATGGCTATAAGATGATTGAGAACTTTATCGGCCTATAAAAAACAACAAAATGACAAAGTAAAAAGAGCACATAAAAAAACTTACAAAATCAGCAAAATATATCAAAACAACAAAAAACAAAACGCATAAACTAAATTCTATCAAAACGCGGATGAACCAAAGCGAAAGCGTCCCTCCAAGTGATATATATAAGTTATAGTGCTTCGTATTGTAAAAATATATCTTCTTGCCCTTGCTGCCGCGTTTTGATAGAATTTATGGGACAATATTTTTTTGGGAGAGGTACGGCCATGAAAAAGTTATGGAATGACGAGTGGTTTTTTGCAAAGAAAAAACTATACACCACATTTGGGGATTTCGAAAAATCAAAAGAAGCTGACACTATAAGCGGAAAACTTCAAAAAGTAACACTTCCGCATGACTATCTGATATATGATACAAATAACCTATACGAAGATAGTACGGCTTTTTATCTAAAAAAATTCACATGCAGTGAAATTGAATCAAAAAATTATACGCTATATTTTGAAGGTATATATATGGATTCGTCCGTATATGTAAATGGAAATCTTGCCTTCGAATGGAAGTATGGATATACTACGTTTTGCGTTGATATTACAAAATACCTTGTAAACGGCGAAAATGAAGTTGTCGTTGTGGTAAATTATGCATCGCCTAACACAAGATGGTATTCGGGAGCAGGCATATATAGAGATGTATATTTAATCGAAGAGCCCAAAATCACAATAAATGATACATCATTTAAACTTGTGCAGGATAGTATATATGTGCATTCTGCAAAAATAGATGAGTTAAAGAACATATGGCAAAGCGAAGTATGCTTTGAAATAGAAGTTAAAGGAATCCTTGAAGCTCTAAAAGATGATAAAGAAAAACTCACAAAGCTTTTAAATGATAATCTTTGTATGAAAATATCTGCATCTGATAAGGATAATATAAAGATATTTGAAGTAGATAATAAAGAAGTAATAGGTGAGTTTGCTATAGATAAGATAAATAATGAAAATATAGGATATGATGATAGCACCGGTTTAAATAAAACAGCTAAGAGCAATTCAAATATAACTATAAATAATGTATATGATACCAATCCTTATGGCGATAAGTATGTAGATAATACTTTGAGAATTGAACTTTATACATCTTTTAATGCTATAAATCCGCATATTTGGGATATGGATACACCAAATTTATACTATATCAAAGTATGCCTTGAGGATAAAAAGAATATAGAAAATATAAAAAAGGTATTTTTAAAAGATGTAGATAATATCAGCGCTGAGAATGAATCAAACTCTAAAAATATGATAAAATCTCAAACTTTAGAAAGCAGCTTTGGATATAGAGAGCTTACTTTCGATACGAATAAAGGCCTATTCCTAAACGGAAGACATGTAAAGATTCAGGGCGTATGCGAGCATCATGATTTGGGATGTCTTGGAGCTGCATATAACGAAGATGCTATGACAAGAAAGCTTGTAAAGCTTCGCGAAATGGGAGTAAATGCTATAAGAACAGCCCACAATCCGCCTGCTGTATCTGTCATGAATTTGTGCGACAAGATGGGATTTCTTGTTATGAGCGAGATTTTCGATATGTGGGAAAGACCAAAGAACGAGAATGACTATGCAAGGTTTTTCTCTGACTGGTCAGTGAAAGACGTTGCATCATGGATTAGGCGTGATAGAAATCACCCATGCGTTATCATGTGGAGCATCGGAAATGAGATTTATGATACTCACGTATCAGAAAGAGGTCAGGTTATTACAAGGTATTTGCAAGGCGAAGTGCAAAAGCATGATAGACTATCCAATGCCAAAATCACTATGGGTTCTAATTTCATGCCATGGGAAAATGCCAGAAAGTGCGCTGATATCTTGAAGTGTATAGGATATAATTATGCGGAAAAATACTATGACGAGCACCACAAAGAGCATGCTGACTGGGCCATCTACGGAAGTGAGACGTCGTCAACTGTTCAGAGCAGAAACGTATACAAGTTCCCGCTTGCGACTCCTCATCTAACTGATGATGATCTTCAGTGCTCTTGTATAGGCAATGCTACAACCAGCTGGGGAGCTGAGAATACAGAATATGTCATAAAGGCAGAAAGAGACCATGATTTTTCACTTGGACAGTTCCTCTGGACAGGCTTTGACTATATAGGTGAGCCGACTCCGTACAGCACCAAGAATTCATACTTTGGACAACTTGATACGGCAGGCTTTCCTAAGGATACTTTTTATATGTACAAGTCCAATTGGGTTTCAAGAGATGAGGAAGATGTGCTATATGTATATCCTTATTGGAACTTCAATAGGGGGCAGATGATTGATGTCAGAATAGTATCGAATGCGCCTGTTGTTGAGTTATTTGTTAATGATAAGTCTTTGGGCAAAAAAACAATAGACCATGCGCATGGAGATAAGCTGTCCGCAGATTATAGAGTGCCTTATGAGGAAGGATTCATAAAGGCTGTGTCTTATGATGAGAATGGAAATAAGATACAAGAGATGACAAGACATAGCTTTTCGGACGCAGTATCTTTTGACGTAAAAAAAGAAGTATACGGAGAGTTGTCATTTTTTGAAATAACAGCGCTTGATAAAGATGGCTACGTCGTTGAAGATGCAAATAATAGCGTTGTTGTTGATGTTAAATGCGGTATTCTGCTTGGTACAGACAATGGCGATAGCTCTGACTATGACTCTTATCAGTCAAATAAAAGGAAACTATTTAGAGGAAAGCTTCTTGTGGTTGCCAAAGGCAAAGATGCAGACCTAAGCGTATCTTTTGATGAAAATGATAATAGAATTAGAGATATAATGTTATCATTTGAAGATAGTGGCAAGTTAAATTTAGAAAATAGACAGACGCTTGTAAGAGCAGACTTTTTCCCTAGAATAAAAAATGCAAGCGAAATCAAATTCAAAGCTATAAATGATGTCGGAATAGAGTCTAATATAGTAAAAGTAGAGAAAATATCGCAGGATGATACATGCGCTATCTGCAAAATCACAGCTCTTGGAGACGGAGATGTAAGACTACGTGCATATACTGATAATGGCAGCGAAATCGTATCCGTCATATCCGAAATAGAGATGAGCGTTAGCGGAATGGGTCAAGCAATGATAGATCCATATTCGTTTGTATATGGCGCAAGCAACACAAGAGCTGTGGGCGATACCGTACTTGGATTTAATAATGGAATAGGTTCAAAACGTGACGCTAAGGAGACTGTTATCATATACGATCTTGTAAATTTCGGTGACTTTGGATCCGGCAAAGTTACTATTCCGATATACGACCTAATAGATAGAACTTTTGTCATGAAGATTTATGACGGTGTATATGGTGAAAAGGACGCTAGATGCATATTTGAAGGTGATTTCGTAAATGTGCCCAAGTGGCAAGAGTATCAAGATATGGTATGTGAGCTTGATGAGCGCATAAGCGGTATTCGTACGATTTCATTTGTCATCCCAAAAGAGCTTACGATTGGCGGATTCGTATTTGAAAAGGCAGAGAAAGCTTACTCGATTCTTACGCCTTCTATGGCATCGACTTTGTATGGCGATAGCTACGAACAAAATGGCTCATCTCTCTATAATATAGGGAATAACGTAAGTATAGTTTATAAGGGACTTGACTTTACAGGCGGTGCATCCAAGATTACTATACGCGGCAGAAGTCATAATGACAAAGATGCCATTCACATGCTGTACAAGAATGCAAGCGGTGATACCAGACTTATCATGGAATTTGAAGGCAGCAGTGATTTTAGAGAAAAAGAATATGTAATTCCGGATATGCCGTGTGGCGTGCAGGATATCAGCATCGTGTTCCTTCCGGGTACGAAGTTTGACCTTGATTGGATACGTTTTGATAAATAAAATCCGATGATTATGGGATATAATGACTGTTATTTTTTGCAAAAACAATGGTAGTCTATATCTTCGAAAAAAAGACAAATTGTCAATAAAAAAATGTGACGAAATAAAAATATTTTTTTGGCCAAGTTGCGAATACAAAGTATAAAAATTACTGTCGATAAATATGTTACCATTACAAAATGATGTAACGTAAACCCGTTTGCAGTTTGAAGGGGAGAGCAGTATGAGAAGAGGAAAAATCGCACTTTCTTTATCTATAATATACTTTGTATTCACGATTGTGGCTCCATTTACAGGTGAAAATTTTGTAAATGCAAAAGGCATAGAGTATGTCAATTTTTCTGAATATGCCGCGCAAGACTTGTTTGCAGATGCCAATGAGACTGAGGATGCGGAATCTAAAAGTGAAAGCACTAATTCTTCTCAAAATAGCACAGATAGTGAAAAACAAGCATCCAATACCTATGCAAACTATTATGCGCAGGGGTATGCCAATGCTCTTATGAGTCTTACAACAAGTGTAAATTCTTCTAATGAATCAGCCAAACATATAGCATATATTACTGAAAACAGTGGCAAGAAGATGACGTTTTCTTTTTATGGTGATGAAGACTTTGTTGATAGTTTTGGTGCTACCAAGCAGTTTGTATTCATGGCCGGAGAAGATAATGCATATGTTTGCACTGCCAAAAAAGTATATCTTCAGGTTCAGGGAAAAGATACATCTCTTATTTCGGGATTTCTCTCAACAACTCAGTATTTATCAGGTGATGCAAAAATTCTTGCATCTGATGATAAGCTTTCTACAAGTATAATCGCACCGATTACCGATACATACAAAAACATAGATTATAAGGGCTATGCATGCCTTCTTACAAAAGATAGTGATGGAAGCGGCATATATGTTACATACACAATGCCCGCATCAAATTATGATGATTCAAAAGCGCAAAAATTCGTCTATTCACTTGAACTTGTAGATGAATCTTTTTCGGATATAGTGCAAGATTATACCGCAGTTTCTGATGACTATAATATAGTAAATTCGATAACGCTTATGTGCGACACGGGATTTTTTAACTACAAATCTCTTGATAGCGAAAATTTCGATGCTGCGCAAAATCTTGTAAAACCGGCACTTGTAGAACTATTCCATGCAGACAGTGAAGATTCAAAGACAGGATGGTCGGGATCCGGCGTTATATGCGATATTGAATCGGACTACATCTATATTTTGTCTGTTGAACATGTAGCAGAGCTCATGACAGAGGGCAACAACGAGATTTGGCTTTATGACAAAACAAGGCTTACGTTTAATAGCAAAATTGATTACGTTAGACTTTCTGATGAAAATGAAATATGCATGTTTAGAATACCTACAAGCATGATTCCGACAAGAATTCTTGTTGGACTTCGAGAAGTTGATGCAGACGAAAATATCTACGAAGAACTTAGTACCGGCGATCAGCTCCTTGGCGTATGTACAAATCTTCGTCATACGGGAAAAGACTATACGGCGGCTATGACACTATTAAAACTAAATGATGCAATTCCCGAAGAACCTGATGATACTGTATATTTGTCAGCAACTCTTGCTCTTGAGCAGGGTATGAGCGGAACGGCAGTTATAGATATGCATGGCAATTTTGTAGGCATTGCAGACTCCAGAAATGTCAGCACGGAAAAAAGCTACGTGCTCATGATAAACGGACTTAGTAGTCTAAAGTTTGACTAACTTTTTCATATGTTATCCTCCTCTACTTGCGGAGCGTTTGTGGCGCTCCGCTTTTGCCGTGCGAATAGTTATCAAGATGTACAGTTTTGGGTTGACAGGTGCTTTAGAATCTGCTATTTTAATCTGTGCATGGAAATTCAAGCCCATTCGGGCGAAATTCCCTATTATGCAAAAGATATATTTTTTTTTTGCACAATAATAGCAATCATATAATTCACCAAAGGATAAATCTATGAAAAAAAACTATGAACAAAAGAGCATATTAGAGCTCAAAGAAATCGCAAAAGAACGCGGACTAAAGGGAGTTTCGACCCTTAGAAAGGCAGCACTTATAGAAGTTTTGTGCGAAAATGATGAAGCTTCAAAGTCATCAAAAAAAGCAAAAACAAACAAAGAAAAGCTGGATACAATAATCGAAAATACAGTTGAAGCACCTGTAAAAAGACGCCCCGGAAGACCTCGTAAAAATCCTGTTGAGGCAGTTTCTCTTACAAAGGAAGAAGCAGTAAAGGTTGTTGCAAAAAAAGAATCATCGCCGGTAAATGATGTTGCAAAAATTTCGTCTGATAAAAATAATACAGCAGAGTCTAATAATACAGATGATAGTTCTAAAAATTTGGCGCAGACAGCTACAGAAGGCAGCACAAATGCAAGTGACAATAAAATGCCTGCAAAGCCAAAATTCTCGAAACATATAATTACGGTCGGCACACCTATGTCCAAAGATCAGTATGGCAAAAAGTATCAAAATTTCAAACCATATAATAAGGACAATAAGAGATTTGCCGGAAGTGACAACAGATTTTCTCAAAATAGAAAACCGTCTTTTGATTCAAAATATGATAATAGAAATCAAAATTATAAGCAAACAAGATTTGAAGATAAAAAAGTTGATGTAAGAAAAACAAATTTTGATAATTATTCTGATGACGATTTGTTTGATCAGGCTGATTTTATAAATGATGAGACGGTAGATGATTTTGCTATTGGAACAGCTCCTGAAATCGAAGGAGAAAAAGTACATGGCATCATCGAAGTTATGAGTGATGGTTTTGGATTTGTCAGAAGCGAAAACTATCTCCCCGGTGAAAATGATGTATATATATCACCTATGATGATTAGAAAATACGTCCTTAGAACAGGTGATATCATAGATGGCGTAAAGGGCATAAAAAACGATAAGGACAAATTTTCACCGCTTTCAAAGCTTGAAAGGATAAATGGATATACACCGGAAGAAGCAATTAAGAGATCTGACTTTAAGAAGATGACACCTATTTTCCCAAATGAAAGATTGTCACTTGAAAGAAGCGGAGCTTCTGTTGCAATGCGTATCATGGATCTCATAGATCCAATCGGAAAAGGTCAAAGAGGTATGATAGTATCTCCGCCAAAGGCCGGTAAGACTACGCTCTTAAAAGAGGTTGCAAAGTCGATAAATTACAACTATCCAAATATTCATATTATAATTCTTTTGATTGATGAAAGACCTGAAGAAGTAACAGATATGAAAGAGTCGATAGAGGGTGAAAATGTAGAAGTAATCCATTCGACTTTTGATGAGCTTCCTGAGCATCATACAAGAGTTGCAGAGATGACTATAGAGAGAGCCAAAAGACTTGTTGAGCATCACCAAGATGTTGTGATTTTGATAGATTCTATTACACGTCTTACAAGAGCATACAATCAGGTTATTCCGCCATCAGGCAGAACTCTATCAGGCGGTCTTGACCCTGCGGCGCTTCATATGCCAAAGAGATTCTTCGGCGCAGCCAGAAACATGAGAGAGGGCGGAAGCCTTACGATTCTTGCGACAGCTCTTATTGAAACAGGCTCCAAGATGGACGATGTAGTTTATGAAGAGTTCAAGGGCACAGGTAACATGGAACTCATCCTCGATAGAAAGCTTCAGGAAAAGAGAATATTCCCTGCTGTAAATATCGCCAAATCATCAACTCGTAGAGAAGATCTGCTTCTCTCAAGAGATGAACTTGCAGCTATAAACAGACTTCGCAGAGGCCTTAATTCAGCTAAGGCAGAAGAGACAATCGACAACATGCTAGGTCTCTTCTCACGTACGCTGACTAATAATGAGCTGATTGCAAAGATTGATAGACAGATGTACTAATATTAGCGATAAAGTCAAGAAAATATCTATAACCGCAGATTTTAGTGATTATGGTATTTTTATTTCGTATATTGATGACTGATTTTTGCTCAAAAAATAGATAAAAGACAAGCAGTTTTGTATTAAATTTTTGTGTAAGAGTGAGACGTTAAGTCTCGCTCTTTTTGCTTGGAACCCTATTGTTTAAAGCTTGACGCGATGATGTTATAATCTAATTAGATTTTATAGCGTAAATCTTTTTCAATAATAATGTATTGCAATATATTTTGTTGAGGGTGATATGAAAAAATACAATATACTATATTTTTATTGGAATGAAGTTACATATGAAGATATGCTAGATACGCTTAGGATGTTTGGACAAAGCATTACGGTTTTTGACAAACAACCCAAAAATATTCTTGTTGATGATGAGTTATCCAAACAAGCGATAAAGTCTATTAAGGATAATAAAATAGATTTTATATTTTCTTTTAATTATTTTCCGATTTTAGCAGAAATTTCTCACAATGTAGGAATTTTGTATGTATCGTGGGTTTATGATTGTCCTCATATGACACTTGATCATAAAAGCGTAGTTTATGATTCGAATATAATATTTCATTTTGATAAAGATAGAGTTGAACATTATAAGCTTAAGTATAATGCAGAAATTTATCATATGCCGCTTGCTTGTAATACAGAAAGAATCCATAGACAAATCAATAATAAGGCAAAAAATGATGTCACATTTCTTGGTTCCACATATCAAAATGAATATCGTTTCTATGATAAGATTAGCTATCTTCCAAAGGAATTAAAGGATTTTTTAGAAGAACTTATATCTTCGCAGCAGCGTATTTGGGGATATGATTTTGTCGATGAATTATTTGGCAGTCAAATAGAAGATGCATTTGCAAA
>Ga0065711_1051048_pt1 | contig 10538 bp, 6 predicted proteins | sample Hoacrofraction12_FD_59098 | JGI IMG/M metagenome (GOLD analysis project Ga0065711, IMG submission 59098) | Hoatzin crop microbial communities from Cojedes, Venezuela - Epithelial fraction 12 v2 (version 2) | ecosystem: Host-associated > Birds > Digestive system > Esophagus > Crop | place...
GCACAGGAAGTTCCGTCTGAACATGAGGAAGAACTTCTTCCCTCTGAGGGTGACGGAGCACTGGAACAGGCTGCCCAGGGAGGTTGTGGAGTCTCCTTCTCTGGAGATGTTCAAGACCCGCCTGGACAAGATCCTGTGCAGCCTACTGTAGGTGACCCTGCTTCGGCAGGGGGGTTGGACTAGATGACCCACAGAGGTCCCTTCCGGCCCCTGCTATTCTGTGATTCTGTGACCTTCTCAGGCTCAGTCTTGGTCCTCTCTAGTAGCGAGGAGATATGCTGTCCCTAACCAGCAGTGACATGGCAATTTTCTCCATTATGTCAGTTGTCAAGAGGGCCAGCAGTTTTTCCCTCACAACCTAGGACTTTACTGTGAGCCTCCACGAAACATGCTGAGGAGAAATAAATCAATTATGGATCACAGCATCTGTAGTCTGCTTCACAACAGCTGCCCAAAATGGATGATGGGCTCTTAACCATACACTGAGCTGCAGGACAGGGCTGGGAGAGCTGCAAAGGGCAAGGGAAAGCTCTTGGGGAATTATGTTGGTGGTTACAAGACCTTACTAACACTTCTGACTCAATGTTGACACCCTCCCTTGGGATGAAAACTCCAGTAATGTATGGCTAAGCAATGTGGTGGTGTCATTCCACTCCAAATAGCACTTGGTCTCCCAGCTGCCCCCCAGTCTGCTGAGGCTGGCTACCAATGGAGGTTATTTGAGCTAGATTGCTGAAGAAAGCCTGCAGTTTAAGGGTTGGCCACTGTCAAAATTGATAGCTTTTACCCAGGCCAAGCACCTGGTTTATAGCCACTACAGTATGGATATACAGCATGTGCTTCTGTTTAATCAAAGAAGAAAAGACAAAGCTGATAGAAAGCATAAGGGAAACAGTCCTGTGGGATATACATATAATCAACTCGGGCATTGAGTGATGTTCTGTTCTGAGCACATGAGGCAAGTGATCCCACTCAGAAATTTGCTCTTCATTCTCCGAGGCCCACTCATCAAAACAGCTTCCCCCCCACTTTGTATTCCTCACTTGCATCTGTTGTTTTCAGAGAAAAAAATGCTTGTACAAAAAATTCATGGTTTAGAAATCCCTCCTGAAATTAATCATCTAGAGGATTTGAATCTCTGGTTTCTGCGGACGTGTGTTTTGGCCAGATGCACGGGGGCTGGTTATGATGTCTTAAGAGTTAGTGGCTGTCATTGGAATTACGGATTTTAATTTTTCTCTATTCCTCTTAGCATTCATTTACCAACACCACTAGCTGCTTGCTACCTTTATTAGTGCTGGGCAACTTTCCAAATCAATTAATGTTATTGTTTCATTTCTTAGGGCTGTAAAGTCACAAACTTTACAAGAAATATGAAAGGCTATGAAGTATGCATAGAAGTATGACAGAGATAGAGAGTAATTAGATCAGCTAGAGTCACTGAAATACCATCTGCTGAGCATGTTCCATTAAAATACCTTTCTCTTTGCTTAAAGAAACATTATTGGCTTAAATATCATAGGAAGGGGGGAGGAAAACACAACAGATTTTCATGTTAAGTCTTCTAAGATACGTTCAAAGCAGAAATTGCAAACAGCTTTGATATATAAGGGTAGCTTTTTCCTGTTAGAGCCTGTATCCTAAGCAGGGCTTGGTACTGAGGTGGGAAAAGCCGACCTGTTGCAGGAAGTGGTCTTGACATTGGTTTGGTGTTCTTCCCCTTATAACAGCGCGAAGCAAAAGTTAGAGGGGCACCAGCCAAGTAAAGCTACAAGAGGTTTGATCTGGTCTCTGGATACTGGATTTCTTGTAAGCTGACAGCAAAGAGAAATCTGTGGGGACCTGAAAGACCTCCTGCTTGTGGAGAGATGGAGGGGTTGGGTTTGTATCTGAGACCACCTGGAGACAACAACTAATGGTACAGGCCTGTGCAGACATAAAAGAGAAGGCTTTCTCTAGCTTGGTGGTTCCCTCGGCTAATGATCGCTAGGATCATAGCACAATTTAGGCTGGATGGAATCTCTGGAGATCTTTAGTTCAAGCCTCTGCTCAAAGCAGAACCAACCAGAGCATTACATGAGTTTGCTAGGCTGACATGATGGATAAGCAGCAGGTAGAATAAATGGGAAGCAGCAGAATGGACTGGTGTCTGAATGCCCATTCTCAGATCCAGTTGATAGACTACCCTTCGTCCTTTCTCGGTACAGTCTCAAAAGCTAGAGCAGACATTAACTTTGTTACACAGCAGCAAGAACAGTAGGGAGTGTTAGCGAGCTGTTACAGCTCAGGCACACATTGCTTCTATTAATCTTTTATCCTCAAAGAATTAATAGCCTGAAGGGCCTATAATAATGGTTAAATTGTGCAATGTAAATTAAAAGCAAAAAGAAAGAGCAGAAGCCACTGAGACAGTAGAAAGCATGTTTCTGCAAGCAGGAATGGAATCAGCCATCCCAGAATCCTCCAGCTGAGCTTGTCACTGCATTGGCTTTTAAAGGTCCTTTTCAGCTGTGCACCTCATTTTCTTATTGGTAAGCTGACGGAATGAGAAATTCTTTCTCCCACCTTTAGTCTTGTCTATTTAGATTATATTATGCAGTAAAAGTCTATGATACTTCACATTCCATGTCTCATATGTGTGACTGTACAACAACATACAACCCTGCCTATCAGGTGTCACATTAAACCAGGTATACTCTCCGTGTGCATGCAACAATGTGTGTGTATATATTAATTCAGGAGTCAATATGCTTTTCCTTACCAAAGAAATTGTTTTGCACAGCACTTGTTAGATTACAAGTTGCAAAACTTAGTTCTGCTCTTCTAAAACTCCAACAACTGCATTTGAAAAATGCTCTTCCATGCATGCTACATACCTCACATCTGATACATCTGCATGCTATTGTACAGCAGCAACACCTTGTTTCTGAGGTAGTTGCTTTTCAACTTGTCCTGATGTCCCCTCTTTGAAAGATATGTATCTGACTATGACTTGCTCAGTGCTGGATCTTATTCCCATGACCACAAAAAAGTGTGCCGCTTAGGATTTTTAAAATTTTTTTCTTACTCATCATCTTTAATAACATAATTTTAACCCCAGAGGCAGATAGCAATTCAAGGATTATCAGAAGAAACAAAGAGGAAATATAGTGTGTTTCCTAGTTTTAATTGTTATTTTCTACCCTTCTCTACCTTCAGCGACATTGTTTTTCTTTCCTGAGGCAACTTTTGCAGTAGAAGATTGGATCACACACCAAAAACTCCCATTGCAGAGTTCATGGCAGCATTAAACCTCAGGTCAGGGGGATCATTACTAACATGTGATTTTAATTTGTCGCAGCAGTCAAAGGTAAAAATTACATCAATATATTTGTAATCTTGTGTTGCTGCCTCAGTTACTTAATGTTTCTGGAAGGAAAAAATTGTGGAACTGACTCCTATAGTGTTAAAGGACAAAAATTAAAAAAAAGAAATGCCTGGGAATTTGTATAAGATGTTGGTATCTAAATGTTTAACACTTAAATTTAACAATAAAGTGATACTTGAAGAAGTTACATGCTAATTTATGACAGGAACATTACGTTCATCCCAGCTGAAGTGTTAGAGCTTAGCAGTGATTCAAAGTCATCTTTGTGCTGTATTGCTAAGCAACACCCTCGCCAGCATAACGTCTTGTTAATATCACTTAGCCCCATTTTAGCAGTACGCTGCAGAAATGAAATTCCTGATTTAGGGAAAAAAATCAAGGAAGTATAAATGTTACTCTCATAGTCTGTTGTCTGTTTTTAAAGGGGGGTTACAACTGGCAGCTGGTGGGATGGATCGGAAGTAATAGCCTTTTACAGTTAGCAAATTTTCTTCCTCAATGTTCAATGCTTGAAGCTTTTGGGTTTATCATACTCCAATAAGAAATTGAAAGACTGATTTTCTAAGCCTGCTCTTTCTGCTGGCATGGGAGCCCAGTCTCTGAGCAGAGGAGAATCTCCTCTGCGACAGCTCTGCTCAGGGCATCATCAGCCTTCCCTCCTGCAGTCCATGTGGGCCTCCATCCCTGCACTTTGCTTCTCCTGTGCTTCTTCCTGTACCACTTGTGAGGTCTGGTGAGGAGACAATCTCAGACTTGCAGTCAGATGAGACCTTAGGGCATTGCACCAGAAACAGAGTTAATGGGGAGCTTATCACAGTGGTGAGGTTCTGGCTTTTGGAAAATTTCATTTCACAAAAATAGAAGTGAGGGGGTGAGACAGCATAGGAAAGCAGAGCCAAGACATACAAAGCAAAAACAAACAAAAAAAACACTTAACAGACTAGGAAAGGAGATAAGAGGGATCTGAGGGTAAAGAGAACACACATAGTGTCACTTGCTACACAGAAGTAAAAGTATACTGAATTTCTCTTTAAGACATAAAGGCTCATCCTATGTTTGTGACCTACAGCCACTACCTACCTCAGCTGCTTAGTGCAATCAAAACAAAAGCAATTAGTCTACCATGCTCCAAAGACAGGGATAGTAGGACCAATGCCTCACATAACTGAGAAAGTTTGTATCAGTTTAGCTTAAATTAGTTTTCATGCTGATTCAGACTGCATCAGTGACAGAGACGAGGCGGACCCACAGGATGGAATAGTAACTCTTTGTTTGGCCTATAAGAGGCATGAGTAAGCGTTACGTTATCAAGGTCAAAACAAAAAGGGTAAACTGTTTACTATGGTTATGCTTGCCTTTACAACAGGGCAACTCAGCTTAACACTTTTCTTAAATTGACTCCCAGCTGACTTGGTTTGAACTGGAGGTATAAAATTAAATGAAAGCACTCCCACTCCTCTGAGCACCAACGAAGCAACACTTATAAAATTTTGCCTTTAAATAAATCTTGCTGACTTTCTTGTATACAAAAAATCAAATCACATGGATAATCTCCCCTCTCCTACACCTGGCATGATCGTTCTATGGAATGCACAGCAGCCAAAGGGTTAAGGAAGAGAAGCAGTAGTAAATAGGGAATTCAGGGTAATTCCTTGAGCTGGGTAAGTTCTAGCAGCAAAAATACATCACTGTACATATGCAGCCCAGGTACTATACTGGAAACCATACTGCAGTTATACCAGGGATTAATTTAGTTCTCAGGTATCTATTTTATTTCAGAAGGAAACAGGGGGGGAAATGAATGATATGAACATTTTCCTCCTAACATTGTCAGACAACTATAGTAACCATGGCAACAGGAGGAAAAACGTCTCAGAGACTGTGTCTGGTAGACGTACTCTTTAGACTTCCATTTGCTATGGTATTAAATAGCATGTTTGCGCTGAGTTCTAGCACAATATATTATTACACTGTTATCACTGAGGGCCAAATCTACTGGCTGAGTATTCAGCAGAGTTACTAGTCCTCAAAGCAGAAATAATAGCCTGTGGTCCAAAGACTATTTGTAAGAAAACAAATATAGCAGCTTCCACAAATATTCCCACCTCCCTGGGAGGTTTGTTTGGTGTTCTGCTCTCCCTCTAGTGTCCTGACAACTGGGGTAAGAGCCTACCATTGCCGCCAGCTGCCAGAGCTGCTCTAGCAAGAAAAGCCGAGGGCCCTTCACAGGCAAGATTTAGGTTCAGTCCTTGGCCACACATAGTTGTGGCGGGGTTGTTGTGAGCTTTTCTCCTAGGGACTAGTAAGAGCTGGTGCCTGAATTCTGAGCTGGAAGACCATTTTGATCCCTGCTCTTTATCTGCACACAGACAGAAGCCCTTGCCCCCTCCCTGCCTGCTGCCCAGACATGCTGCAAACCATTAGCAGGAAAAACCAGAGTTCACACTTCCACTAAGTATTGGCTCCAGCTGTTATAACACAGTGCTTTACGTATTTTCTCAGTATAAATACCAAAAATTATATTTTAATATTTTGCCGCTCTTCACCTCTCCTCACCCCTGATCGTATTGCCGAAGACAAAACCTGAAAGGTGGGAAATCTGATGCCTCGTGTAGAGTGAATGTAGAACTGGGCAGGTTCAGCGGCAGGAGGCTGAATCCTGGTAACTGTTGATCAATCCTGAAAGTATTTGAGTAGATGAAAGGGACTCTCTTCCTGTATAGCCCCACCATGTGTGTTTTCCTAAGGTACGTGTAAGTTGACACTGCCTCTATCCTACTAGGCTTCATGTGAGTGGACAGTCTCATCAGACAGCAGTGTCTGAGTTTGTCTGCCTGATGGATGCCTCCTACAATGGTTGTTGGGGTGCCCCACCGTGCTACCAACAGAATTGACCAACCCAGGTTCACCTGACACAGTCCCTGATATAGAGCCAGAAGGAGATGTACTCTCACTTCCTCTAGCCCTGCCTTTTCACAGGGCTGTAGGTGACCACCTCAGAAGCAATACTGAGCTGAGCTAGAGTGACAGGGGCCCTCAACTTAGTAACTGCAGCCAATGGGGCATGAGCTCAGTCCAGGTCCCTGTCCTTGCCCCTGTGACAAGCCCTACTCTGTGACCTCTGTCAGATATTGATGTCATCTGCTTAAAGATCAACAGTGAGGTGAAGCCTTGCTCTTCCACTGGATTGTCAGTACTCCAGTAGTTCTATGAAATATTATTCAGTGTGGTAAGTTACCTGAATGTAAACCCTCTCAAGAACTGAAGGCCTGGTCATTTTCTTTCTGTGCTAATAAGCTTTGTTTCATTCAACTTCAGGAGTTTTTTCAAGCTAGAGGCTCTATTCTGTACTAATCTCCTAAGCAGACCTGTCAGGTTTCATGGTGGAGTCGAGGTGGGAATAAAGAATAAATTCAAGCAACATACAGTCTGCCTGAAAATCCAACTTGAACAGCTTCCAAATGGAAGCTTTGCCCAAGTTTGTTCCCCTTCAGCCACTGGGTGCAATCAACAGATGTGGCGTCATTTCAAAGACAAATTTTCCTGGAAGAGTGAGGAAAGGCATGTTTGTTCTGCCTTCACTTTGCCTTTACTTTTCTGCCACAAGACTGTTTTATGGCTGGCTAGCTACTGAAGGAAACCTAAAAAGCTCTGCCTTCTGCTGCACTACTCTTGGAACTATGCTCTGTCTTGAGAGCAGAATCTTGAAGCTTAGCAAAAGTTCATTGAATGCAGTCTCTTGAATGCAGTAGTAAAAGATTAATACACAACTGTTTTTAAAAGGTGAAGAAAACACTAATACTTTTGCATGCTTGTCCAATAATCAAATTCACTGTAAGCCTACTACCCTTGTCTTGATAATTTTGACAAGCAGCTTTTGGGAATCAGACCACCTATAACCTGAGGGTCAGGCAATCAGCATGTAGGCTTGGAATGTTTGCCATTTTAAAAAACAGACTTTCTAGGGAGCCTGATTTAGTTTACTACAAACCAGGTGCATATTTTTTTCTCCTTTTTTTCTTTTAAGAAGAAGTATTTTTTTATCTCGGGAAAACCATAGAGAAAAAGTACATCTGGCACATGAATAAAAGTAAGGTGTGAAAAGGTTCAGGATAACCATGTAGAGAACAGGGCTATCGGCAGTATGGAGCACTGCAGCAGCAAGGTCTACTAAAAGGTTCAATTTGATGTCTTGTTCCCCCATTTCACATTAAAAATCAAACCTCTTGCTGAACAAATTTCCCCAGAGGCAAGATCCTCTGAAGGTTTCTTGCCTCTTGCAATGAAATATCTGTCTGTCTCCAAGCTGAGGCACTGCCTGTGTTTCAAAGAAGCCAGCAAAGAGGCTGCCTCGGTCTTCAGTACATGCTGGACTGGGCTCTGACCCACCACATTGCAAGCTGCAGCTGTCTGGCACTTACAAGTTAGGGTCTCTTACTGTTAATGTGAGGGGGAAAGATTCAGCAGGGAGTGAAACGAAAGTGGTTTATCTAACAGAGTCTGATATTCCAAAGACTGCTGGGCAATTATCAAGAAAGGGAGAGCACCACTTTTGCAAAATTGAATGGCCCAGACTAACTGCTAATCAGCATTTAGCAATTTGGAATGGACTGGGCTTGGTGATCCGCATGGGAAGGGGCCATGGCAGGCAGCCAAGGCACAGAAGTGAGGCTATTCAGGCAAAATCCACTCTTCCCTCCCTGGAAATGTATCAAAGTGAGAAGCATGGCTGGCCATGTAGAAAGCAGAGAGTTGAAGGAAAGTCTCCTATCTACCGTCTCAGGCTTCCTTGCTACCGAACATTGGAGGAAGGGAAGAAACTTTCTGCCTTCCTCATTATCCTGCCCTGTACAAGTACACAGGAATACAGCTGCCAAAAACGCAGACAAATAACCGTGGCTGTCATCAAAAGGAGCATGAGTATGCTTTTGTATGATTTACCTTTTTTTTGGTATTTGTTTCTCTCATTTTCCAATACTCTCCATTAGATTTAAAATCTGCAAGTAACCTTGTCAAAGGTTAAAGTAGCAGCGAGAGCTGAAGACAATTTTTGCTTTCTGTGGCTTTTCTAGACCAGTCCTTCTTTCATTCTCCTCTCTCCCTAGAAGCAAATGTTTTTTTCTCCTTCCTTAGACTTTCCCTAAGTCTTTCTCATTCCCATCTGACTCTAAATTGAGACCACACCAAGATGCTTTACACAGTGAGCACTGACTCAGCATTCTATAGCAAACATGTTCTGATTTTCTCCCCTTGATTAATTATGTTACAGAGGTGATGAACTCCACCTCTGACCTCCCCTCCCTGCCTGTCAGTTGGCTTTCACTGATGCAGGCAGCTTTCAAGCAACTCTAGTAACTCAATCATCCCTACAAAGTCTTTTTATGGCTGGGAATGGAACATCTTTTGTCCACAGTGGGCAAGTGAGATTAACAACTGAGTAGCCACACTGATTTCAATATTCATATTGTGGGTAGATGTACTAATACTAAGACCTACAGTATCCCACTGCAATATTGCTAATTAACTTCACCTATGGTCCTTAAAACCCACACTGGGTAAGCTTGATGATGTGGGAAGGGTAAAATTGCTTTGCTTTTTTTTGTCGCCTGAATTTCTCACAGATAGTATCACTGTACTGTTGCACTGTCCACAGCAATGCTTTTGAATACTGATGCATTTTTGCAGTCTAGATTCTGGAAGCATCGCACTGTCTGCCTTTTTGAAATCTGGCTCTCTTTTCTGGGCCTGAGGCTTCACCTCCTCTTGAAGCCTAGTCCAAAAAGCAAGTATCTCTCAGCCATACCTCAAAGTTCGAGCTTTTAGTGCTCCAAGGACAGCACTCATGACTACATAATCTCTCCAGGTGCATTGAATATCACCCTGCAGGTAGGATTAGAGGGACTTGTGGAGAGTGAGCTGCAGGGGAATATAGCTCAAGTGTCTGGCAGACCACGCTTTGCAAATCTGGCCAGTCCCCATAGAGCAAAGCAGAGATAAGTGTCACCAAGTCCTGGGGGCTGCGGCCAGCTATGAAGCAGTCACATGCAAAGCTCTGGTGGGGTGGTGGAGGCACAAACTCATCTCCCCATGTGTCTACATGCAAAGCGCCTATGGATCTCAGCAACCAAGTCCCGTTAGGTTTTGTGCTACAGAAGCTGCCTCTCATAGATGGAAAGGCTGCTGAATGTCCTCATTAGTATTTCCTTTTGATGATTCTGTATGCAGAGGTATTTCCTAAGCAACACGACACAAAACTAGCTGCTAGGTGCAGGAATAAGACTGGGACACTGAAGTAGTACTGACCACAGATACAGGAGATTTCAACACACAAGATGGCAAGTCTCATCCTCAGCCTTTCTCTTATTTTTTTCTGGGAGTGCTTCCAGGGTCAATATTTATATCCGTATCAAGAGGTTTTCTGAACACCACTTCTCATTAACAGCTAAAATCTGGTCAGCTAAAACGACTACAAGACAATTTATTTTCTACCTGACTGTCTCAGAGAGCTCTTTTTACCAGACTGCAAGTCAGGAGGCTGCCCTAGGGTGTGTATAAATGCACCTGAGCACTGTGCATATTTTAATACAGTTTTCAGTGATGCTCCAGTGTGGCTATGCCATTTCCCTCTAGGTTATTCTGAGGCAATGCTCCAAATGTGGATGCTGTAGAGCATAATTTCCTTACATTGTAGGTGTAGTTGATTACACAGTAGTGACGACGTAGACTAAGAAATCAGTTCTGTATGGATTATTCCAGTATGAGTTACACATGGACAATATGCTTTTCCCAGAAAACCTGTATAAGTGATCCTTAGTACATTAACACTGCAACAGCAGGTAATACACAGAGAAGTGTACATTGTGCTTGAATTTTCTAAAGCGTTTGCTTGCTTATGAGGATGAAATTAGTAAAGCTCATTAGTTTCAAAGTGAATTTCATTTGGGCTGAATATACACATTCCTTGGGCTCTTTATGCAAAATATATTCATGACAGATGATGAATTTGAGACTAATTTTCCATCCTACAGTAATCACAGAATCACTGAATGTTCAGGGTTGGAAGGGACCTCTGTGGGTCATCTAGTCCAACCCCCCTGCCAAAGCAGGGTCTCCTACAGCAGGCTGCACAGGACCTTGTCCAGGCGGGTCTTGAATATCTCCAGAGAAGGAG
>Ga0065711_1010563_pt1 | contig 10537 bp, 9 predicted proteins | sample Hoacrofraction12_FD_59098 | JGI IMG/M metagenome (GOLD analysis project Ga0065711, IMG submission 59098) | Hoatzin crop microbial communities from Cojedes, Venezuela - Epithelial fraction 12 v2 (version 2) | ecosystem: Host-associated > Birds > Digestive system > Esophagus > Crop | place...
TCCGAAGTGACGATCGCAAAGTATCCGAATCCGTCAGCTGTCTTCTGTATCTCTGTCTTCTTCTCGCTGTATGATTCAAGATAATCATTCTCATCAAACTTCAGATAGAAATACTTATTGTATCCGCTGAGATCTTTCTTCCTCGCAGTCTTCGCTTCTATTCTCTGGTCCAGCTGATTTCTCTGTTTATTCAGTCTCTCCAGATACTTTGTTCTCTCTGACGCTGCCCTCTCATCCGAATAGAAGATATGAAGATAACGCTTCTTCTTATCATTCTTATACAGTTCCATCTCCTTCGTGATACCACTCAGATAATGACCTGCTATATAGCACTTCGTATCCATTCTCAGTTTCAGCTTCACTTCTTCCAGCTCACTCTGCACAAACTTCGCATTCCCTTTTACCATCATAATGAAGTCGAATCCGTTACGATCAAAGTAATCTATGTTCTCTTTACTGAAATAGCCTCTGTCCAATATAAACCCGATATTCTTATATCCGTATGACAGGCACCTGTTTACCATATACCTGCACTGGCTCACATCCACAATACTGCCCTCATAATCTTCATAGAACAACGGAGTCCCATCATCCTGCTTTGAGGCAATTCCCACATTCACCACAGGTTCTCCGATATCAATTTTCGGATGCCCGTAGTCAGCCATTTCAATCCCCTTCGCCGCACAGTTCATATTCGTCGAATCATATGATACATACACACTCTTCGCATTTGCGTGCAGCTGATTCCACGCTCTCAGGAACAGCTCACTGTCCTTCAGCTCCATCAGTCTGAGTATCTCACTGATCTGATCATCCGTCAGATTCTTCCCTGCCAGAGGATGTTCAAAAGCATAACTGTCAAAGAACTGCATCGCATCGCCTTCCGTAACGATGATGTACGAAACCAGATCCTGCAGTATTCTGCTGTAGTTCCCATAGATTTCATCCAGAATACTCGTAATATCCAAATCCTCCATGACCTTGGATATAACCATGGTATTCCCAATCTTCAGCGTATCCGAACGTTCCGCTTCCCCCTCCGGGTCAATCTCATCACCGAAGTATTCGTAGTAATTGTCATTAGCGTACATATACTCGTCATCGATCTTCGTTCCAATACTGACACGCTTATCATTGTTATACTGATGTTCCTTATCATAGACCTTCTCTACGACATAGTAGATGTAAGTGTACTTGCCATTTTTATAGGGCTGCGTACCGCTCGGAATCTTCACTTTCTTCTTCTTTTTCATAGTCATCCTTTCATGTATAATTTAGACTTTATTCATGTCTAAATTATACATGACTTTTCCGAACGCCGCAACATAAAAAATGCCCGTATTTAAGGGCGTATCTAATGTCATTTCAGTTTTATGGTAGAATTTAGACATTATTTTGGAGAAGTTAACGAAAGAAGCGGAAACTCAGTCTGCAGTTTCTCCGCTTCGTTCTCTTTTCCTGAATATTCTATTACTGGTGCATATTCTTATTGAACAGCAGAAGTCTTTCAGGCGTTTCATGAAACAGCCTTCCAGTATCCGGATTTGTTGGAGCCTACCCTGATAATTACATTTTTCTCAATTAAGGAAGCGATAATTCTTTGAACAGTTTTTTCGGATTTACCGATTCTCACTGCCATTTCCGCCTTAGAAATCCCTTCATTATTATGAATTAGATTAAACACAACCTGTTCCTGCTCGGTAAGTTCCGCATTTATCTGGACACTTATCTGGACGTTTGTCCTGATAAACTCAAAGAAAAATCCATAAGGCTCTATCCTGTAATTCCATGTTACATTCTGTTGCCTGCAAAATTCATTAACACGTTGAAAGCCGGTTCCAGACTTTTCTACATCTCTGCTTCTAAACAGGACATCAAGGATAAGGCGATTCCTTTTATATGACGGCATATTTTTTGATATAAAATCTAAAGGGGTAAGATTATCAGGGAATGTACCTGGATTATATATTTCGATCTTTCCAGGATGAATTCCTATCTCTATCTCAGGAATAACTTCATAATCCGCATGTGCAAATGCATTCACAATAATTTCTCTTACAGCCCCTTCAGGAATCTCCGGTATTTCTTTTCTTTTGCGGGAACCAATCTCAGTTCGCCAATTAATGTGGTTCATCACATAATTCAGTGCATCATCAACGAGATTATAAATATTTCCCTCGATCAATTTCAGATCAGTAAAAGTTACCTTGTTATCTGTTGCATACGAAGCGAGTTTTAATCCTACTTTCGCCTCTTTTCCAAAAAGTGCATATCCTCCATTATTAAGCTTGCCATCCTTAAACACTCCTATTGAGGATAATAGTTTTTCCTTATCATACGTGTCCATATGAAGCCTGCCGCTCGATTTGGCTGACTTATAGAAATCTTGCAAGGCTTCATCATCAATATCATCCGCAGAATATGTTGTCATCTCCTCTTCCCACTTAGACGCATAGTCCTCATTTTTTATTAGATGCTTTAATTCATCCTGTGTCATGCGCCTGTTTTCTGTACCCATCCTAATCAGATACCTTCCATTCACTGAATAAGGTCTGTTGTGACCAGAGAAAGTTACCCTTATTATGGAACGTCCTTCTATTTCCAGAACATCTATGGTCGGAACAATCCTCGGTTCGATCAAATCATTGATCGTTCTGGAAATATCTTTCTTAGTGGAATCACTGATCTGCTGCCCCTTTACAAAGCCCGAATCATCCACACCAAAATACAAGGTTCCACGACTATGTTTATTTAAAATGGCACAGATAGCTTCTGCACCTTCATTCTTTTCACCCGTTGTCTTCTTAAATTCTACGGTTTCACTTTCTGAACCAATAATCATCTTTAACACCTCCCGGTATTAGCATCATTACGCCTTCAATACTAACATGGACAAGCAACTGTGTCCACATAAATTTGTTTCGTTTTGTCCATATGCAAAAGTCTCGGCTTCTCGAATGAAAAAATCCAAATTCCGCGCAATAAGCCCTGCTTATTTTTTGCGAACCTATCCTTTATCATCGAAGGATCATAGCCCCTATTTCTTATGTTCCTTGAAAAGTTACGTCTCTCAAGGTACATCAGGAAAACATGCAACTCTTATTAAATCCCCTCAATATTTCTTTGTGTATATGGTTGCCTGCACCTGCAGTATGTGATGCGTACAATGCATAATCTTCCAATAGAATATCCTCCGATTTTAATTCAGAAATCATCATTCCTGCATCTGCTTCAAAAATTATAGTCTTTTTCCTTTTCTGATCATTTTATCAGAGTTTCATTTCAGAACTGTCAATGTTAAACCACTGTGCCTGCAGCGTAATGTGCAAAACAAAAAGAGGCTTACCTGCCCCTGTAGTATGTGATGCGTACGATGCCGTACACCTTATCCTTCTCATAATACAGATGCTCGTAATCCTCTTTGAATTCATCTTCCTTTGCGCTTTCGATGACTACCCTGCCTCCCGGCTTTACCATCTCATGGTCTGAGAGATAGGGCAGAATCTCAGCGTTCTTCTGCTTTGCGTAAGGCGGGTCCATATAGATGCAGTCGAACTTCTCTTCTGAAAGCTTCTTCAGTGCCGCGCTGTCCTTCATGCATAAGACAGTGCAGAAGTCATTGCATTTCAGTGTCTGAATATTCTTCTTAATCACAGTTACTGCTTCCCTGGAAGAATCCACGAAGGTGCTGTGGGAAAATCCTCTGGAAACCGCTTCAAGGCCATTGGCACCGCTTCCTGCATACAGGTCCAGAAAGCTGCCTCCTTCAAACATCCCTCCCAGGGAAGAGAACACTGCTTCCCTCACCTGATCCAGAGTGGGACGGGTATTCATGCCTCTGGGTGCTTCGATTCTTCTGGAGGAGTATTCTCCTGCGATGATCCTCACTGGATTTCACCTCTCTTTTTTGCGGAGATGACAGCCTGGGCAAGACCTACCACCATCATGGATGCTAATGTGGAGGAACCACCGGAGGAAATCATCAGAAGCGGGACGCCGGTCAGAGGAATCATGCCGGTAACGCCGCCGATGTTCAGGAAGATATGCACCACAAAGTACATGGCGCCTCCAACGAGAATCACCTTTGCCCGCTCGGATTTGATATGAATCGCATAGTAGAGCATACGGAAGACCAGTATGCCGTATAAGGCAATGAGCACCAGGAATCCTGCAAAGCCCAGCTCTTCAATGAGCACTGCCAGAATGTAGTCCGTATTGGCTTCCGGGAAGTCCGTGTACTTTCTTACGGAATTGCCGTACCCTCTTCCGAAGAAGCCGCCTGTGGCAAAGGAGATAAGACCGTTGATCAGCTGATACCCGTTGCCATAGGGATCCTGGAACGGATCGATGGCGGTCAGGAATCTTGCCTTCTGGTAAGGCTTCAGGATGCTGTCGGGGATTGCCTCAATCACCCCTTCCCCATAGGGAGATAGGATGAAGATGGCAAAGGCCACCGACAGCCAGAAGCAGATGCGCAGGAACTTCTGCACAGGCTTCAGATTCTCATGCTGGGGGACAAGAAGGCATACGCAGGTGATAATGAAGATGACTGCCGCAGAACCCATGTCCGACTGTGCTATGGCAACAATGCCGATATAGCATGCGATGATGATCAGAGGCTTCCTGCAGAGCTCCCACCAGTTTTTGTACTTCCGGTTCACATCGCCTAAGAAACCTGCCGCAATCATCATGGAGACAATCTTGGCAAATTCCGAAGGCTGGATGGTCATCAGCGTACTGCCGCCTGCCCCGATTCTGATCCATGCCCTTGCGCCGTTTTCCGCCGGGAAGACAAGGCACGCCAGAAGCATGAAGAAGATGGCAATAATCAGAAATCCCAGCGACTGGCTTTTCAGGAACTTCAGTGTAAACCTGTTGGCAATGTTCACCAGAGCCGTATAGCCGATGACAATAAAAATCAGCTGCTTGATCACAACCTTGAGAAGTCCGGCATTGTCGCCGGTATAAATGCCCATGGAAGCACTGGCCACCATCAGAAGACCGTATAAGGCCAGACCCAGCACTGCAATCTGCAGCCAGAGGTCTGTTCCCCTGGGCATGCGGAAATAAATTCCGCTCTTTTTTTCGTTCGTTTTCTTCGTTGACATATACAGGATTTTACCACAAAGAGAGGGGCATTGATATTGTCATTTCCGTCCTTTGAGAATAGAATTACTGCGAGGTAAAGGTTTATGAGAATCACGAACGATACGATTATCAAAGATACGGATCCGAAGATCCGCGAAATTTCACAGCCTGTCTCCCTTCCTTTGTCGGAAGAGGACGAACAGCTTTTACGGGACATGTTCCAGTATGTGCATGATTCCACGGATGATGAACTGGCAGAGAAGTACAACCTGCGTCCTGCGGTGGGCATCAGCGCCATTCAGGTGGGCGTGCCCAAGCAGATGACAGCGGTCATCGTCAATGACATTGACAAGAACGGGGAGCCTGTCACCTACCAGTACATGCTTGCCAATCCGAAGATCATCTCCAGCTCCATGCAGAAAGCATATCTCGACGCGGGAGAAGGATGTCTTTCCGTGGAGGAAGACCACCCCGGACATGTGGTACGCAGTGCAAGAGTGAAGGTGCAGGGATATGATCTTCTCACCGGAGAAAACATCACCATCCGTGCAAGAGGCTACCTTGCCATTGTCCTGCAGCATGAGCTGGATCATTTCAAGGGAACTCTCTTCTATGATCACATTGACAGAAACAATCCGGATGTGGAAGTGCCGGGTGCGATGGTCATTTAGCAAAGCGGGCAGTGCCCGTTTTTCTTATGGTTTCCGCCGTTACCGCTTACATTCGCTTCGTCCATAAAAAGGTCCGGAAACGTATTGGAAAACACTGCTTCTTTTGTTATAATATCAAGCGATAAGAAACCATCGCAAAAGAAGAACGAGGTATCAATAATGGAAGAAAAGAAGAGTACAAGAAGGTCGTCAAGACCTGTTCGTTATTCCCATGTGATTGCAGAAGACGATACAGCTTTATCCATTCATAACGGTACGGATACGCTGGTCTATGCCCTTGGCGGCTTAGGCGAAATCGGCAAGAACATGTACTGTTTCGAACATGACGACGAGATTATCATCGTGGACTGCGGTATCCTCTTCCCGGAAGATGAGCTTCTGGGCGTGGATTACGTCATCCCCGATTATACTTACCTGATCAAGAATCAGAATAAAATCAAAGCCCTGGTCATCACGCATGGCCATGAGGATCATATCGGAGGCATTCCCTTCTTCTTACAGAGTGTGAGACTGAAGGAAATCTATGCGCCCCGCTTTGCCAAGGCTTTAATTGAAAAGAAGCTGGAAGAGCACAGAATGCTCCGGAACGTGAAGATCAATGAAATCGATTCGGACAGCCGCATCGACACGAAGTATTTCCATGTGGGATTCTTCAACGTCGTGCATTCCATTCCGGATGCGTACGGCGTATTAATCAACACGCCCAACGGCAGAATCGTGGAAACCGGCGACTTCAAGTTCGACATGACGCCGGTAGGCGTCAATTCGGACTACCAGAAGATGGCTTACATCGGACAGGTGGGCGTGACGCTGTTAATGTCCGACTCCACCAACTCCTCTGTCCCGGGCTCCTCCATTTCCGAAAGGAAAGTGGCCAAGGCCATCAACGAGCAGATGCGCAAGACACCGGGCAGAATCCTGGTATCCACTTTCGCATCCAATGTCCTGAGACTGAATCAGATTCTGGAAGCTGCCGTGGCATGCAACAGAAAGGTGGCAGTCTTCGGACGGTCCATGGAAAACGTATGTGAGATCGGAAAGAAGATGGGCGTCATCAATATTCCGGAAAGCAGCTTCATCACAGGAAACGAACTGAATACCCTGCCTGCCAACCGCATCTGCATTGTCTGTACGGGAAGCCAGGGCGAGCCCATGGCAGCACTCAGCCGCATTGCCAACGGCACCCATAAGTTCATTAAGATTATCCCCGGCGATACGGTGCTGTTCTCCAGCAACCCTATTCCCGGAAACGGCACCAGCGTCTCCGCTGTTGTCAACCAGCTGACAAGAGTGGGCGCCAATGTGGTAGTCAACTCCCCGCTGACGTCCTTCCATACAACAGGTCACGCACCCCAGGAAGAACAGAAGCTGATGCTGAACCTGATTACGCCGAAGTACTTCATGCCGGTGCACGGTGAATACAAGATGCTTGTCCAGCATGCGGAAACAGCCCAGGAAACAGGCGTCCCCAAGGACAGATGCTTCATCTGCTCCAACGGCGACATTGTGGTACTGAGAAACGAAGAATGCTTCGTAGCCAATGCCAGAGTGCAGACGGATGCCATCTACGTGGACGGCAACGACGCGTCAGGATTAAGTACTTCTGTCATCAAGGACAGAAAGATCCTGGCAGAGAATGGTCTTGTGGCAGTCATCGTTACCATCGACTCCCGGTATAACAAGATTCTCTGCAGACCCAACATCGTCTCCAGAGGCTTCGTCTTCATCAAGGACAATCAGACACTGCTGAAGGAAGCGGAGCTGGTGGTCTATGATGCCCTGAAGAAAAAGATGCAGGAGCGCACCACCTTCGGTGAACTGAAAAACTGCATCCGCAATTCCCTGGAGCCGTATCTCTTCAAGAAGACAAACCGCAATCCCATTGTCATTCCCGTCATTCTGAACATGAAGGCAGCCATTGCGGAAATCCAGGCAAAGACAGGCGGAAACACAAAGACAAGAACCTCCAGAACTTCCCGCACAAAAGAAAAGGAAGAAGTGAAAGAGGAAGTGAAAGCCGAAACAAAAGAAGAAGCTGTTGAAGCAGCCGAATGACAAAACCAATGCCGAAGATGATAATTCATCTCCGGCATTTTTATATCTTCTTCTGTTTACTGCTTTCTTCTCTTTACTGCTCTTTACGCTTTTATATTTCCTCTTTTTCCGCTTCTTCCACAATACTGCTGAGCGGTTCCAGAGTCATGATCCCATGAGGTACACTGTCATCTTCAAAGGTAATGAAGTCTTCTGCCTTCTCTTCCAGAAGCGGGAACACCATTCCGATGTCATGAATATCCTCCAGCACATCATATCCTCTGCTTCCTTTTCTGAAATGCATGAGAATCGTGAGGGACGGATTCGTGTTTTCAATGATCTTCTTAGCCATCACGGAATCAATGGTGTAATAGCCCCCGACGGGAATCATCAGCACGTCCGCCTTCTTCAGCTCTTTGTATTCGTCTTTCTCCGGCTCCCGTCCGATATCCCCAAGGTGGGCAATGGTGCACTTTCCGATATGCAGGAACGTGATATCCGAGAAGCCTCTCTTCGTCCCCTGTGCATCATCGTGGGGTACAGTGATAAAATCCGCATCGAATACAAGAGACAGCGGATCCTTCTCTGCAATCAGATGCCTTGCATTATGATCCCCATGCGAATGCGAACAGTAGACTCTGTCGCACTCCAGACCCTCCGGCAGTTCAACCCCGGGCACGCTTCCCTTTTCATACGGATCGAGAATCACGCTCTTTTCACCCGCTTCCACCTTGAAGCAGGAATGGCCGTAGCAGGTAATTGTAATCTCCATAAACATTACTCCTTTGCATGTATAGGAATATTATAATCGACCAAAAGAAAAACCGGTATTACCCGGCTTCGATTTCATCCATATACTGACTGAAAAGCTTCAATCCCTTTTCCATGACTTCAGGAGACTGCGTAAATGTCAGACGCAGATGATTCTCCATGCCGAAACAGGATGAGGGCACAAAGAACACGCCGTACTTCTCCTGCAGGTTCGTGCAGAGCTCACTGCTCTCCATGTCGCAGTTATACTGCAGGAAGGATACCGTACCGAATTCCGGCATCACAAGAGAACATCTTTTTTCCTCTTCCAGCCACTTCTTCACCACACGCCTGGCATCTGCCACAACGGAATACGACCTTCCGAGAATCTCCTCCTGATGCGTAAAGGCAATCAGTGCCATCCGATCCAGCAATGGACCGGAGGAAATAATGGAATAATCCTTCCGGTAGTTGATGAGATCAATGATCTCCTCCGCCGCCTTGATCCACCCGAAACGCAGTCCTGCCAAAGAGTAGAGTTTGCTTAAAGAGGACGTACAGATCGCCAGAGGATACCGGTCGCTTAATGAAGGAAGATCAGGACTCCGGTACACCTCATCACAGAGAATATACGCCCTGTGCCGTTTGGCAAGAGCCATGATATCCTGCATTATTTCCTCCTGCAGGACTGAGCCTGTGGGATTATTGGGCATGTTCAGAATGATCATCTTCGTCTTTTCCGAAAGCACCTCATGAACCTGATTCAGATCCGGCTGCCAGCCATGATCTTCCAGCAGAGGAATCTCCACCACCTCACAGCCTAAGGACCTTGGATAATCCGTAAAAGCCTGATAGGCAGGCGTAAAGGTCACCACCCTGTCACCCGGCTCCAGCAGTGTTTCCATCACCAGCTCATTTGCCTGATTGCACCCGTGGGCGAACGTCAGCTGGTCCGGATTCCCGCTTTCATACAGCTTCAGGATTTCCTTCTTCAGCGCCTCATCCCCCGTAATCTCTCCATAATCCAGCTTGAAATCCGGAGTGAAGTCCGGTTCATAGGCAAGCAGCTCCTGCAATGTCAAAGGACGGACACAGGTGTCCGTCAGATTGTATACCGCTTCTTTTTCGTGGTCAGTCATCCACTGCTCCACCGCAAACACAGGAAGTTTCATCCCTTAAAGCCTCCTCATTCTAATCAGTCGTAGAATACCTTGGAAAGGAAATCCTTCGCACGGTCGCTCTTCGGATTGGAGAAGAACGCTTCGCTGGTATTCTCTTCCACAATCTTACCGCCGTCCAGGAAAACAACACGGTCTCCTACTTTTCTTGCAAAGCCCATTTCATGGGTCACGACAATCATCGTCATTCCCGCAGCGCCAAGATCCTTCATAACATCCAGCACTTCCTTGATCATCTCCGGATCCAGAGCGGATGTGGGTTCGTCAAACAGCATGATCTCCGGATGCATGCACAGTGCTCTTGCGATGGCAGCACGCTGCTTCTGACCGCCGGAGAGTTTGGAAGGATACGCATCCCTCTTATCCGCAAGACCTACCCTTTCCAGATATTCCATGGCAGTTTTCTCCGCCTCTTCCTTTGAAACGCCATTCACGCTGACAGGCGCCAGCACGCAATTCTCCAATACCGTCTTATTGCCGAAGAGGTTGAAATGCTGGAATACGAATCCCATGCGCTTCCTCTGGGCACGGTACTTCTGAACGTTACTGGGATCCATCAGTTCTCCGTCCAGATAGATCTTTCCTTCATCCACCGTCTCCAGACCATGAATGCACCGGCAGAGCGTACTCTTGCCGGAGCCGGAAGGACCGATGAGAGAGACAATCTCCCCTTCCTGCACTTCCAGACTGACATCATCCAGCGCCTTCAGGCCGTGGAAGTTCTTTGTCACATGTTCCACCTTAATCACTGACTGCCAGCCTCCTTTCAATCTTCCGGGAAAGCCATGATGTGACGATGGTCATGATTAAATACAT
>Ga0065711_1051049_pt1 | contig 10536 bp, 11 predicted proteins | sample Hoacrofraction12_FD_59098 | JGI IMG/M metagenome (GOLD analysis project Ga0065711, IMG submission 59098) | Hoatzin crop microbial communities from Cojedes, Venezuela - Epithelial fraction 12 v2 (version 2) | ecosystem: Host-associated > Birds > Digestive system > Esophagus > Crop | place...
CCCCCTGCCGAAGCAGGGTCAGCTACAGCAGGCTGCACAGGACCTTGTCCAGGCGGGTCTTGAATATCTCCAGAGAAGGAGACTCCACAACCTCCCTGGGCAGCCTGTTCTGGTGCTCCGTCACCCTCAGAGGGAAGAAGTTCTTCCTCATGTTCAGATGGAACTTCCTATGCTTCAGTTTGTGCCCATTGCCCCTTAAATGAAATAATTTAGGACAATGTCAACAAAAAAACTTTCTTACTAAAAAAAAAGTGTTGAAAAAAACGTGTTATGCTATGACTGTCCAACTAAAAAGTAGATTTAATGGCAGAAGATCAAACTACCAAGCCAATTGTTACATCTTCTGTTGTTTATATTAATATTTATTTCCCTTCCTAATGTCTTAAGCAAAAGCCTGTTCTGCTCTCCAAAGCATAATGTGTGCCTCAAAAAACCCCAAACCTGTTACTGCAATGGAGTAGTAGAAGCTAGAAAAACAATGTAAATCGGATTCTTGATTTGTACCACAGTAGTGAGAATGATGAACAGGACCAAGAAGTCCCATATAAAAGTGAGGGTTAAATTCGATGGCTGAAGTGATCTCTGTAGCATACTGCCCACCACCTCATAAATATTCAACCCGGTTACCACAGTGTATGCCACGCGTATCCGGCGTTAGTACCTGGGCCTTCTTATTTTTTGGCATTGAAGGCTGAGGTTGTGTAAGATAAGAAGGCAATACAGTCCAACACGTTCTTCACTCAGATCATTGATAACACTGCTCTCTGCTTTAACTGTCTGGTCAGTAGCATACTAGCCCAGTTTATTTAATGCAGAAGACTCAGGGAACTCTGGTTTTCGCACCTGAGCTCCCTTACACTGCCAGCTTGGGCAAGGCAGATGGATGGCTCCACAACCGCCTCACGGGTAGCACCGAGTTGCCACCTCGAAAGGCAAGGAGAAAAAAGGAAATCCTACTGATACTTCAATTTCATCAGCTACTGCCAGCACTGATCCTGGATAAGAAGCAAGTCTGTGCTTCACAGCCCTTCATAACAAGGTAACACAAATTTCATGACTTCCTGAAAGCAATTCATTCTGTCTGTTTTGCCTGCCCAGAGCACATGGAAATTTGGTGACAGTGATGGATGAAAGTATTGAATCATCTTGAATAAATGATGCTACACCTACCTTCTTAAGTGCCTATGGCTCCTAAAGCTTCCGATGTCCTAAACTTCTGTCATTTTCTAGAAGATTAAGGCAAACTTACCCTCAGTTTTATTTTTAATTTCTCTCTTTTATACTGTTTAACAAAGAAAAATATTTGAAACTTGTGGGTCTGATATTAGTCTTTGGCTCAGGTTTGCTTGGCCATTGTTCTCAATTTCCACACCAGACTGCTGAAACCTGGTTTGAGGGGAAGGGAAGAAAAAAGGAGACAAAGCACGGCAGAAAGCCTGACAGGCATAAATTTTGCTTTCCAACATGTCTGTGCTTGCAATCAGCAGCCTAAAAAGTTCTGCTATGATCATCAAGAGATGATGCCTCTCAATCAGTCTTTAAACACCCCCCGTTAGGTTCTCTTGTTGAGGATGTAACTGAATCTGCAATTCCCTGAAGGCTATTTTATTCCATTTTGCAGCCGAAGGAGAAATAAGGGAAGTTATTTTGGTTTCCAATACATTAAGTGGTGTGGATCAAAGGGATTAGTATCATGGCCTAAAAAGTTATTTTTTAGAGTTATAATAGAATCTATAGTGGGGTTTTTTTTCATAGAATTGTTCAAGATGTAAATCAAGTCACATAGTATTGATTGTAGAATATATTTTCAGATGTCACCCCTTAGTTTAAAGAGACTTGATTTCTAAGTGTTTTATTTTCTGGTGCTGTAGGATTTGATAGATTCAATAGGGCGTATGCGAAATGCATTATATTATTCTCCGAGCTTAGATTTTTTCCAGACGACAGGCGTTACTTTTATGATGCCCTGAATGGAACGACAGAGTAGATTACCCTGATTTATACTCCATTACAACCAGTGACACTGCTGTCACGACTGCTGCTCTTTCTCATTACACAACATCATACGCTGCCTTGCCTAGCAATGAAATAAGCTGCAGTGTTCTCAAATACCAGCAACACAGGTCGATTCCCGTCATGTGTCTTGCTCGCTCACCCTGGGAACTTTTCCATTTTAGACCTTGGTCTACAGCTCTTCTTATGGATGGTTTCCATTCCGTTGCCTTATCTGGGGTATACATGGTATCCCATTGTTCATTTTGGATGTACTGTTTGGAGACAAGCACCAAAACAATAAATCATGGGACTAGGTTATTTTTAGGCCACGTTTCCGAATCAACATTGAGGCTATTTCTGAAGAACCTGCACAAGGAACTTATTGTGTGCATAGACAAATAAATGACACAATTCAATGGTTTAATACTATCTGCCAAGTTAAACTACTGCAGAGCAGCTGTGTACATTTAAAATGATCCCTGGCACTTCTGAAAAGTTCATAAATCAGCAGTAACATACTTTCTTCCAATTAAGAGAGTTAAAGGAAAAAAATCAGAAATTAATGTGTCTAGGACATAAATGACATCTCTATACACTGGTGAATGTGAATCTGAAAAAAAGAGATAGCAATGCTCTTTACATTGTTACGATCATAATAACTTTTAAATGCCCATTTTTGTGTTTCAGCTGTCAAAAGTATTGTTATAAGGAGGCTTGCTTGAAACCAGTTAATGATGTTAACCCAAATCTACTGAAGAAATGAAAGACAATCACCAACCAAACCGCAAAAGTACCTCACCAACGTCTCAAACTACGGCCTCCTCCACTAAGCGTAACATGAGATGTACACTCTGTAAGGGCAGTTACAAAAGATCTCAGAACTCATTCTGAAAGCAGTCGCTAAAATACTTATTATTGCTCTAAAGAACCACGTTGCATAGTTCCACAATCTAAACTTTCCTGCCAATTTGCTGGCATCGACAGCAACCACCACACTATCGCTCAATGACTGTGTGCCCTTGGCTTTTGGGCTTTGCTATAGCAAACACTGTAGAAATGCAATGGAGATAACAAGCTTCATTGAGTCTTTACCACCTATGGCAGTCTCTTCTCTTTGCGCATCTCTTCCCTTGCAACTTCTTGCCTTCTCACTACATTGCAGATTCCTGCATCTCTGCAGAATAGTTAGTTACTCTTGCTGTAGCTGGATCTTCATCCCAACCATATTTGACATAGTTTGTTTGTCCCTGTGACTACATGCATAAAAAAGTATATTTTCCTCTAGTTTAGATCTTACTAAGTGAAGCAGAAGGAAGAACAAGGGTAATAGTAAAGATATCTAAAAATTAAAAAGCTCACCGAAACCACAGTTTTGTGCAGGAACCAATACCCATCCGACCGAGTAATCTTCCTTTGTTCTCCAGCAGATTTCTGAAGTATACTCCAGAAATGTCCATCCAATGCAACCTTGCTTCCTCTCTTTCTTCACTGAATGGTGTCTGCAACCAGCTTCCAACAGGACTAATGTTGCAGGACACACACTTCTTGCACACATGGAATCTAAGAAACATGTAGGTTCGAAGAGACCTCAGGTAGTCACCTAGAGCATGCTTCTGCTCAAAGAAGGTTGTTAGAGCAGGTAGTCAACACCTTGTCTGATCAAGTTTTCAGTATCTCCAAAGATGGGTTTTGAACAACCTGTCTGAACAATCTGCTCCAGGACCTGTTGACTCTCTGAGGGAAAATTTTTTTCCTTGTATTGGGTTGAGATTTCCTGTTTTTCAGCCTGTGCCTATTGCCTCTTCTCCTTCTGCTGTACACACCTGAGAAGATGGCTCCATCTTCTCTACACCTTCTGTTAGGAAGCGATTCCCTGCAGTGGGCACCACAGACACGAATTTCATTATTCTCATTTATTTACTCATAACCCATAAACTACTACTTCCATTGAATACTTCCTAGCATCCATAACCGGTTTTCTCCACACTCCAGAAGAGGGATATCTCCTTTCACTCTGTGCTCTGGCAGAATGGAGGAATAATGTATGTCTAATTGCCAGCGTGTCTGGAGCGTGCTTGAATCTGCTTCTTGTTCACTAGACCGTCATTGCACATTTGAAACACAGAAGCTATGTTAAAGCATGTCCTCTTGTTTTAAGCTTATAGTAGTCCAGGCCATTTTTGTGGTAAACCAAGTGTGGAATGGATAAGATTTGGAGGACTGGGAGACAAGTCTGGGTCAATGCTGCTGCATATTGACATAATGAGTTCACAATATCATTTAGTTCTAACTCTTCAACTAGTGCATAAAAATTTCATCATGGTATTAATTTAATTAGAAATGAAAGGCTGGCTGAATATGAAATGAAATCTGAATACAGATTCATAAAATGTTTTGCAAAAATGCCATATCACTTGATTCTTCCACGGCATTATTTCCCGTGTCAGCTGTCTCTGGTGACAATGACCAAACCATGACACTTTAGGCCTGGAGAACTCCAGGAACTGAACAAGGAGACGTTCCAAACTAACAGTGTAACCCTTCTGGAAAGCTGATTGGCATTTGGGAGTGCTATAAAGCACTTTGCAGATTCTTTATGGCTACCATTCATTCACAACAAAGGTGAAGAGTTTCTGTTCTTCAGGTGAAAGCTAATTTACACATACAAAGTGAGGGCAAACAGGCATTATGCGGACAGTCTTCAGGGGGCAAGCCAGTTGAATCACACCAGCCAGCTGGAAACAGGGCTGAGATGTCTCTCAGGGCTTCTGTGTGGAGGATGCTGCGCATTAAAGGAAGCGGTTTTCCATGACTAAGGCTTTCCCCCATCGCTGCCTTCTTTGCTGGCCTCTGCAGGAGCAGCCAGAGGATCTGTCTCTTCCATAGCTATGGGGAAAGACCAGTCTTCACCCAACCTGATAATCGATACAAAAATGGTCACCACCATCTTTGCTTGGTTTTTCCACCCCCTGGAGCTAATCAACAGAACTGATCTGTTTTCCAGGGGGAGCATCTTTTGACCAACACACCAAAGTGGATAGTGATGAGAAAGCTAAGGTGGTTTGTAAATTCCAGTGACAAAATGTAGGTACACTGAGTGTATCCCTAGTACATAAGTGCTGGAGAGGGCTAGGCCAAGAAATGAGCTTAGACACTTCAGTCCCCACTGTTAGATCCCCTTCTCAGCTGCTGCTTGCCCAGAAGGCAGCTATAATACATCTGCACCTCCACTTCCATCTCTACAGCTTACTAGGCCAGGTCAGGACAGCACTGACCTGTTTTGCTTTGCCACGGATAAGCAGGTTTTTACAAAGCTGATCACAACTCCTGCTGAGTTATAGCCAAAATGGTGCTGAAAAAGGAGATTGGGTCAGGAAACAGCAGGCAAAGCAGAGTTCAGGTGATACATTGCTGCTTAAGTCCAAAACCATGATTCTGCAAACTTTACTCAGCTGAGCCCCGCAGCATCAAGCTCATCTGTCTCCTTGCTTTTTCTTTTTTTTTATTTTGGCAATTCCCTGGCAGCTGCACCTGCCAGTATTGCAGAAGAGCTCAGTTTCTCCAGGAACCAGTCAGAGAACCTAGTGTCCCTACCCTGAGTGCCCAGAGGAGATGCTGCGGGAGGCCCCCCCAGACACATCTCACCCCATCGCGAGGCTCCGATCCCTCACAAGCAGCAGAGAAAATTGCCACAATGGTGCTTTTCAGTGCTTTCCCAGTTACCCACCAGGAGGGTGCTCTTTGGTGTCTTGGGTGGAAAAGAGACTCTTTACCCTTCTTGCTGGAGATGTCCCTCGAACCACCTGTGGATTCTGTGCAGAGCGGGGCCTCCTCATAGCCCTGCAGAGGGGACCAGACTGAAGATACCCAGTGCCCTGTACCTGCCTCAGTGCAGGGTAGCTCTGTACAATTTTGGTCACAGTGGATTCCCCTCCTGAGGCAACCCGGCTTTCTCTGTGCCCAGACTGGGAAGACGGAGAGCCTGGCATCTGTTCTAGAGAGCAGGCACCTAAAAACCCGTCAGCTAGGTCCTCTTCTGACCCTAATGCTTAGGAATCAAATTCCCCCTTGTGAAGAAAGAAAACTGAGTTTAATATGATTAAATGTTTTATACTTTCCAGTAATGAAATGAGTAGGAAATGGAAGATTTTCCATTCTGAAACAATAAGGAATTGTTATTAGTAAATGCAAGTAATGCTGCAGAGTTCAGATTTCTGAGGAAGTCTGTGTTTATTTTAGGGAAGATAGTAGGGCTGATCTGTTTTCTAGATTTTCATGCCCCTGATGAAGTAATACTTTGCAAATGTTGTTTACAGTTTCGGTCTCACAAAATCACATTGTGTAGATATGTGTGTATGTATATATCTCCTTGACTAGACATTCTATAAGGAATCTGTATTGCATGTGAAAAGTTAAAAATGCTTTTATAGAATATGCTTCTTACCTTGCCTGTAAATATCTGGCAGAGATAAGAGACTTAATTGATTATTTTTATGCTTATTCTTTACCGTCACTTCCAGCAGGTCGAAAAGCCAAAGTTTCAGTTAAAGCACAAAATATGTAAAGACTCCCACCTAAAGAATAGTATGATAAACATAAAATGCTTTCAAACAATCATAATCTGCCCACTTTGAAAAAACAAGCACTTCATAGCTGTAGAGTACATGGCTAGATGGAAGGAAAATTCCACCAAGTATTTTATCAGCTGGCTGCCATTCTCTGTACGTGAGCCAATAAAAATGGAGAATTTTATTGGGAAGCAATAATTTCCTCTATATCAACTCTTGCAAGCACTATTACATCAAATCCCAAGTGTGCTCACAGAAACAAAACACCCTTATAAATGTTTTCCCAAGATATGATGTAGCCATGTCATCTATCATTTGGACCCCACTATTTTAACCAAATATGCTCTTACTGAGTTGTCAGAGGTTTGAGCTCCAGATAGCACAGCCATGCAGAAGGACTACAGCTTGGTCAGGGTTTTCTTCATTATTTTTCTGATTTTTAATTTTGGGGGGTTCAAAATAGTGGGCTATCTTGGCTGTGATGTAACACAGCTCTAAAAGGTAATGGCAGGAAGACCACAATTTTATTGAACGGCTCTGGTTACACGGGGAAGGGATGTGAAAACCCTTTTCAACACAGGAAGCCATAGTCACTCCCCTGACCAGAAGCAACACTTTAAACCCAATTAAACAGAAGTCAGGTGACTGGAAGAGCACCTGCATATTCCCAAGACCTTTCCGCTATTGGTCTCTGGGACCCGACCATCTGAACCAAAATGTAAGTCAAATTATTCCTTATGAGCTTAGAAAACATTAGAGTTACCCCCACCGAACTATTTATGCCTTTACTGCAAAACTTTGCTGATATGCTAAATTTAAATAATCTCCCATTTTGTAGCTGGCTGAGATGGGTAACAGGCCGTCTCTTTGACTTCAGTCTCAGCCTGACTACCATAAATAAATTCATGCTGCCTTTCTATTTTTTCCTTCACACAAAACTGCACTGTCTGTGTAGCCATGGAAAGCCCTAAGGAATCTTTAACAATATTTAAAAGCAATCATTCCTTTGCCATCAGTGTCAGCCTATGTTAATACCTTTTGCTCAGCTGGTTAGCCAGAACCGAAGGTAAGCCAAGAGATAAAAATTAGGGATAACACCTTAACAACATCCAAAAGCATTTCAGCTTTAGATAAACCCGCAGATAATCGGAGCACACAGGAGAAACTCGTTCCCCTCTGGTGGCTGGCAGTACGCTGGCTCCATCGGCACTTGGGGACCCCAAAATAAATGCGCATCCCAACATGGAGGCAGAGCTTGGACTTGAAAACAAAGAGGTGGCAGCCAGGTGGGAAGAGTGCCATGTTTTCTGGATCTCCTGCTTCGAGCTCTGAAACCCTAGTTCAGGAGTCTGGTGGAGGACAAAACCTGTGCCGACCGAATTCGACCGAACCTGTGGAAATTGTGGAATCACCCAGGTCAGTGCCGCACAAATGTTGCATTGTCTCACCTGAAAAGCTTCATGCAGCTCTTGTTACGGCACCAACCACAGACCACCAAACTGCTTGTCAGAAAACAACCCCAAACCCTGACCTGGTTGCTGAGCTACATGTCAGTACTCAACAGCCGAGGCGGTGGAAAGGCACACTGCAGTCTGACAAGAATGCAGTCAGGAGACACTGCTTCCAGACCCAAGCATCTGCACTTGCTTTAAGTAACCTTCCTAACCCCCAGTCATCATTCTTTCTTGAAAGCCCATACAGTCAAGGACACAAATTTTTTATAACATTTGTGGCCAAATATCCATCTCCATCATAAATAAAACCCCAAACCCAGGAAAACTTGCAGCAGGAAAATATGTCCTTCTTTGCCTTTTGATCAAAAGCTTTTAATCCAGCTCAGTTGAGCGCCAAGAAGCGAACACTGGTTGTATCAGGAGAAAGGAAACATCTGTTGACACCAATAGCAACAGTCCTGCTGTATCTTCTCATTTAATGTTCCTCTATTTTTGCACTTGATATTTACCTCCTTGAAGCTGAGTCCCATCCACCAGTGATACCTCTTCCTTTCTTCCTCTTGCAGGCTCAACATACATCATAACGTTCATTAGTCAAAGCAAAGCTTTTTCCCATTCGTCTGCAGCTGGCATTCCTGCATAACACAAAATGAAATAAATCATCCAGCAGTCTCAAAATTAAGATCCCAGCAGTGAACACTCAGTGTTCTCAAGGGTACCTCGTCTGCTGCTGGGGACAGGGGAATGGAGCCCTATCACTGAACCTCTGTTCTGTCTTCACAGCAAAGGTCCCCGGTCCATCCCAAAGGTGATTTCAAGGACGGCGACTCTGGTTTAGCTTGGTTGACTTGGAGCCTGTATTTCATGGTGAAAGAGGTTGTCAGGAGCACTGGCAGCCTACACCATTGTCCCTGCACCGATCTTCGTAGGTAACTGCAGAGCCACTGGCACGATGGAGCACAGAGCAGGAGCGAGGCGAGCTGCCAGACCCTTCTGCCTGAGAAGAGAGGGAGGAAGAGGAGGGGATGCTCTGAACGCTGTGTTTGGGTGTTGCTTTCTCTTCCTTTCACTAAGCTGAGACAGATTGAGAAATACAGTATTTTGGAAAAAGAAAAGAATGAAAGGCGTTTCTGTAGAAAAATGTTGAAACGAAATATTTTGACTTATCAGTTTTTTCCTTCACATTCCTGGCTGAAAACATTGCTGGGAATTTACCCTAAAGTCCCAGACAGTTTCTGTCAATCCAAACCTGTGTTTTAGGCAATTGAGATACCTAACATATGTCAGTGCAAGACTGCTGATCATTTTTCCCACCAGAATATGGAGAGATCTCATATGTCACTGAGAGCTTAGAGTGTAACAAATTTCTTTTTGTTTTAAGCAATTTCCTTTAGTGCTCTGTGAATTGCCCTGTCACACATTCAGCAACATGTTTTCATATTGCTACAAGCAATTGTGCTGGATGAAATTAATGCAGTAAAGTGCATTCTCAGTGTCTATTAAGCTCTCTCAGCTGAAGAAAGATCAATATTTCATAGGAAAAAGGGGAGGGAATGCAAGCAGAAAGGTTTCTCTTTTCTGTCTAATATCTGAAAAAAAAATTAAAATATCTAATTTCATGAAGGACAGACCAATTCAGCTGGTTGGCCAGATTCTGTTGAGTACCAGTTGCAGTCACTAAAATCTACAGCCTCTGATGCTTTGAAGTCAACAGAGCTGTGCACAGGCACTACCATAAACAGAACAAAACAGCCAGAAAGAAATGTAAAGGCCACATATACCGTTAATTGACGTGACTTTGGAGATTCTTATGTGAGCAAAGCAATTAAAACCCAGGCAGTGGGGAGAACAGGAAGAAAACTGAGAAGCAGTAATTAATTAAAATTATTATGATGTTTCTTTCTGAAAATTCTGTCATTTTCACAACACAGCAGAAGCTAGCAATAACATCTTGCACCTTCAGCATGCTGATCTCTGCAGGATATAGACAGCTAGTCAATACAGTATGTATAAGAGATGAATAAAAGAAACAATTGTTTCGGCTTCAGCATGATGGTGAACTTTGATGGCATCCTAGTAAAACACATAACTTTTATTGCCATGACAAACTGCTCTTGAGGGAGTGATTTCCCTGCCCTCCCAGCTGGAGCTGTCGTACTGCAATGACAGAGTGGGTAAGGAAGGGATGGAACAATAGCGAAGTCAAGGAGCTGGAGCCTGACCTTAACAGAGTGGGTGGTATTTGCTGCAGTCCAGAAAAGCAAATAACTCACTCAAAGGTGATAGATTTTACTGGGGAGTGGAAATAATAAAGCTGAGAAATAAAGTGGAGCAAACATGGTAAGAAAGCATATTAAAGTAACTGAAGGAGGGGATTTACTTGTCAGTAGATTCAGCTATTAAGGAAAGAGGAGGGGGAAAGCAGAAAAGATGTGAGAGAAGAGAGGGGTGGAAAAAGGAGGAAGAGAGAAGCGAAAAGATACAGAAAAAAAAGAAAAAGAAAAAGAAACAAAGAAAAA
>Ga0065711_1051051_pt1 | contig 10536 bp, 5 predicted proteins | sample Hoacrofraction12_FD_59098 | JGI IMG/M metagenome (GOLD analysis project Ga0065711, IMG submission 59098) | Hoatzin crop microbial communities from Cojedes, Venezuela - Epithelial fraction 12 v2 (version 2) | ecosystem: Host-associated > Birds > Digestive system > Esophagus > Crop | place...
GTTTCTGCCTCTTTCTTTTCATTCTCCTCTGCACGCCGGCGGGGGGAGGGGCGGCCGCGTGGCGCTTTTGTTGCCGGCGGCAGCCGAAACCAAAACATATCAGAAGCAAAATATGGTACCATGAATGTGGGCTAGATTAAAACCTGAATGTGTTTCAAAATGGTGTGCGGAGGCATTTAATGCAGCAGTTATTTAGACATGTTTAATGAACAGTTCACAGGGCACACAACAGTGCAAAAAAAGAGAAGAAGCACTAGTGCATTACACTGTCTCAGGAGGTAGATCTTGATGGAGAGCCTCCATCTAAGGTAAAAGAATAAAGGTTGAGGAATAAAGAACAAAGCCAAATAAAAGCTAGAAATTGCAAAAGGAAGGAAGGAACCAAAAAGAAAGTAGACAGAGTCTGACAGGATTGGGAGAACTGGGTTTCAGCACTAAAACTGGCAATGTGGGTCTAAAGGAGGAAAAGAGGAAAAATATGAAGAGAGAACATTTGTGAAACAGGAATGAAAATTTGGACTTTTATGGATGGGTCGGAGGGAGCGGTAAATATTTGAAAGTGTCTGCATGAATGCAAGATGCGTGTCGAAGAAAATAAAGAGACTAGAAATACACAGAGAATATTGGCTTCATTAATCTAAATGGAACAGAGAGAGGAAGAAAAAATCTGTTAGTGATAAATAGTGTAAGATAATACATAGATCATGCAGAAGGGAACAGATGGGAGAGAAGGTTTAGTAATAAATAAAACTGAGGATTATGGGAGAGCACGGAAATTGGTTTGAAAAAATTGTGCAAATTTAGAAACTCTGCTTAACCTCAGCTCCCACCGTCTGTAGGAGTGATTTTCCAGTTGTTGAATGGGCTTCTGGTACATCTAAGTATGATGTTTTGGAGAATGCTTTTCTCTGTAGAAGAAATGCCTCAAAAAAACTAGAGCCATCCTCACAAGTGCAGTGGTATTTCTAATCTGGCAATCCTGTCCTTTGTGTCTGCTGATCCTGTGAGCCATGTGTGTCATGAGCTCTGAAGTCTAGCTGAGGAGGTTAAGAGGAAAAAAGGGACATGAGTGTTTTACTATGGTGTTTCTGTGGTGTTTTTTTCCATATCCTGGTGTTATACTTCTGTAATAATATTTCAAAATGGAAGTATTTTTTTCATCAAGTAGTTAGCTTTTAGAAAACACCGAAACAAGCATTCAAAAAAGCACAGAAAAATGCTTAGAAAAAAATATGAATCAATCTATGAACATTCTCTCTTGAAAAAGAAGTTGATAGAGCATACCTGAATGACTGCTGAGCTTCCTTGAATGCTCCCCATTTCCAGGTAAAGTAACTCAGGTTAAAACTTTTCATTGAATCTGACATTTAAAGAAGAAAGGGGTGAAAGTTCCAGACAACATCTGAAAAGCTGGACCAGAATCGGCACTGAAGGATTTACTAGTTTGGGTGGAGCACAGTGCAAATGAGACACAGTTAGAAGTCTGAACTCTCCATCTGGTCCTTAGCTCGCTGTTCCAACTGTAACCCCCCTAATCCCACCCCTTACCCACATCTTTAGACTTGGAGGAATTGCTTGTCTGTGCATTCGAGGTGCAGCTGGGTTCATCCCCATTGCACGGGAGCGGCCTGGCAGTATCGCTGCTGGGAGGGATGTGATGCCGCCTGCCCTGGGGGGCTGCTGCTGGCAGAGCTGGTCTCTTGACCCCTTTACTGTGGCCCCTGTTGTGGCCTTGTTTCATCTTCTTCCCACTCAATTTTGTGGTATTTGCAGTTCTGCTGTTTCTGAATTATTCCCCCTCACTTGCTTCATCTAACTAAATAACTGAAATTTGATTTTGTGGAAGTTTTTTTCACTTCCGTCTTTCATGCCTGTGGCTTTCCACCCTTAGTTAGGCAGTGCAGTTTTACTCTGTGTCTGCAGTTGTTAATGTTTCTACCAGGTCAGAGGTTAACGTAATGTTTGGTATTTATGTGCTATTTTTCTCAGTGTACTGAGGAATAAGCGTACATAACATGAATCTTTTAAAAAAATCCAATGTTCTCTGTATTGCTAAGGCTGCAACAATCATTGTAGTGCTTACACCTTTTTTTTTTTTTGGTAGTGAAAAAGGCGTAGTTGTGGTAGAAGCTATGCCTTCTTGCCAAGATGAATGACAAACAATGTTCTCATCTTTTCCTCCCCCCCCCTTTATTTTTCCTTCTGAGGAGCCATATTTAGCAAATTGTTTGAGCGTTATAACTCAAATAAGGTTTTACCTTTTATAGGTAGTTTTTCTAGTTAGGCATACTGTTTTCTGGGGGATTTCAGCTGCTAGAGAATGTTTCAGGCTCTAAACATAACAAAACGAAGATATATTTCCTATATTTTGAGAATACTGTAACTCTCCAACAATCTTAAAGTAATTGTTGCACCTCATATTTTCAAGTAACTGGCAGGAACAGTAATCTTCTGCAGCTTAGTACACTCTACTAAAAATGAGTAATATACGTTTTGATCATAGTGCTTCTCTTAGCTGATGAGGCATCTCTTGGGGATGAAACCACAGTACCATATGGCTTTAATGTACTCAATATAGTTCTCCAAATAACCACTATAAATTATATTCCAGAATTATGCTGGACAGCAATAGAGTTAGTCTTTCAGACTGTCAATAATATATCATGACAGTAGGTAAGAAATTGTTTATGCACAGGATGCAGTATTTAAACAATTAACAGCTAACCAATCAATTTTGTAGCTGTGGTTTGTGACACTTTGAATTACACTAATTTTAACTTTGACATCCCATGATAAAATGGGTGAGTAATGCACCCAGCTAATTGAAACTGATACAGGAAGCAGAATGCACCATTTCTCTAGCAATGTAGCTAATGTAATGCAATACAGTTTCCTCAAAAAGAATGAGATCCAGCATCTTATTGCAATTTTAAATGTAAATTTTACATGGAAACATTCTTCTGAATATGAAAGTAGTTTACTGCCCAGTTCTGCAAAGGGTGATGTAATAAATAGCTGAATTTAAATTTAAGGCAAAGCTGAAGGTATGGTTTGGTTTGCAGGATTATATTCTATATTTTTCCTCAAATGTTTATTTGTCAACAACTTAAAGCATTAAAACAAATCAATTTCAATCCCAGTCTGGAATAAAACCTGCTCCATGAAATAAGCAGTATTACTTGTTAAACACTAAGAGTAATCTTGTTTCTGACATTATCAGCTGGTAGAAAACGTGATGGCCTTTTAAAAATCTAAAGCTGGAGGGAATAGTTCAGAGATCTAGTCATCAAGTCTAGAATAAGTACAATATCTGGACCCAAAGATCAGTTTCTAGCAACACTGACTCTGCTCTTCCTCCTTCAAAAGTTAAGGAAACAGGATACCACGCAAACATCTTCTTTGTTCTGCCTCATGATTAAAGATGCTGTGGCATTTCCTTTGTTCAGCATTTTGATGAACATACTGCTGGCCAAAATCTTCTCTCCTTCCAGCTTTTTAACAATCCTCTTTGTGCAGATTTTCAGTATCGCTGTAGCCAATATTGCATAGATGCCGCATTCCAGGGCTGGCCTGACAACAAAAATTCTGGGTAGATGATTAAAAATAATAAAGAAAAAAGATGAAGCTTATGCAGCAGATTTTTTTTCCTTCCAAGAATGTCCTAGAGACCTTTGCAGGTTTTTACGGGAAGTGAAAAAGGCACTGTTTTAGCATAATTGCTAGACCAAATGATGAATACAAGAAAAGGTATATGAAGCTGGATTTTCACAAAGTAGGCAGCTGTTGCAATATGCAGTCAGCTGTGCTCAGCTTTTCTCTTAAAAACTCTTTTTGGTTCAAGTAACTATATGGGGAATCAGAGAGAGTGCAACCAGCAGAGTTGTGTTTCAGACATTATACAGGTAGTCAGTCATCACTCTCGTAGGTGTAAGAGTCAACTGTGACTGCTATTGGGAAGAGGTACCTCAAAGAATTACTGAGCTCATCCAAATCACACAGTCTCCAAGGTCTCAATAAGTTGAACAGAAGATTTAATTGCTTATAAATTTAAGAAACAGAACCAGATGCTCTGAATTTCAATTAAAGCATGATGCTATTGTCTTGACAGGGAGCTTATCACTATGTCTTGACAGGGAACCTGTCTGGAGCTGTTGATGATGGTTGAGAAGGACTATGAGTGTCTGCCATAAATGTTTGAGCAGAAGATGATTGTGGGTTTTCTTCTCCTAGTATGTCCCGCCTTTTTATGGAATTTGCAAAGATGCAAGCAATGCTGCCAAATGCAGGAATTTAAAGATGAATGTCCTGCTTCTCCTCTTCAAATATTTTTACAAGTATAGTCCACAATCCTTGCATAAGACCTTTGTGTTAGTGAAGAACTATAAAGTGATACATGACCATCACTAAACTCAGGCGTAAAGGGAAAGTTGTGTTTTTCCCTTCTCATTGCCATCCTGCTGCAACTTTGTTTTCTACTGTGTGTTCAGTGCCATAGTAGTGAGGAGCAGAAGCCCTGTATTGTCAGTGACTTCATTTTTTTCTTTCTGAAGGAATATAGCTTTTCCCCACCCCCAATACATTTTATACTCTCAACATGATGTAAAACAAACATACATCTATTCTTTTTCTGGATTTTGCTTATGGCAGCTATTTAAAATATTAGATAATGTTTTAGACATCCATATGTGTGTGTGTTGGGTGGTAGAATTACACTAGAACAGAAATGCAATGCTAAAAATAAGTTATGCTCATTCTACACATGGTCACAATCAGTATTCTCCAACTTTGCCCTCTCTAAGGTTACAGTACTTGTTGTAGCATGGAATTTAAAGTAAGTTTATAGTGTATAAATGTCATACATTTGATGCTGTGATCTCTGCTAGGTACCCTCATGGATAGTTTACTGCACCTCCCTCCTGATATATCAAACAGATTGTGGAAGAGTTGAGGTACTCAAGACTCGCTTGGAAAAACCCTGGAAAACTGCAATTTTTACTAGTTTAATGGTGTACAGACCTCTGTCTCTTCACCAAAACCCTACATTTTACAACATCCAGGATTCAAGAGATCACACATATTTTCCCCGAAGCAAATGAATTACAGGTTACCTGAGTTGGAGACCAGAACTGAAGAATAGAACCAGATCCAAATGGCACAAAAGGTAAGAAGTAGTAAACATTGGCAGTCATCAATTTTTCATAAGCGTAACGATCAACTGTGGCTGCTGTCAGGAAGGTGTGCCTCACGGATTTGCTGAGTTCATTCAAATAATGCTTCAAGGTCTCAGCAAGTTGGAGTAGAGATCTAATTGCATAGATGTGAGGAAGTGGAGAAAGAATCAGATATGTTCACTTTAGTCAACTTGGACTAAAGCATGCTTTTTTGCTGTTATGTATTCTGTGTTAGTGAGAAGTGCCTGACTACTTGTGTGAGCCATGCTGTTCTCTTCCATGTGCTGGTTATAGCTTACTTTTACTCGTTTCCACTGAAGTTCCTTGCTAGGCCACTTGGTCAGTAAGGCTATTAGAATCCCAGTCCTCAGAAACTCTACGTATGGGCCAGTGCTGTTTGTAGCTTGCGAGCTATAAAATGCTACAAAAGATGCAGTTCCCATCATCCACAGTCCTTCTGGCCTGCATTTTTCCATTTTCTTTCCATGGCAGCCAGGACAGGGGGTTCAGGGAGATGATGCACCATAAGTTTTTCTCTAGTACGAAGTCAGTAAATGCTTCTGACTAGATATTAACTACCATATGTTAGTCATAGCCAAAGGAATCATCCTTTTATTGCTCAATGTGCTCCTAGAAAGTTCCTCTTGTCCCACCGTGACAGCAATCTGAAGAACTGTTAAGCAGAAAATGCACACAACCTTGCACAAAACCAGTCTGATGATCCCATCCCACAGATTTCTGGTGCGTTCTGGCTCCTCCAAGTCTGGCTGATAGAGCTTACAGCTCAGACTGTCTCTGTGCTTTTGTAGTGAGGAGCACAGTTTTAGGACTAATAAAGGATGAGAAAACGAATAATCCATGTATTGTAATTCTATAAAGGACAAATATACTGAATATAAGTCATCTCAATAGTATTTGGCATGCAAATCCAAATTCTCTCCCACCTTATTCTCTTCATACATCTCCTTTTATGCCTGAGGTACTGCTCGTTGCCTCTTCTATGCTGGAACATCTACTAATCTAACAAAATCTGCTGGTAATGGGCATTACCCTTTGCACCAGAAAAATGAATATACTTAACACCCATGTCATGGGAGCCAATTACCTGCAGTTTTGAGAAGAGTGTCAAAAAGCTTATTTGCTATTCTTGACATTGTGACCATGCTACAAAGTTGCAGCTGTTTTCTACATTTTCTTCATCTCTCTCTTTAATTTATTTGTATATTTCACAGACTCATTCCAGTAGAATATTCTGAGCTACTGGCATTAATGATAGTTATCTTTACACTGAAATAGGCTATGAATACTCACAAACTTTGGAGTGTGAACAAAATGGGGCAAAGTTTGAACAGGGGTTTGCAGAATGACACAGCACAGGATTTTTCCAAAACAAGTAAGGACCAAAAATTTTTCCCTAAGTACTCTTTTTTTCACCTCACATGTCAAATTCAGAGTATGATCTGTGCCTGTAAATTACGAGGCCCTGAGAACCTGATCTAACTGATCTAACTTTGTCATCAGCTCTAGTTTGAGCAGGTGATCGGACTACGTGTATTCCTGAGGTCCCTTCCAGTCTAAAATAATCTGTGAGTCTAAATAGATCTGCTCAATACTCTATTTGTAAAAAACAAATCAAAGAAAAAGTGTAACATGGGAGTTAAAAAAAAATTAATTTCAACTTGTGATTCCAGCACAATATGCTGTAATCTCTTTATTTAACACTAGAATATGAGTGAAAGCCCCTTCTGAGTAGAAATTTGCGAGTCCTTACAGTAACACTTCATGAAAGTTGATGGAGAAGAAGTGGAAGAAAACACTATCCACTTCAAACTGCCAGGACATTTGTTGTATCATAATTATCTAGTATAGAATTTGGCTACATGAACATCATTACTTTTCCAAAAATGGCTGAAGGATTTTAAATGGCCAATAGGAACTAGGACTGAAAGATTTGAGTTACTTCTACAGTCGCAGTCTTATGTTGTCGGGATCGTGCAAGAGCCTTAGTTCAGTAGTAACTCAGACAGACAAGGGCTACCAGTACAATTTCCTTCAGCACATGCACTCAGTTTTCCTTGGAGGATCTCCTATTTAAATTCAGACTTGGCTCAGCACTGCTTAACTTGGGAGGTCTGACTGGCTCATAACACAAAATGGTGTGGCTACAAGCCACTACATTCATTTGGTCTCCATATATTTGGATTCACCTTCTGTTGATCACATATATTTGTTTATGATTCATCACGCACTTCAAGAACATCATCTGACAGAGAAGTCATTTGAGAGCTTTCTTTACTAATTTGTTGCCTATGAACACTCTGTCTTCCTCCATGTCCTTCTAAAAGTCATGAGTGTTCTTGAGTGGGTCCTAAATTATTCCAGAGAGTCAGACTGCCTACAGGAAAGGTGTTATATGCACACTTTTAAAGACTGGTGGAGTTGTGCTGCTGAAGTGCTCCCCAAACATTTCCTCTGGTGACATGGCTCCATATGAATTCTGACATGCGTGACAGTTTCTTATATTAACCAATGAAGCAGGCAGCGTGCTGTAAATTGTTGCTCATTCCTGTCAATCATACAAATGTGTTGGCTGCTTGAAATGAGATTTTTGCCTAGAGAGAAAAGTATTTAAAATTGGTCCTTCTTTCATAAGGATCCACCTTCTGAAAATTTCTGATGAAGAGATGCCTTTTAGGGCACGGAGCATATGTATTTGATTAATGTCTGCACATGCGGAGTAGGTTAAGAATTTCCTGGGTGGGCGTCAAATAAAATTAGTTTTTAATACATAGACATTAGTGTGAATTTAGATTTTACCCACTTACTGAAAGAAAAGGCAAAGCACAATCAGAAAGAACCCTTGTACATTTGGCTATAAGATGCAGAAGATAAGAGAATTTGGAAGTCTCTAGGATCTTCAGGAGACTGGTTTGCTAGCCTTGTTTGTTTGTGACCCTAATTTTTCCCTAATATCCACATTCATTTATAGCATGAAGTCCAAAGATGACAGTGATGATCTTCATCTTGTTTGTTGCAAAGTTCCTATAGGGCTTCAGGTGTTCTGAGGAAGATGCTGCAATGTTTTCAGGAAGTGAAACTTTTCGAGGAAATGTGTGGAAGAGTTCACCACTCCGTCTTAAGGAAAGCTGTCCTGACATATGTTTCGTGAACCATTAGGAGGAGTTAGGAGGAAAATGTGATAGGAACAATCTTTCTGTTTCTGAAATGGTGGTTATGGCTGAAGACCATGCTCGCATGTGTTGCATAATTTCTGGTTGGCTTTTCTTTCCTGTGGTTATGTGCAAGACTGCTTTGGCTATCGGAAAAGTCTCTTGCTTCTTGAAATCCACTGTGACATTAATGATGAATAGTAAAGACCACTGCGCTGCACTTTGCACGCTAATCAGTCTTCACGTAGCTTTATATGTTGTACCATATGTATGTACACTGTGACTTGGCTGGGATGAAAAACTATAACTGGCAACACTTACTCTGATTGTTCTTATAACGATCAAACAGTAACACAGTTTGACAGAAATTTTATAAACCATCATCTCATAAAACAAAACCAGCATAAACTAGCTTGAGCAAAGGTGTGTTTAAAAAGAAAGTTAATCGAAAGCACATGAGACTGCCCATCTGTGCAATTGTACTTTTTCAGTGTATGAAGGCAAATAAATACTGTGAACCTTTTGTACGGTCAATTTGAAGGTATTAGAAGAAGTTTTTTTGAAAGTTAAGAAGAAAACCATAGCAAATACTCTATAATTCACACTGTGAATCCACTGGTGGTAGTCAGGAAAGGATTTGTCAGGAAATATTTACCTTGCCCTTTCTCCTTTCATATCTCTAAGAACTGCTTCTTACACATCCTCAGCCTGTGCTTGTTTGGTTTACATTTGGAATCTTATATGTCAACACATGTGAGTTACAACATGAAAAAAGAGAGTTTTACAAACTCAAGGGACCAGGCAGTGAGATACATGTCACCATTTTGCACTTAAGAAGACAGGGTGTCACATTGGAAATGTTTTATTTGTAAAATGAATACAGCAATTTCCCAGTCTCATCCTTATTGAGTATTTGTCCATATCATAAAAAACATAAATCAGCAGAACCAGACAGTCATAAGGGATTCAAGAATGCCTGTTTCAGCAAAATTAGAGTTGCTAGGTTAGGGTCTACAAAAGGAAACTAAGGAAAAAAGGAATCCAGGAGAGAACACAAACATTCTGGCAAACAAATCTGACTCAAAAAAGTGACAGGAAGAATGAGGCTGTCAATAAATCAGGGTCCTGATAACTTGATAATCCAAAAGGAATCATGGAAAGAAAGAAGCAAAGACAGCATAAGCTTATAGGAACAAAATCAGAGGTCTTAACATAAGAAGTCAATTAATCAGGAAAACCTACATAAAAGGCAAGAAGTAATGATTCTATAGATGTATCAAAAGTTAGTCAAAGGTAGTAAAAGTAAGAAAAAGAAGAAAGGACAGGTCTGATATTTATTGCAGATACTAACTGAAGATGATATATGGGATACAGAGTAGGGTGATAAGACTTTTTTCTTGACTTTATAAAAAGATATTGCTGTAACTCTATGGTTAATGCTGTAATATTAGTGAGGAACAAGAGGGGCAGAGTCAAAATGTTAGGTTAGAAAAAGGGTAATTCAGGTGTACTCCTTGAGGAAATTGAAAATGACCCATGAATGCTTACAGTGCACTCTGGATTGTTAGTGGTTATCTTCAGGAACCCTCCGGGAACAGAGGGGATCCCACATGCTATAGATGATAATATGATGCAATGTAGCTCCCACCTGGACTTCTACCTCGCCCCCCCCACCTAACCACCCCCGCCCCCCCAAAAAAAAAGTTCTGGGGGAAACAGAAAATACAATTTAGCTTTATTTCAGAAGCATTTGTAACAGTCCTGCAACATATTTACAGAAACAGATTAGGGAGATGACACGAGGACAGTTGGTATTAGTTAAAACATAGCTGAAGTTCAGTTCCAGTAAGTTCAAGGCCAGACCAGATTGATACGGAAGTTAATAAGGTTTTGCTAAAGGCTTTCTTAGTCTTAGTGCAACTTAACCCTGCTGGTTATAGCTTGGAGGATAACTTACAGAATATACTCAGAAAATGTGTAGAAGACTCATAGCTAGGAGAAGGGAGTAAGTTTAAATATGAAAGTGAACTTGAGAACTGGAGAAATGTTTTGCAATCAACAACATAACATACAATCACATAATTGCACAGAATCACAGAATGGTAGGGGTTGGAAGGGACCTCTGTGGGTCATCTAGTCCAACTCCCCTGCCGAAGCAGGGTCACCTACAGCAGGCTGCACAGGACCTTGTCCAG
>Ga0065711_1011872_pt1 | contig 10535 bp, 3 predicted proteins | sample Hoacrofraction12_FD_59098 | JGI IMG/M metagenome (GOLD analysis project Ga0065711, IMG submission 59098) | Hoatzin crop microbial communities from Cojedes, Venezuela - Epithelial fraction 12 v2 (version 2) | ecosystem: Host-associated > Birds > Digestive system > Esophagus > Crop | place...
CATGCTGACTACTCCTGATAACCTTCTTTTCTTCCACTTGCTTGTTGATGACCTCCAGGATAAGCTGCTCCATCACCTTTCCTGGGATGGAGGTGAGGCTGACCAGCCTGTAGTTCATTGGGTCCTCCTTCTTGCCCTTTTTGAAGACTGGCGTGACATTGGCCTTTCTCCAGTCCTCGGGCACCTCTCCTGTCCTCCAGGACCTCTCAAAGATGAGAGGTCTTGAAAGAAGGTGAAAACCGTCTTGAAATAGTCAAAGCAACGATAGAAATCTTTTCTACTCCAAGCAGCAGGCCTTACAACATCATGGGACCTGCGAGAAGAAAAAACCAAAAGATATTATTAACTTTCAGCTGCCAGTTATTTGTTTCTAAAACTACAAAATCTTATTGCTTTTTTTTTTCTACTAAGGGAAGAGGTATCTCACGTTTAGCATAGAACAGCTGCCATGCTGTAAGAGCATGTTGTGGTTTAATTCACAGCAATTTATTAATGAATTCATACTCTTTGTTTACAAAACAACAGGTTAGAAATATTCCCGCCTCCCACTCTAGAAGGGGTTCTTAAAAGTGACTGCAATTTTCAGCTCTGAACTGCAACATTTGGATTAGCTCTATCCAAAGTCTTTTGTTCTAAGTTTTTTTTCCTAGCAAGGCTTGTACCAGCCGAAAGTAATATACAATGCTACTGCAATTCTACAACAGAAAGATGGATCTTGCCTCAGTGAATTCGTCTCAGTTGAACAAGGAATAATAAATCAGTCCCATACGTCAGCTACTAGAGTAAGACCATCTACATATGAGTTAACAGAAGAAGATTTGGCAAACTTTGAGGCAAATATTCCTCCCTGCAGAAAAGACAGACTACGCAGTTAAAAAATTACAGCATAATTTCTCTACTCCCTTCTTACTCAGGATACTCGTACGAGGGCTTAAATGTGAGGAAGTAATTTTACTGAGAGAAAACCTAACCTTGTTACAACAGGAGACAACGCCCACAAAATATGTAACTCTGGTACAGAACAGTCTCCTGAAAGCCAGGATATGGCCACGACTGATAAGCTCATGGAACCAATAACTACATTTGGCTAAAGATTTTCCAACTGCTTACATATACCAAAAAAGAAAAAAAAAAAAAAAAAAAAAAAAAAAAAAAAAAAAAAAAAGAGTTTAAAGCCCATTTCTGCCACACAGACTTCCTACATGACCTTGCAGACTAGTTTCCACTTAACAGGACAACCACCATCTGTTTGTTCTCTAGAACCTTGTCCAAAGCAGCTAGAAAAAGCCTCTGTGGACCACGCACTTTCTCACTGGTTTCATACAGAACCACACTCTAAGCCTCTGGGTGACACTGCAGCTACAGCAAGTCCTTGCAACAGGTCACTAAGTTCACACCCCCCCCCCCAACCTCACCCCTTGATGGTGTAAAAAATTTTTCACAACAACTATCCCTACAATACCACAGGCAGAAGCTAAGTTGCAAAAGCATTGTTGAGTTCAAACAGACCCCTTTAGTTCCAATATTCTTTCAAATGACATCTTTATTATAAAAGATATAGAAAATTAAAGTTATTCCTTCCACAATGTTAATCGCAGTAGTTATAAAAACCAAGGTAAACATATTTAAGAGCATTTCTATGCCAAATAAGTGTCTGCTACTTGCCATGGAATACAGCAAAGGCGTGCTCAGTATCAGTGCAGTAAGGGCAGTCAGCGAGCATCAGCCTGCCAGAGGCCAGAGAAAGAGCTCCTCACTTACCCCCATGTACCACACAACAGCACAGTGAAGCAAGACCCAAATCACGGGATTTCAGCCTTGCTCTGCTGTTTGAGGCAGATGTTCCAGCTCCAAGCAATCATGGGATTTGTCTCTCAACATCAGATCAGCTCAGTCACCTCAGATACTGTGTCGTCAAGCTTTCACTCCTTAACGAGAAATGGCCAGTAAGTATAGTAATTTTAAACTTTAATTCCTTTCTACTGCCAGGGTGTTTTAACTTTCATTTAACTTCTAAGATAAAGTTCTTTTGCCGGTTTCCTTATAAAGAATTGATTCTTACATACTACCAAGAATTTAAAGCAGTGACTGAGAATGAAGTTTCACTGCTCAGATATTCACTCCTGGCGGTTCATTCAGGTAGCAGAACAGCCATTCACCTTCAGACAGGAAGGACTACGCACTTTGCTGCCCACACTAAAGGTACAAAGATCGTGAGAATAAGAAGAGTCACCATAACCTGTATCAAGGTACCAGACACAAGACTTCAACCATTATTTAATGCATGACAGATCACCACGTAAACATTGACTGCGAAGACCAGGACAAGACAGGTAAAACCAAGGACAGCCTCATGACCGCTTGTGCATTTATGTGAGGCAAACACACAATGCTCTAGGTTGCATTTTGAAAATAGTTGTTTGTTTTGTTTTTAAGGAACTGAGTAAAGCCACCACATGAGATTGCAGTTCACTGAACACAAGAGTAGTCCCTTATCTGTTTTACTGCATTCTGCTTTGGGCAGTTGCAATCCAGACTGGCAAGGAAGACATTCAGTCAGCAAGGATCCTGGCCAATACCTTAGCAGCTGGATGCTGTTTTCACCCATTAAAGGCAAAATTAAAAGATACATTGACTAAAAGTAAAAATAGTTAGTGTTTCAACAAATTTCAGGAAAAAAAACCCTGCTGTTGGCTACAAAGAGCTCATTTAGTTTTTTCTTTTATGACAGCACCATCAAAAGAGAGATAACACCAGAGCAGAAACAAGACACAGGCTCTTCAGAAAGCAAACAAGGAGGCAAACCTCTTGTATTCTGTTAGCAGCCACCTCTGCACAGAGACCAGATGACCAGCTTGCTACAGAACCATCTGAAAGCGAGGGAGAAAGTCTTCTTGCCTCAGATCAGGAGCACTTCCAACTCCAGTGCACACACAACAGTTAATTCAGTGCAGTTTAAATTCAAGTCACTTAGTTTAGCTTGCAAGGTTCAGTAATACTTCTTGGAAACCACTGTCTGCAGCCACACATTTTGTACCTTATTAGATGGTGAAAATTCAGTTCCTGCTAGAACTTCTTCTGTGTATGGTCCTTCTCTCTCTTCCCTTGCAATCTGACAGACTGCTCACCTTCAGGAGCAAGTCAAACAATATTTCAGCAGTGGTTTCCACACTGCAAGGGAAGAACCAGCATTGCACAGGTTGCTTTCTGAGGGCTGTTTTATACTTCACATACCCAAACATCAAACGAGATCACCACAAGATAAATACCTGTACTTGACCATTAGTACAAGGTTCTGCAGCTAGACATACGCATGTTACAGAAGGCTGAGTGGGCCATTGAGGAAAAAGTCACAAAACAGCATGTAGTGTACCAGACAGATAATTTTTCTTCTATGTTGGGCAAATACAATCCTCTTATTAAGCAGGACAAGTTGGTAGTGGTAAATCCTGCACCACTGGCTGGTTTGCTGGCGATCACTTGTCTCACCATTCCCAGTTCTTTCTCTCTGTTCCCACCAGTTATTTGGTGGCTTACAAAAGCAACGGAGTTCTTTCCCCAGCCGGCTGCTCTTTCTGAAAAAACTCTTTGATATGCATGAGCTTGTTATGGATCCTCTCTCTTAGGGGAGGGATATGGTGGCTAGGGTCTAAGACATTGGTGCTTCTGCGCTCCCTTTCCCGCTTCCAGATGAGATAGGGGTGTGGTGGGAAGGGCACTTCGCTTCTCTCTCGGCGAAGCTGCACAGTTACTCCGCTGAGGGCCAGCATTGTCCACACTGACAGGATAATGAAGTCTGAAAAAGAGAAAATAGATTCCTATCTCAAAGCAGGGCGTTCTTTCCTTTTTCAAGCACAAACACTGAAAAAGTTCAGCAACAGAAAGTAATGAAGTATTTGTCTCTGCATCCTCACATGCCTAGAGTATACCTAGGCAAAGTCAAGAACATAAATGAGTGTTTCATCACCATATTAGGCCTTTTGGTGGCCCACTGCAAACTCATCAGCAAGGTGGCAGTCCAAGCCTGAGAAGCGCCTTTCACAAGGGCCTTTGTCACATAACTCCTGCTGGAAGATTGGTGCCTTTAAGTCTATTCAGCATTTCTTTTGGAGCACTAGAACTTATCATCTAGGTGTTTAATCTCACATTGTACTCACTGTGTTCTCCTTTCATCCCTTCCTACACTCAATACTCACTGTTTACAATGGAATCAAAGAGGTAGTAGTTTTTCTTTAAAAAAAAGAAGACTTAAGAGCAGTACTCACCATTTGTTTGAAAAGGCACATTGGTGTAAGCTCTGCTGAAGTAATCATTGAGGACCCTTCTGAGAAGGTCTAAGGTGATGTAAGCAAGACTTGTGTAGACATAACAAGCAATAGCTAGGATCACTGCGTAAGAGCCTACTATTCCAGAAGCCAGTATGTTCAGCTAAAAAGGGAAAAAACCCACAGCTTTAGGAGACTGAAAAACACTTTATTCACACCTCCTTAAGACAGTATTTTGTATCAGTTCATCTACAAGAAACTGGCTGCACACATCTGTTATCCAGACATCCTGTTAAGACAGCAGAAGTCAACTATATGCAAGTGTCAGTGGATGCTACGTGCAAACTTGCAGAACTATTCCTTAGCTTATGGACCATTTAGCACAAGCAGGGCTGAACAGGAACTCCCTAGACTTGGTCCTATGTTGAGCTTCATGAAGCTGTGTTAAGTCTTGTATACATATCCCACAGGACTACATTTTGCATTCAGACATCTGAATCCCCTTCCTCCCTCCTCCTGAGGTTACATTGCAGACTACTTACAATTCTTGGACAGCCAACAAAAAGCACTGGAATCATCAATGCTACAGAACAAAAGGTCACCCAGAACACAACATCGTCACGGAAGACCCTGTAGTCTCCTGCGAAGACACCATATTCCACATGTTATTTACTAGTTAGAAAAACATTTCCTTTTTTGTAAGTGGTTGAGGCTGATCTTTTCCCCCCCAAAGATTCTGTACATTCAGAAATCTAGAGTACACTGTTAAAAAGTTTAGCTTTTGAGCTCAAATGCTGATTGTTTAGGATGCATTGTAACACAGTTACTCAAAACAAGAACAGAAAAAGATTGTCCCAGTTGAGTGTAGGTCCTGTACTCAAACTTGGGACAGCAGATCTTGTCCATGTAAAAAAGATTGTTGATGAAGTTACTTATCAGATAAGAAAAGTACCAGAGTACTTCTGCCCAATAAGAAGCCATTTTAATGCCTATATAGGTTTATAATCTATAAATCTGTGTCTATGTAAGTTTGACACTAGAGTATGGTGCAAGTACAGCCACCACAACAACACAAGGCAACAAACTCTTCTAATTTTAGGAAGAGTCATTAAGTAACTCAGACACTACTTTGCTTCCCCTGCTTTTGAAGGCCTGCCAATTAAACAGAGGGGAAAAGCTGGTCCCAACCTGAGTCACTGTTTTACTTCAGTGAAGAGCAACCAGGGACTGCATGGATTATCACAGAATTGTGGCTTGAGTCAAAACACAGATGACTAGAGAATGAAATGCTGCCCCACCAAGGGATCTTAAGTAGAAGAGTTCTGAGGTTTAAAATTACAATAGAGAAAGCAATGTGGCTGATGCTCTGATATCCCTGAGGGATCCCAGCTTAGCTGCCTTGCTTGCTTTTAAGGGGTTTGTCAATTGCTTCTCACATAGCAAAGCCATTCTAAAGATCCTGATGAAGTCAATCCAGCTGCAAATACAAGTTTGACTCTTACAGTGCAGTGCTCCCAGAGCCTTGCACTCAGTATGGCAAAAGGTAACAGCAAGAGCTCCTCTTAATCCATGATGCCTTTATGCCTGAAGCCTCCAAGTTAGACTGCATATTTTCTACTGTAACTTGCTCTGGATAGAGAACAAGACACATAGCAAGCGCTTGCCTAAAGCAGAGCTGGTCTCACAGACGCTTGAGGTGGCAAGCAGCTTAGGTGAGAAGAGGCTCAGCAAGTTCTCTGAAGAATAAGCAGCTTCCTCCTCCCACCAGTGCAGATTCCCTAAATAGTTTTAATTACAGTACACCTGAAAGACTTCAGATACATCTCTATTCCTCCCAACACTGGATAGGGAAAGTTAAACACCATGCCAACAAACACATGCCTTGCAGTGTCCCTGTAATGCAGCAGGAATGCTTCACTCAGTAGCCAGCACCTTGCAGCAGAGTATTTCAATGCATACCTAGCGGAGTAAAGAAGACCGTCGATGAAAACAGAAATCCCAGCACAAGTCCAATAATAAACATACAGAGTAGGACAGAGCCAAATCTCCACCAGCTTGCAACTAGAAAAAGCCCTCCAGTAATTCCAGATACTGCTGTCAAAATCAGACGCACTGAAAAAGAAAAGGGGAAATTCCGCACTAAGAATTGTGGCAACACTCTGAAAGCTTCAGCTACTGCAATAACATATTCAGCAGCTTTACTTAGACGTGCTCGATTTTGTTACCTAACAAAAGCTTTCTGAAAAAAGCCAAACAAGAGTATCAGTATTTGCTTCACCTATTTTGCTTAGACTCCAGTCTGCAGCTGAGGGTGTGCTACTAGAGAGAGCAGCATAGGACGAGAATGAAAGTCATGCTACTCTGTACCTTGGGTTCCCAGGGCAGTTATGGTTGCAACAGCTAATGCACATGTATTAAAAAAGTAACTATGAGGTAGGATGAAGGGAGAACAAACTAATTCTTGCCAGTCTAACAAGCAGGATACGAACCTTCCACTCCATTGTTTTGCAGATGAAATCTGCATTTGATCTGAAACTGAGGTCCATCCATTATGAAAGTGGGAAGAAAGTATGTTGCAAATTCCCAGAGTTTCTAAAAACTTGTATCCTCCTTGGATAGATAACTCATATTTGTCTTTCATAGTTGCAGCTATAAATTCTGCATTACTATTTGATGTTGGAAGTAACAGCTGCTCTGTTGTGTATTCAGCTGTTTACTGTAATCAGTGCTCAGTTCAATTACCCAGGTATCATTGTCCTAGCCTGCCTAAGGTTGGCCAACAAGCACAACTGAGATTTTACTTACAGGATTTATACCAATAAGACCTTGGGAAAAGCGTGGGGTATCCNGACACATCTACTCACCATCATAACCAAGGCCAGTTACCCTCGTAATGAATACAAAGAAGAAGAATCCTGCGAATATGAAGCCCATGAAGAATAAGTCTAGGTAAGAGGGGAAAAAAGACTTAGTACGCTGTCATATCACTTCATACCAAGCCCAATTTAGTACATCTTCAGGCGTCTTCATGTTAGAACAGGGAAGGAACATCTCAGCTCACTAGCTGAGAAGCACAAAAAGAAAACCAGACAACACGTTGTTCTGGAAATAGGTGTCCTCAAGCACTTCAAATAGTAAAAACAAAAAGTACATATTTACATCTACATCCCCCCGCATGCATCCTGGTTCTAGGTTTCTCTTGAATACCAGAGACTCCTTGCTTTGTGCTTAAAGCCCTAGTCTTGTTAAAGAAAACCAGCGGACCCAATTCGCATGTAATCAGTCAAGTGATTCCTAGTAATAACACCACCATTCTAAGTCACAGCAAGTTACATCTATGAAATTCTAACCAGACACACGAAAATAGGAAAAAAACTTTCAGTACCTGTTTTCCAGAATCGGTGCCCAAAAAAGCAAGTGAAAAGACCAAGAACAGCAAGAGCAGTGAAGAATATTTTGGTAGAGAGTTTGCCTACACGGAGAAAGAAAGAGTTACTACAGCATTCTACCAGTCCCAACAATGAGACTGTGGTAAGGTCAGGTTGCTGCCACTGAGTATACTGACAGCCCAATAGCTGCCACTCCTTCAGACACACCATGTGTGCAGATCTGCAACGCCTGAACTAACAGTTATTTTGATATGATCTCCAACAGAATATTAAAGTAGTTCCAGTCTGACTATGAAATCAAGAGCTTCCTCCTTATTCAACAAGCCCAAGTTTCCATAAAACTAGTTAAGTAGCTGTAACTTGCCGTTCACAATACTGATACAGCTTTATCTGAAAATTATCTGCTCAGCTTTAAAAAAGTGACATCCACTCATCTGTAAAAATCAGTGCTACAGGATCAGTGACCCAGGCAGCAGCTATAGTCTTTATCACTACAGCCTTCACCATAGTCTCCTTTAATATACTTTCCATGAAACAGAAAGAACCATCAGCAGCCCAGTATGGCTCATCTCTATCTCCTAGGCAAAATATTTACCAGAATTTTAGGCTACCTGAAACAAGTAAACCACACTTCTCTAATTCAGAGAACAGGGGAAAAGGGGTTTAGCCTCAATTTTTCATCTCATCTTGTCGTAAGACAACACTGAGTTACAGAAGTTGCTTGTGTTACAGTATATGATAAGAAAATAATCCAGAGAACAAATCTTACTTTATGAACCATATTCTATCCATTATTCTGTCCCTTCCACAGACATAGCGGGAATGGTAGCTTTGCTTTTCTTCCACTCAAATTCTATCACTAGATAACTTTGTATGAAGTAGCAGACTTCATAGTGATTTTGTTATTGCTGGCATGATCTTCATGCTTATTTTAGATGACTGTCTCCTTTAAAAATATCTGTAGGTTACCGCCTCCTGTCAGCACCAGTACAGTTAAAAAAAAAAAAAAACAAAAACAGGCTGTACTCTAATCTAGTTCATGTTTTGTTAGCCAAGTTTCACACAGCATTTGTAGTCCTACAAGTGATTTAAGATTATATATCCAATTCAAACAGAAAAAGCTAGAGTGGCAGAGTTGAAAGTTATTTATTTGCAAGCCACATCTTAAACCTCCATTAAGTTAAATCTACAATTGATAATAGTTATCCTTAGCTTATTCTATCATTCTAGAATTTCTTCTCAACCAGGAGGCAGACTTCCTGAAGTAACAACATATATCCAGTGTAGAACGAATAGCTCCTTTACTCATGTAAAAATAAAAAAATATCAGACTCCAACTCAGCACATTGGAGTCCAACAAGCTTGAAATGAATTGGCAAGGACATACAAGTCCCAACTTACTGAGAGAAAAGCAGTTATCCACTAGGTCAGCAAAGCTGCAAGCGTATGTATGCACAGGTATGTATGCAGCAGATGTATTCCAGAGAGGATCCCATACTATGACATTGTAGATCACACCTTGTCCAGGAAGTGAGGAAAAGTAGACATTGGTCTTGTCATCAGTTGTCAGTGTAAGCATCTGGAACAGTAAAAAATACTTATAATTGCAAGGAACTGCTTGTCACTGTTACTGATGGCATGTTGATGTGTCCACACAGCTGAGGTAGTATTCAGCAGCTCAAGGAAGATGATCAGTAAGAACTCCAGGCAAATGCTCTCCTATTCTGAACCCTCTTGGTATTACCAATTGAAGCATTAAAGCCTTATAGGACAGACTCCACTTCCTCCGACATTACTACATTTTCTGATAGGTGAAAAAATTCTGCCACTCATATGTTTTGCTCCTCCCCATATGAGGACACAGTTCAAGCTCCCTGCCAGTCTACTAGCCCAGGTCTGGCCTCTGAAGCAGGCAAGGCTTCCGTTCTACTCCCTAGCAAGACCAGATAGGTTATGGCCACTAAGATTCTCCCCTCCGTCCCTTCCAGTCTCTTTGCTGGGGGTGGAGCAGTAGGTAAACACGTAGCAAGCACTTGCTCTCACATATGAGATCTCTTTAAGCCACTCTAACTGATGCTTATTTCTAGTCCAATTTCACTATATTATCTCCTCTTCTCTCTTCCTTGCATTCCCTGCTAAATGCTCGGCATCTGAATATGCCAGACCCCAGCATCTAGCAGGCATTGCAGGAGACTATCCACCATTGTCAGAAGCGGCTCTGTTTCTGGATTTAGAGGCACTGATTGGCAGTACTGCTATAGGCAAGCTGGCCTCAACATCACTGAGGGATTACTGTGGTTAAAGCGGTATTCAGCAAGGAGGAAGACACAGCAATAACAGCTTACTTAGCTGAGAAAAGGGTGCAAGACACAGAAACATCTCACAAACCAGTCACTAACATCTACCTAATATCAGAATGCACTGCAAGAAGCCTAAATTCTGCCACATTTCAGGCTACACTAACTAATGGCCTCTATCCTGAGAGAGCGGTTGCCATTCTGCATGCGTCACTCGCTGTACACTTCCTAGCCAGAAATCCCAGATACAAGCAAGCTACTGATGCTTCAGGCTGCTTGCTTACAGCAGCACTTAAGGAAGATAAGCACAGGGGAGGAGAAAACTGAAGATAGTGCCACCACCACATGCTTGGTACAGCAGTGCTTCAAACTTACTTTAATGCCATTAGCTTTGATACTTTGCACCTCAGACATCTTTCGTATGTGGCTCAGGAGTACCATCTCAGAAAGTTCATTCTCCGGTAAGAAGTACTGGTAGACATCATAGCGCAGTCGCCATCTGGAGTTCTGACCAGTCCCTGAATCACAGGATGGTGGGTTTGCTCCTCTACAATAAAAAAAAAAAAAAAAAAAAAAAAAAAAAA
>Ga0065711_1051052_pt1 | contig 10535 bp, 7 predicted proteins | sample Hoacrofraction12_FD_59098 | JGI IMG/M metagenome (GOLD analysis project Ga0065711, IMG submission 59098) | Hoatzin crop microbial communities from Cojedes, Venezuela - Epithelial fraction 12 v2 (version 2) | ecosystem: Host-associated > Birds > Digestive system > Esophagus > Crop | place...
ACCCACCCTGCAGATATTTGTAGGCATTTATAAGGTCCCCTCGCAGCCTTCTCTTCTTCAGGCTGAACAAGCCCAGTTCCCTCAACCTCTCCTCGTAGTGGAGATGTTCCTGTCCCCTCATCATCCTTGTAGCCCTCCGCTGGACTCTCTCCAGTAGCTCTTCATCCTTCTTGAACTGGGGAGCCCAGAACTGGACACAGTTTTGTTTAGTGTCTTCTTCTCTTCCCTGATCCGCAGCACCTGAGGGACTGGCTCGCACAGCGAAGCAGGATTTGTGTTTGGTTAGAGAATTACGTCCATGGAAATGTCCGGAGTGTTTTTACTTAAAATTGCCCATAAGAATATTGATTACAAAGACATAAAAGGCCTGTTAGAAAACAGGAAACGCAATACAGAAACGAACATTTAATTCAGAAACTTTTTGGGAGGAGGAGGCTAAGCCTGTTTTTTTTAAAGATCACTGTTTTGCAAATATTTTCCATTTGGTTACCAAATGTCAGTACAGCATCTTTGCTGGCTCATTTGGTGCTTATGAGAGAGGCAGGATCCAGCCTCTCTGAACGCGCGGTGCTGGAGCACGGGCTCCTCCAGACACTCCTTGGGTGACTACAGGCAGAATGTTTCTGCTTTGGGTCTAGTTCCCCTTGACCACAGCGGTGAGAACTTCTGCCTTCCCTCCTTGTGCCACACTCCAGGGCTGTCCATAGCACTGCGACCGCTTTCTCCAGCACTAAGGTGCCACCTGCACGAGCCAGGATGCCACAGCCTGCACCACGGGGCTTGCCCTTAGCTGTGAGTGGGAACTCAGCAAGGCGCATAACGCAAAAAAGGCCAGATTTCAGTGACACCTCTGGGCTCTGTAGCACGAATGATATAACGCAACCTAAAAGCAAATAGATCAACCAAATGAATTGTCCAATTCTCAGACTGCACGTTGTCAGATGAGGATTTATGTTATTTTTTTTCCCCTCTGAAGGGTTATCAATCATGCAGCTTTACTGCTGTATCTGGCTTGTGGGATTACTCAGGATCTATTCATCTTGTGTCTTTCCCTTGACTAGAGGACAGGAGTTACCTGCAGAGGTGATGCACGCTCAGTCCTGATCCAGCAAGGTGCCCTGTTTTATTTCATGCCAGGCTGCGGAAGCACTCATTTCCATCAAAAACAATCGCCTCCAGACATGACAGGTTGTGATAAAGGTGTGTTACTGCAGGCACAGCTTTTCAGGGGACTACTGAAACCAGAGGAAAATAAACCCCCTTCTGCAAATCTGGGTACCTTCCTGCCGCTTGCAGCCATCCCTGGGAGGGACCCCTGCCCGGTCACTGCGCCGGAGCCGGGCTCCTTCCCAGGGGCGTGGGGATTTGCTTCCAGCCGGGCTGTACGATCCCTTTGCACAAACCGAAGCCCGTCTGGCTGCGTAGCACTGCTGTCAAAACAACATCACCACCTCAGCAAGGTGGGTGTCAGCACGGTCCCTGGGTTCATCTGCAGGCGGATTTGCTGTGTTCTTAGTCATTTCTAAATGGGTCACGGGTTTCTGGCAGACAAAAGCGGAGTCAGTTACTGTTATCTTGTCTGTTTTCCCATCAATCTGACAGGCTGATTATGAGAAATCCCCGTGACCGGAGTGCCATTCCTGCTGCAGCAGTGAGTCGATGTCAGAGCTGTCGCTGTCAGCCTTTCTGTTCAGGTTTCTGTCGAGTAGTAAAAATACAAAGTACTGACCTGCTGCACAGACTTTTCACCTTGGAAAAACCTCGCTCCTTCCCTCTCTCCTTCTCCTTGGTCTTTACAAACACTGTTTGAATGGAAAGACTTCTCAGTTTGTAATTACAGGCAAAAGCCTGGCAGCCTGGAAGTGGCTGGTTCTCCCGGCACGGCCTTTCCTCGTGGAGCTGATCAGAAGCTCTGCCAGGGTGATCTGCTGTCAGGAAGCACAGCCGCACTGAAATAAAAGTGTAGAATTTAACGATTTTTTATTTCCCTGAAATTTCACTTGGGGTTGGAGGGGAGAATGAAAAATCTTTTGGTCTTACTGCATATTCAGTTTTAACCTGGCAAGAAGGGGGTTTTGTTTGGTCGTTATTTTTAAGCAATGTTATCAAAGAAATAAAGAGCATAAGTTTTAAACAGGTGTCAGGAAAACCTGCCTGTTTGGCCTTCTCGTTTGGTAGGTGAGTTTACAGCCATATGATGACCCAGGGCTCTGGCATGGTCTTGGTTCCCCTGCTCTTGGTTGTCTTGGCAGAGGATGGGCGCTCCATCCAGCCTCTCACCTTCCCCCAGGGAAAATCCCGCTTCTTAATCTGCCCTCACTCGGATCCTTCAGGCTGATTTTGCAGCAGGCTCGAGGTGTGGGGTTCCCCCCCTCTCCTGGGGCTGTCTCTGCTTGGGCTGCCCAGTTCATCCCAGTGGTAGCTGGGCAGCCGGGCACCACTCAGCCACAGCACCCAAAAGGCAGCTCTCTAGGGACAGAGACTCAGACATGCATACCTTTGGCAAGCTGAGTCTTGTGATGTGATTGCAGTTATAGAATAAATACCACTTCTTGTTTCCCAAGAAGAATAAATAAATACGTGATAAAATCGCACACAAGCGCTGCTCCTGGCCAAGTCCCTGTACATGAGTTTCCAGTAGCTTATAGAAAATATATTTCATATATTTCTGAGTCTTCTCAGCAAAAACTATTACAAACAAAGTTTTAAGGAGTCCCAAGCTTATAAGTCCTATCTATTTGGATATACATGCATGTAAATATTTGTATATTGCCTGCTACTGCTGGAGAAAGATAAAATGTCAGTGAAACTAATAAGAGTAATGGACTTGCCAGCCCTGTCAGCACCACTTAGATCTGCTGTGTAGATGAGTGTCTGCCCAAAAAAGGATAAAATGAAACAGAAATGTCTGGCAGACAAAGGTGGAATACGTTTAATATGCATCTTACTTTAGCATTTCTAAGTCTGTTTCTGTATTTGTTGTAAAAGGTTTTACATTATGGAAATTTATTCTGGTTCTACTTGTAGTTCCAGTCTTTCTCACCTCCCAAATTGCATCTTTACCACCGAGAAAGAAGCGTTGTGATCAGGATAAACATACCACTACTTGATGAACAATTTTATTCTGTTGAGAAATGGATCATGAAAACAACAGTTCAAATCAGTTTTATGACTCTCTCACTCCACTTTTTTCCTCCTTTGGGTGAAAGAAAGGTTATGAATCCTCAGACCTCTTGTAAATAAATGGCATTCTCAGAATGTTAAAAAGTACCCAGGGCTGTTGTTTAAGTTGGTGGGTTTTATGATCTTTACATCAACGACAATGTTATCCAATTCCAAAAAATTTTCGTTAAATACAAGTAACGGTTTTCTTCCATGTTACCTGGGCTTCAGAAAAAGGGTGCACTCCAGTGCAGTGATAAAAAACAATAGTTACCTTTTAGAAGTACTTGATGATGCTTTTAAACTGCTATGGGCCCTGTGACTCCACTTTATAAATCAAGGTAAAACTCATGGTAGGAAATGTAAAAATTTCAGTTATTCTGTATTTAAAATTGACAAGTCTGGATGCAAGGGAGCCTTGCTGTTGGGTAAACATGCTGCTGAACCCTGGCGTGTGAGCGCAGAGCCGGGTCTGGCTGGACGGGTACCTTCTGACAGAGATCTGCTCCAGAGGGCTGCTGGCGAGGAAGCACTGTGCAAGTCACAGCGAATGGGTTGACCTGAGCCGCGGGCAGTGGGCAGAGGAGTCGTGGGATGCTCCCGCTGTGTTTGCAAGCCATACTCTGAAATCCCCTCTAGCAGATGTGATTTCTTACGTTGGAATCTATATCATTTCATCAGACTGCTTCAAATTGCAGAAGCTGATGCCTCCATAGCCCCAGTGTTGCCTGAACTTGTGGACTTGTTCTGGACTTGTGGAACTCCCAGAGAAGTGGCAGCTGTGGACATGCAGTTCAATTGCTGGGTTCCCGTGCAACCCTGGACCAGCAGCTTTCTCTGTAAGGTTCCCAGCAACCCAAGTTCCCTGGCGAATGGATTTACAGGAGAGGAAAGACAAATAGTCCTCTCTTTTCTCTTGGTATTATTTAGTACAGTAAGTAGCTGATGCCATATAAAAGGGAAGGAAAACAGGCACAGCTCCCTGCTGAGAGCACCAGTCCTGGGTGACAACAAGCCACCTGGTAAGACAACTGTAGAGAAACTGCTGGAGCCCACCAGTGCTCCTGGATGCTGTGACAGCAGAGCAGGGACTGATGGCAACACAGTCATTTGCAGACTGTGACAGCATGGAGGGTTCAAGAGTGGTGTGATCCCATTTGCTTTGGGTGGGGACACTCTCTTTTAATGTCCCCTTAGAGCGCTTGAGTGACAGTGCATTAACTAACGAGCCACAGGGGAGAGCAGGACTGCAGAGCAGAGTGGCAGACCGAAACAGGGGACAAGGCAGACCAGACCTCTCCGGGACAGAGAACAGCAGTGTGGATCCATCCGAACGGAATGAGAGCACCGGCAGTCCAGCCTTGGGATGGATATCCAGCCTGACCTTTGCTTGCTTTGGTCTTAGATTTGAGACCACTGGGTAATTCTTGAGCAAAGAAGCTTTATACATATGTACACAAGGCAAGTATTTAGGTATAAACAGCTTTAGATAAAGGACAAATGTATTTTTCCAATACCCTTGGGCATATCTTGCCACTTCTTTAGATTTTCTGTTGTGTGACTACAGATAGTTGGGCTTGTTCAGCCTGGAGAAGAGAAGGCTCCGCGGACACCTTATTGCAACCTTCCAATACTCCAAAGCGGCTTATAAGATGGGGACAAACATTTTAGCAAGGCATGTTGCGAAAGGACCAGGGGTAACGGTTTTAATACTAAAAGAGGGGAGGTTCAGACTGGATAGAAGGAATAAATTTGTTATGCTGAGGGTGGTGAAGCCCTGTCCCAGGTTGCCCAGAGAGGTGGTTGATGCCCCATCCCTGGAACCATTCCAGGCCAGGATGGACGGGGCTCTGAGCAGCCTGGTCCAGGTGAAGATGTCCCTGCTCACTGCAAGGTGGTTGGACAAGATGATCTTTAAAGTTCCTTTCCAAGACAAACCATTCCATGATTCTCTGATTCTGTGACAACTGTTAATGCGAGCGCTTACCACTGGGTGAGTCTGGGCTCAGGCAGCTTTGGAGGTGGGGCAGTTCCAGATGGCCCCAGCTCATCTCCTGACCCCATGCCTGGTGCTCAGGCACTCCAGGACTGTAAGCCAAATTATAACAGCAGACGCTACAAACATTCAGCAGCCCAGTCCTGCGTGGCAGTTCTCGAGGAAATGAGGACTCGTGCATTTTAGCAGCTGCCCAGGTGAAGGGGATAAGAGGAAGTGAGCAATGTTCAGAAGTCTTGGTTTACCTGTTATATCTCAAATTTCCTTGGCGTGAGTGGTGAAGAACCCAAAGCAAATTGTTTATAAATTGTCGTTAATTGCGCAGAACATATCTAATAGTTTATCAGAATTGGATTATATCTATTCTTTAAAAGTAATACACAATACCTTAAAGTCCAGAAAATTTTACGTACCTCTTTCAGTATTTCTTTTCTTTATGTACTTCTTTTCAGATTTTTTTTAACTGTTCCATATAATTTTGGATCTGATCTGGCCCCTGCTGTGTGTTAGCTTAGAGATTTTAAGGCATTATCTGTCCTGTTAATGCTTTGATTTTTCTCACAGTTTAGTTTGCATGTTTTGACGTACTTTATTTACTTCTGGTTGTGCTCTTCCTCTGAAACTTGTGAAAGATTTATGTTTATTTCTTGCATATAGAATGTAATTAGATTAAGACTTTCTTTAGGCAATTTTAATCTAATCTATTTCATTAAGAAGCATATATATTAGTTTTCTTCACCAGAAAGTCTAGACTATTAACAAGCTGTCTATGTTCGGTGAAAAAGCTGGAAAGGCTACCAGATATTTAAGTTCTATCATGTTGATGAGAAAGTCATATCCAAGTTTACTCTGCAAAAAATGATTCATGTCAAACTGATTTATTTTAATATTATCTAAATCTTGAAAACAGCCCTGGAAATTACTACAGATTAATAATTTCCATTTCCTAATTAAAATTTGTTTAGCTGACAACAATTGAAAAAAAAAAAAGCAGCCCAATATGTGTAGAACATAGGAAAGGTTAAACTAATTTATTTTATAAATTTATCAAGCATATTTGGTCACAGTATATGGCGCTAGTTCTCTTACTAAAATTCAGACAATCGTCTTTTGCAGTTGAAGAACAGTGCAAATAGATTTGAGTTACAGTGTAAACAGGTTTTATAATGGAAATCAGGCAACCTGAAATATAACAGTTTATTACAAAATTAAGAAAATTCTATTAGTGTCAATTTCCATCAGTTTCTGCTAGTTGTTTCATTTGTAGGAACTGGCTTACAAGAATAAAGACATTTTTCCTGTTATGTGGAACAAGGATATTCTAAACAAGGCAAGCCAGTTGGAAAAAGTGGCCAAGGACAAGCTATGGGAATAATCTTTCAACAGCTTGAGCCAGTCTTCAGGTATTGACAGTACTGGAGTGTTTCTGTAAGCTCACTGGCCTGTGTGAAAAAGGAAACTTTTCAATGCAAAGGAATGGACAGATCTCCAAGTGAACAAGGTGGGGATCTGAATTTGGAGACTGCCAATAGGGAATTGTTATATCAAAGTCAGATTTTTTTGAGCTGGTTGCTGTGTAACAGGCTCCAAGGTGGCATTTTTTAATATTATCAACATTTCTACAGCCTGTATTCACCATTTCAGTGGAGCAGCCCTAAGAGACGCCTAGACCTTGCCCGTGGTGGGGAGGTGGTGAATGCCTGAGGCCCCTTTCACGAGTGCTCACTGGTGCAGAAGGGCTGTTCTCCATGGCGCGACTCGGGGAAGCTCATCCAGCTCGGCCCTCACAGGCAAAGCCAGGCAGTGGCCAGACATGGTGACATGATCTCATGCTGGCTACAGCCCCGCTTGTAGCAGGGGGTGGGCAAGAAGACAGATACAGGTCCCTTCCCACCATCACCTCTACGACTATGGGATACCATGACATAACCCCTGAGTCAGAAGACACAGGTTGGCACACCACCCACCCCCAGTGACTGCGCTTTCCCCTGGCAGGCACGAAGCGCAGAGCCTTTCCTATTGGAATTCCCCTCGGTCTTCAGCTGAGAGCTCAGCGCGGCCGAAGCCACGCGGCTGAAAGTTGTCGCAGTCGGCTCTGCAGACGTGTGAGCTTCCCCCACGCTCTGCAGGCACTTGGCACTTATTTATAGCTGATGCTGTAGCAACTGTGTGTATGGGGACACATTCGTAAAAACAAAAAAAAGGTCTGTGGAAACTTCATTGCGACCCTAAGAGAGCATTTATTTGTCATGAGAATCAACAACTCTTGATTCTTCTTTTTGTTCAAGCATCAACAGCTACAGTATCTATGGAGTATTATTATTCATGAAAAAATATTCCCAAAGAAAATGAGAACTTTCCATGGATAGTTTAGATTAGATATAGAAAATATTAGTTTTATTGACTTTAATAGAGAGATCTAATTTCACTGCTACCTAATATTTACAATTGTTTCTCCCTGTCTTGGTTCTTTTTTTAGCCTTCTATACCACTGAAAAAGAAATAAAGGAAGAAAAAGAGGCAAAAGAATGCAAAGTAAAAAGAAAATGAGGCTGTTCAATCAGGCAGGGAAAAAAGCTATCTAAAATCCCCTGAATAAGGTCAAGCAAAATGAATCATATCTTTTTCATTCAAGAAATGAATTTTGCTTCAGGCATTAAAATCTAGAGCTGTCTCAAAATGTTTGAGACTTGCTTACTATTTTTCATTCTAAAACGGTCCCATTTTTGAGTCGTCTGATTGTAATTCCAGAGCACATGCATTATTAACAGAGGTTCTCTTTGTAATTCGACCTGCTCCTTAATTTACTTACTGAGCAAAGAGACTGGATAGCTGCTGTCTGATCCCTGCAGATAATGAGACACGGCAAGGCTCCAGAAAGGGCTCATGCAAGCAGCTAAAAAGGCTCTATTCTTGGAGCTTTTTGAGATCCAGCTGGGCAGAGCCCTGAGCAGCTTGGTATAAATCCATCATCGATCCTGCTTTGAGCAGGAGCTCAGGCTATGGAGATCCTGGGATCCTTTCCAGCCTGAAGGAGTTTGAGTGGGTGATTCTACCACTAGATAAAAGTCCTTTAACTACTATAGTGTTTTGGTTAGATGTATGATTTTCTTTACCAGAAAGAAACCCCAAAACCTTTGGATTAATTATGGTAAAAAAAATATAATCAAACCCTAGCCCACTTTTCAGCAGTCTTTCAAACAGGTGCTTCAGTACTGTTTGTTTTATACTGAAAGAAATAGAGGTAACCCCTTTTTGCTCAGATGCTGTGCTGGGGTGCTTGGTGTTTTTACTGAGCCGATCCAGGTAGCTGGATGGAGGCTGCATCACACAGCTGTCCTGCTTGGGGGGGTCCCGGGGCATCCCACCTTCTGATGCGGACAGGACTTGTAAAGGGCCATGAGACTTAGAAGTGAGAGACGAGGGCTGGGTATCCGCTGAGTGCCCACGCGTTGTGGTGATGCACAGGAGGGAGAGGGCAAGTTGACTCCTCTGTGGGTGACATTTGCAATAACTGACCCCTCTCCACCACACCAGCTGTGGAGCTGCTCCTCGAGGCTGCGTTAGGGCTGTCCCAGCTCACGTCAAAGCTGCCATGCTGTGGCAGGTCCATCACTCTGAGGAACACAGTTCTGCTTTTTATCACTTCGATCCTAAGGAAACTGCATCTCATTTCCGAGATGAATTTGTGCAACTTCAGCTCCCAGCTGCTGGGCTTTGTGAAGACTTTTTTGCAAGATTGTCAGATCTCTTCTCTGTGACCTTCTCACATTTTGTCTATTCAGATTATGGTAGATGTGGCTTAAAAGATGAGCTCCTGGAGCATCCTATCACAGTCCAGGTTTTGCCCCAGGTTTCTTTCTGGGGTTTCTGTGAGGTTTCAGATATCTGGAATTGTATCTTCTTCTGCATTTGAAAACCCAGGGATTATTTCAATTTTCCCCACTGGGTGCCACAACCATGGAATGCTCTGGTAGCTCCATGTGACAGTTGTATGAGGCGAGATTTTTCCATGAGGTGCTCCAAGAAGATCATTCATGGTGCCCTGTTCCTATCTCTCTGCATCAGCTGTCTCCAGCAGCATCTCTCAGTTTGGCTCTGAGTCACAGCACCACATCCCACGGGCAGTTCAGCGTTGAAGGGAACAGCTTTGAGTGATGACCCCGAAAATAAGAACACTTCTCCTAGTTCAATGCCGTTGGAGTGAAAAGGAGTGTTACACATCATATCAGCTTTCATCACTTCCGTCACACTTCTGACAGCCATCTTTGCTAAGTGCTGTTTCAAAGCACCAGATATTGGTAATACCATGGGAATATGATCTCAGTGCTTCTCTCTCCTCACTTCTTCGTTAGGACTGAGGTAAGCCATCACGGAGAGCCAGGCCAGGCTGGGAGAGTGACTTCTATCTCCCTGACCTCAGCCACATGAGAACTCACTGCTCAGGGACAGACGCCCAAACCCACCAGATCTGTCCTGTGCCCAGCAAGAGGAACCAAGCTGAGCCCGAGGCCCGCTGGGGTAAGACCGACCGGTGCAGGACACAGGAACAGCAGCCCCCGAGAGCCTGGAATGGCCAGTGGTCAACTGGTCACCCAAGAACAGCTTCAGCTAAGAATCAGCAGTGCTTCTTTGTAGTTGCAATGAGCTCTGACCAGTGTACTGGCCAGATTACTGCCTCTCTGCTCCCCGACTGCTTTTCTGTCGCAGATCCACTCTGCAGGCACTCTTCAGCAGCCTGCTGTTTCTCCAGCAGGTTCAGGAGTGCTACACCTGCCCCCTTTTGAAATAAATAAAAGAAAAACCCATGACAGCCAGAAAAGCAGACTGTGGTGTCCATGTGCGTGTCCACAGCAGGACCCTAACACAGGCCTCTGCCCATCAGAGGGAGCAGGGGGTGAAAGGGTGGCATCGACGTCTGTGGAGGGCTCGGTGCAGATGGAGACTCAAACCAGGGCTGGATTCCCAGCAGCACGGTGGGAAGAAGGTGGACGGGGGAATTTCTGCCAGCCTGACAGCAGTCTAGCCTTGCTGCGCGTCACTGCGCCTTGTCAGCCCGGCGCATGAGCCCGTGTGGGTGCCTGGGTCCCACGCTGTCGGCTCTCTCTGGCGGCAGGCAAGCCCACGGCTTCTCAGAGGACACCGACACTCAGTGTCAGCTCCTAGTTTCAACCTTTCTAGTCCCTTCTGAACTGCTTGTGTGGAAGGACTTATCACTCCAGGAAGACTGATGCTCTTTTTCTTTATTCACAGAATCACAGAATCACAGAATAGTAGGGGTTGGAAGGGACCTCTGTGGGTCATCTAGTCCAACCCTCCTGCCAAAGCAGGGTCACCTACAGCAAGCTGCACAGGACCTTGTCCAGGCGGGTCTTGA
>Ga0065711_1051054_pt1 | contig 10535 bp, 5 predicted proteins | sample Hoacrofraction12_FD_59098 | JGI IMG/M metagenome (GOLD analysis project Ga0065711, IMG submission 59098) | Hoatzin crop microbial communities from Cojedes, Venezuela - Epithelial fraction 12 v2 (version 2) | ecosystem: Host-associated > Birds > Digestive system > Esophagus > Crop | place...
TCCAGGTGAGGTCTCACCAGAGCAGAGTAGAGGGGCAGAATCACCTCTCTCGACCTGCTGGCCACGCTTCTCCTGATGCAGCCCAGGACACGGTTGGCCCTCTGGGCGGCAAGCGCACATTGCCGGCTCATGTCCATCCTTTCGTCTATCAGTACCTCCAAGTGCCTCTCAGTAGAGCTGCTCTCGATCCTTTCATCCCTCAGCCTGTATTGGTAGCGGGGATTACCCTGACCCAGGTGTAGGACCTTGCACTTGGCTGTGTTGAACCTCTTGAGGTTCACACAGGCCCACCTCTCCCGCTTGTCCAGGTCCCTCTGGATGGCATCCTGTCCTTCTGGTGTCTCGACCATACCACTCAGCTTGGTGTCATCTGCAAACTTGCTGAGGGTACACTCGATGTCACTGTCCATGTCATTGATAAATATATTGAACAGCACCGGTCCCAGTACAGACCCCTGAGGGACTCCACTCGTCACTGGTCTCCATCTGGACATTGAGCTGTTGACCACTACCCTTTGGCTGCGACCATCCAACCAATTCCTTATCCATCGAACGGTCCACCCATCAAATCCATGGCTCTCCAATTTAGAGAGAAGGATGTGGTGGGGGACCGTGTCAAAGGCTTTACAAAAATCCAGATAGATGACATCCATAGGTTTTCCCTCGTCCACCCTTGTTGTTATAAATCTGTATCTTAGGGTTGAATTTGTTTATTCGTTCACTGAGCAGTAGTTTCTATTTGTGGTTTCTTTTATTTGTTTGTCTATTCATACGTTATTGGGGTCCCTGGTATCATACTGTGCCTGGGCTCTGCTAAAGCCCTGTTCTTAAACTATTGCGGTTCCTGCTATAATCCAAATATTCATTAAAACCCTTCAGGATATGGATTGGCAACTATAAGTAATATTTTATACCCATAACCTAGTCATGTATATATCATTGTTCTGGTGTTATTGAATATTTCACTACACAAAAATAACAGTACATTAGGAGATACATATCTAGATATAATATCTTGGTAATTGCTTATTATTAATATCTTACAACAATATAACCAATCATATCAACATACCTTACAATGGACAGAATGAGGCATAAAAACAAGCACACATAGTCTAAAGGAAATTCTATTCCATAAAAACAACCTAAGGGTGTTAGGCTTGTAAGGTTTGTTCTATGACAGGCTCATGATTAGCTGAGTATTAAAGCACATTACCAGTTAGATAATAACGGAATCTTGTATCTAACGCAAAATAGAATTTTTTTTGTTTGTTTTACTTAATTTTTTCTTTTCATCTGCTTTAAAAATATGTGTCTTTTTTCTTGTTTGCATTTGAATTTTGCATCCTTTTCTTTGTTCCTTAATCTGACACAAGATAAGGGTGATTTCAAAACATTCCATCACTCTGGATGTGGAGACCAGTAAAATGGGAATTGCTTTTACAATAGTCAACTGTGTTGTTAATTGTTTCCAGTTTCTAAAAAAGATGTGATGGTCCAACTTGGGTCATATTAGAGTTTTTCCAAAAGTTTTTCCAAAAGATTTTCAATGTACTGAACAGTACAATATAAAAATATCTTGAATGTTTTAAATAATTAACAAATACGTTGAATAAACTTGCTTAACTCTTGCTAAGTCTGGGTGACAGAGGCCTCGTGTCAATAGCTATTCTGTAAATACATGTGTGAAAGCAACATATTCTCCCTATGACTGACTGCATTATGACTTCTCAGTATCAAGCCATATCTTCATAGCTAGAAACCAGTAATGTGAAGCATTTTTAGTCTCAAAAGATGAACACAATTATTCTAAAATCTATGCATCACATTTGTGTGAAAAAAATGGGTTTTGGAATACTTCTATTGTAAAACCACACACGGTCACTTGTATGTCTTTCCTCCCTTTGATGAATTAATCTGCTTTATTCTACCAGATATGTTGTTGATAAAAAATCTTGGATTCAGATAGTTTTTAAATATTTCCTTTATTACAACCATTGCACTGTATTTTCTGGCTGCTCCAAGTATCCTTAAGGTGTCTAGATTATATTCAATAGCTTTTGATCATCAACACCAAGATTATTCTCCCGCTCCTAATAATGACTTTGATACCAAGAAGATCAAGTGTGGTTTTTCTTCTGGCTAAATTCTTTACCACGTTGTCTACTAAGTAATACAGCACTCTCTTTCATAGTTCCTGTTGGCTGCATTTATTACTGAGTAAGTCAAAATTTAAAGCATACACACAGCTAAAATTTGAAAACGTGCCCTGAGGATTTTTCAGAAATGCACAGGAACATATGTCTGCATATCACATACATATTCGGGGTGAAAAGAATTTAAACAACTTTAGCATCCATTCTTTCCTTCTATTTTTAAGCTTTACTATATAAGCAATGTAGTTTCTTCTATATTTTCTCAAATTCCAGTTCCACGGGCATTTTAAAACTTTAGACATAAATATTTGCCCCAGTCTCTAGATTTTCCCTATTTTTATCAATTTTATATGGACCATGCTGTCTGATGATCAAGTGATGCAAAACATTAAACTAAGTTTTTATTGTGCCAATGAGACAGAACTATATGACATTTAATGCCTTCTATGTCTCTCTGAATTATTCTATATCTCCCTTCTTCTACAGAAAATTTAGCTGCTTGATAATAATTCTTCATTCTTTTTGCATTACAAAACCCGACCTTTCCTTATGTCTGTATGTAGAAGTTGAGCATTGAAATTAATGAAGACGTATCCATTCTTCCTTTCTTTGGTGTACATTCATGAAATCATAGAATCATAGAATGGTTTGGGTTGGAAGGGACTTTAAAGATCATCCAGTTCCAACCACCCCTGCCATGGGAAGGGACACCTTTCACTAGACCAGGGTGCTCAAAACCCCGTCCAACCTGGCCTTGAACACTTCCAGCGAGGGAGCATCCACAACTTCTCTGGGCAACTTGTTCCAGTGCCTCACCACCCTCATAGTAAAGAATTTCTTTCTCATGTCTAACCTAAACCTACCCTCTTTTAGTTTAAAACAATTAGTCCTACTCCTATCACTAGATATCCTTGTAAGAAGTCCACCCTCAGCTTTCTTGTAGGCCCCCTTTGGGTACTGGAAGGCTGCTATAAGGCTTCCCTGCAGCCTTCTCTTCTCCAGGATGAACACCACCAATGCTCTCAGCTTGCCCTCGTAGGAGAGGTGCTCCAGCCCTTGCATCATCCTTGTGGCCCTCCTCTAGACCCGCTCCAACAAGTCTACAGCTTTCCTGTGCTCAGTGCTCCACAGGATGCAGGACTCCAGGTAGGATCTCCCCAGAGCAGAAAGGCAGAATCACCTCCCTCAATCTTCCGGCCATGCTTCTCTTGATGCAGTCCAGGAGGCAGTCAGCCTTCTTGGGTGCTAGTGCACATTGCTGGGTCATGCTGAGCTTCTCATCAACCAGTTCCCCCAAGTCCTTCTCCGGGTTGCTCTCAGTCCCTTCATTGCCCAGCTTGTATTTGTGCTTGGGATTGCCCCAAGCCCCACTACATTAACGGAGGTATTAACAAACTCAGCTTATTCTGAACTAATGTATAGCCTGAGTACCATCCAAATTCTTCTTCAAGTATGCTAGCATTGTACAACAGATACCAATACTCTTTATTAAATAGTTTAAATCACAAATAAAAATATGCGAAATAATTTTAAATTGAGGGAGAGTTTTACACGTTAATTTTCAGGTATGTGAAGTTCCCTTACACATTGCAATTAATCTCCAATGAGTCGAGAACACAAACTAAGGTGTTCAATCTTGAGTAGCATGCTTTATTTTGTCCTGGTGATGTGGTAAAATATAAGGTAACTATCATACTGGAAAAGGGTGACAGCTGCTGAAAGGTAAAGATGAAAGGACGATAGATTTGAACTAGAGAGAAGGGGAAAGATCAGTTGACATGCCAAGATTTTTCTGGTCAGAAAATAATTGGAAAATGGATCTTGACATTTGGATTAATCTCACCTACATTTCTCTCATAGCAGAAGTTTAAGTTAATTGGTTAGGTCACTTTTAAGACAGAGGAGTTAGTACTTGCAGAAGTTCTTTACAAAAATATGTTAAGAAGGAAAGAATAGTCCTTTGGAAGTACTCGTCCCCCTTCAAAGACTGAACAAGACCCCAGACAAATCGATGTCTTTGGCTGAGTAATTTTAACCTTAGGATATGTAAGACAGAAAAAAAAGAAGCTCAAGAAGCACAGGCAAAAGAAGAGGGAAGTTTTACAGTTGGGTTTTGTTTTTTTTTTTAAAAAAAGGTTTCCAAATCTAATGGCAAGAAACCTGAATTTCATGCACATAAGAAAGTGATAAAAAGAGAAGATTCTGAGAAACAAGAAATGATAAAAGATGTAGCAGTGATACTGTTGGTATTTCATTGTCTGACATCTTCTTTCTCATTAAACAAAGCTATTTTGCATGACAGCAAAACTTCCCTCAAATGGAACAGGAATATAAATACAGGTCATGGTTTTTTTGCTCTTTTCATACAACCACTGCACAAGCAAGGAATTCTGCCAAGTGCCATCCACTTTACCACTATTTGCATTAACATGACAATGAAGATACTTCAATGCAACCTTTTGTTCTTCTTCTCGAACTATTCTGTGAATTGCTTATTAGGGATGTTTACAGCTGCTAATGGAAGAGAACCAGTTCTTTAAAGAGTTTTGTTAAAGTGTAGGATTTTCTGAATGCCTATCACCTCTTCAGACTGTTGCAACAGACTCTTTTTTTTGTCTTTCACTTTATTAATATGCCAATATCAATTCAAGTTTACAAACTATGAGGAAGAATTCTTTCATTTAGCACATTCACAATTAAAACTGGGTTTAATATTTCTCAATGTAAAAAAATTTATAAAAAAACTTTATATTGTTTTTTTTTAGGTTAAAACTTTTTATTGAAAACTCATCATGACTAAAAACTTTTTTTTAGTCCAAGGCAGTGTCTTCAAGAACTCTGGATTCTTTGAGTGTTTAGTCCAGGAAGCAAGGGAAGCCCCTCCAGTATACACTTAAACTACTATTCAATAACATTTCTCCAATTGCACTAGAATCTTTATAAATTGGCAAGAACAATAAACACACAGAGACTGCAGGATAAAAAGGTCTTCCAAGACTTTTCAAAAAACGTGGATTTAAGATCAATTAAAAAAAAAAAATCAGAAGGAAGGGAAAGAATTCTTAAAAACAAATCCCATGGCTTTTCAAGGATGCATTGTTTTCCAGGAAGGACTTTTTTCCCCAAAACAGGATGCATCCCTGGCCATTACTATTCAAGTTTTCTGTAGGTTTGTGTTTGCTTTTTTGTTTATTTTACTGAAGCATCAGGGACTAGCAGTAGCTGGGAGTGGAGTAGCGGATTCAGGACATGATGGTCTGATGGGAGATGGAATTGTATTCCCATTCCATTTCTCTTCATATACCATAGTGGTTGTAAGATTTGTGGAGAAATTTCCTCTCCCCAAATTGTCATTATATTAGCAATGAATTAAAGATTTTTTTTCTTCACTAGGGCCTGTGAGGCCTTATCTCATTTAAGTAATGCCTTGCCATTGCAGACTCTGCAAGTGTCTCTGGCAGCTTGATTTTAAAGGCACATAGCAGTTTAGCCCCTTGAGAACTGCAGTGGCTTGATCTCTTTGCTGGCTTAGCATAAGGAATCGGAAATAAATTAGTGTCTTCCTTCTTCATTTAACTCTAAAGCTGAGACTGACAGTGTCCAAGGAAGGAAGAGGCATGGTCAGGCAACTGTGGAAAGGCACTCAGTGATCAGAAGGTTCCCATCTCCACAGGAAATTGTTTCCAAGTGGGTGTCTACTGAAGGAAAGCCCTTCTTTAACCACTCCTGAAAATGAAATTATATTATATATCATCTATTTCATGTTATAACAATATAGTCACCATCACTGGATGTGTTTAAAAAGTGTGTAGATGTGGTACTTCAGGATATGGTTTAGTAGTCATGGTGGTGTTGGGTGGATGGTTGGACTTGATGATTTTAGTGGTCTTTTTCAACCTGGGATTCTATGATTCTATGATTCTATGAATATAAATCAGGAATCATAACATTATTCAGCAATTAATGCTTCTTGAGATAAATCATATTTCCACACAAAATGAAATGCTGTGTATTTTTTTATCATGAAGTAACAAAGCTCCACTCTTGTCCTTACCTTCTAAACACCAGATTTTACTACCTGGAGGTGGAATCTTAGCTTTAGAATTTGTTTTCTATGTTTCTGAAATACACCCAGAATTTGTTGTTCTGCCAACTACAGTTTTTTTGCAGAGATACAGGTGTGAAGGAATGACTATGTGAAGTTTGTTTCCCTATATTTTAAAACGAGTACAACAGGTTGGTGTGTCACTTTTCCTGTTTCAGATTTTGAATACTTTGGACACTGATTATTTGTAATTCTTCCATACTTTTTTGTTTTGCCATAGTACTGGTCTTACTGTGGCTATTTTTGAAATCCAGGTCATGTAAGGATAATTCAGATTGTTATATAAAATGCTGAAGTTTCTAATTAGGAAAAATTAATTGCAGCTATAATACTTCCCTGGATTGTATTAATATTCCATTTCTTAACTTTCTACATCAAGGATTAATCAGAGGATAACTTGTTCTGAATACTAATGAGCCAAAATAGGAAATATTTCAAAGGTATTTCTAAATTACTTATAAGGGTTATAGTGCCATGCAAAACCCCTGAAAATTAGTGTATTACATTCATCTGCAAAAGAAATATTTGTAATTTTCATCTCTCTGAACCTCACTGACAATAAAGTTCTCTGTATAGCAGCTTTCTAGGTTGTAGTTATAAAAAAATGCAAACTTTCTGATGAATTTTTTGTCCTCTAGTTGGTATGGTCAACTACAACAGGAATGTCTTCACTTTTATTTCTTCATAATCTACAACGGCAACAATCTTGAGGTAGCAAAATTTCCCTTAGGATGGCTTCAACAGGGTAGACATAGTCATAGGTATTTTTCAACTTATACAGTTCAACTATTCCATTGACAACATTTGATTTCAATAAGTGGTCATGTAATCCATGAAGATGTCTATCAGAAAGCTTCTTTTCCACTGTCACCTCACCTCTCTTTCAGCGGTTGTCCTGGTAGACTGCTTAGGCAGGGCTGACCTTCTAACCGTAGTAAGTTTATGACGCTGCTTTTATGCTTCAGAGTAGCTCGGGGTAATATATTTCTCTGTTGCTCAGGAAATATAAAGAATTAGATTACACTTGTAATTAACTAGCTGAGAACTCATTCATGTAAAATTCATGTCAAACTGACATTCTTTAATGACCCTTCATTCAATTAGAGGATGTGGGAGAGAAGTGTATCCAGGTGATGTAATATATAGGTGCAGTAATTTAACCCAGTGGCAGCAGGTTTGAGAAGGTGATAAATGTAGTTACCTGTGAGTTTTTAGTAAGAGGGTTTGGAAGATTTTGTTTATTAGCCTTCTTTTTGGTCCTTTGTGAACAGGGATACAAAGACTCAACATTTTTCAATGTGTCAAGGCACAATTGTCTAACTATACATAATTTAGCCTTCAAAAGTAGATATAATGTGCAAAAGACAGGGAAAGACAAGGCTCTGGAGTGTGTTCTTTCTGTTCTTAGAGGATTTATTGCAGATAAATGGCTGAGCTGGACAGAAAAAAATATCACTGTACAGTTTATTGGTTAACTCTTCACAGTTTCATGTCTTTTAAGACCAGAAGTTCCATTAGATCATCAAGTTTGACCTCCTATATCACAAAAATTCTACCCACTTATTCTCAAATTGAACTCCATAACTTATTTCATTAAACCTATATTTCAGAAGGACATTTATCTTTATTTAAAGACATGAACAGTTCAGTACTTTCCATATTAATCTTTTGCAATTTTTACTGTTAATGACTACTATTATTTCAACACTTATCAATATCCCTTTTTGTCTTTTTTTTGGTTGAAAGTTATCTTTCTTCAGCTGTCAGTCCACCGCTTTCTGTTATGCCCTTCATCACTAAAACAAAGACTCATTTAATACTTTATATTTTCTCTCTGTTAAGGTATTTATAAATTGTTATTAATTTACTTTTAAAACTTCTTGTTGTGCTTTGTCAGAATTTGTCTGTGAGAAATTTTCTCTAATGTTCGTTTATTTCTATTAATATTTTCTCACCTGCTCTCCTACCTTCTAGTAGGTGTTGCTTACAGATTTATTAAAGTAGAGAAGCATAGCACTAGAACATTAGAAATAAATAAATTGTCAAGAGTAAAAAATTATTACTACTTGGAAAATGAATGCTTGAAGATCTCATTAGCTGAGGAAAAAACTGGAAGAAAAAACCCAAAACACTTCTGGTGGGATTACAAATATCTATTATCTTGGTTAAAAATAAGGAAATTCTGTTGAGGTAATAGTAGTGTGCCAGGGAATTTTATGATATGTCAAGGGGATTTTTGAGGAATCAGTCTAAGAAATGAAGAAAGGTAGATTAGAGTGGTCTGGCAAGATGTCACAAAGAATGGAAGAATTTTTGGCAGTCAGAGGAAGAAAAGCCTGTGACGCAAGCCCATGTATTTGTCCTTCCTTTCTTTTGCCTAGTGTATCTGAGTTTTTATAGATTTTGAAATAGTTAAAATAATATATCTAGTTTACATATGTATATCAGACACTGAACTCTGCAAGGTATGATTCTTTTTCAACAAATTATCTGTTCAGATTCCAAATAACTCCATATTCATGTTACTTCTTCTGTCGTAAAATGACATTAGAAGGTTCAGAACTTCAGAATATTTAGCTGTATAACCTAACACCAGTGTTTAAAAGAATGTCCTTGTGTATAGGAATGACCTCTAATATCTTCTATTCATATGCTCTCAGGCAAGGTCAAAACACTGAATAAAATATTAAGAATATTTCTTCCTGTAACTCATTGCTTACTACAGTATCACTGCATTCTGATCTCTTGCAGAGAACTTCAGAGTGACTGAGTTCATATAAGTAAGTACTTATTTATTTATCTTTCTTGAACTGATTTTCTGGCAACAAACTAATAAGGAGGAATCATGTTTTCACAATTCTTCATTTAGAATGTTTATACACAGAACTGAATTATTTTGTATTTAGTATATCAGTGGGTTTGTAGTTTTTACAAAGCAGATCTACATGCATTATACTGGCTGTACTCTTGAGCCATCGACCAGAAAATCAATCTTTTCTAGAACCTTTACATTTTCTTTATTACGTCCTGGTTTCAAAGACATTCCTTGAACTGAAGATGACTCACTGTCACAGAACCATAGAATAGAATCACAGAATGCTTTCAGTTGGAAGGGACGTTTAGAGGTCGTCTAGCCCAACCCCCGGGCAGTGCAAATGGATATCTTCAACTAGATCAGATTGCTCAGAGCCCTATGCAACCTGGCCTTCAATGTTTCCAGGGAGGGGACCTCCACTACCTCTCTGGGAAACTCGTTCCAGTGTTTCACCACCCTTATGGCAAAAAAAGTCTTCCTCACATCCAGTCTAAATCTACCCTCCCTTTATTTAAAGCCATTACACCATGCCCTGTCACAACAGGCCTTGCTGAAAATAATTTCCCCATCTTTCCTATAGGCCCCCTTTAAGTACTGAAAAGCTGCTATAAGGTCTCCTGGCAGTCTGCTCTTCTCCAGGATGAACAGTCCCAACTCTCTCAGCCTTTCCTTATAGGAGAGGTGCTCCAGTCCTCAGATCATCTTTGTGGCCCTCCTCTGGACCCAGTCCAACATTTCCATGTCTTTCCTGTGCTGAGGGCTCCAGAGTTGGATGTAGGACTTGAGGTGAGGTCTCCCCAGAGCAGAGTAGAGCAGCAGAATCACCTACGTTGACCTGCTGGCCACACTTCTCTTGATGCAGGCCAAGATATGGTTGGCCTTCTGGGCTGTAAGCAAACTCTGCCAGGTCATGTTGAGCTTCTCATCAACAAACACCCCGACGTCATTCTCCTCAGGGTTACTTTCAAGCCCTCGATCCCCCAGCCTGTAATGATACTGGGGGTTGCCCCAACCAGGGTGCAGGACCTTGCACATGGCCTTGTTGAACGTCATGAGATTAATACAGGCCCACTGCTTAAAAGTTTGTCCAGGTACCTCTGCATGGCATCCTGTCCTTCTGGCATATCGACTGCACTGCTCAGCTTGGTGAAACCTGCAAACTTCCTGATGGTGCACACGATTTCGTTGTCTATGAGACTGATGGAAGTAATAAAGAGCACTGGTCCCAGTACAGACCCCTGAGAGACACCACTTGTCACCAGCATCCATTTGGACATTGAGCTGTTGACCACTACACTCTGGATGTGACCTTCCAACCAATTCCTTATCCACTTAACAGTCCACTCACCAAATCCATATCTCTCCAACTCAGAGAGAATGATGTTGTGGGGGACCATGTCAATGGCTTTACAGAAGTCACAGAATCACAGAATCACAGAATAGTAGGGGTTGGAAGGGA
>Ga0065711_1010071_pt1 | contig 10534 bp, 7 predicted proteins | sample Hoacrofraction12_FD_59098 | JGI IMG/M metagenome (GOLD analysis project Ga0065711, IMG submission 59098) | Hoatzin crop microbial communities from Cojedes, Venezuela - Epithelial fraction 12 v2 (version 2) | ecosystem: Host-associated > Birds > Digestive system > Esophagus > Crop | place...
CCCCCTCGGTGTCCCCCCCCCCCGCGGGGCTGGGGCCGGCCGGCGGCAGAGGGAGCTTGGAGTTCCCGCGGCTGAATAACCGCGGGAGAACATCAGAATGTCAAAGCAGTGTCAAGAGATGGCTTCCCAGGGATACCCTTGTCTGAGTAGGCGTGTTTTTCACTGCCTGACTGAGTACAGTCTCTGCGAGTGTTTGGTAACAGAACGGGTTCCTTCCTCTCTGCCACCAGCTCCCAGGCTCCTGCAGACTTTCCCTCTTCTTTCCAGGTCGAAGCTGTCACAGAATCACACAGAATCACAGAATGTTAGGGATTGGAAGGGACCTCTGTGGGTCATCTAGTCCAATCCCCTGCTGAAGCAGGGTCACCTACAGCAGGCTGCACAGGACCTTGTCCAGGCGGGTCTTGAATATCTCCAGAGAAGGAGACTCCACAACCTCCCTGGGGAGCCTGTTCCAGTGCTCCATCACCCTCAGAGGGAAGAAGTTCTTCCTCATGTTCACATTCAGAACTTCCTGTGCTTCAGTTTGTGCCCATTGCCCCTTGTCCTGTCGCTGGGCACCACTGAAAAGAGTCTGACCCCATCCTCCTGACACCCACCCTTGAGATATTTGTAGACATTTATAAGGTCCCCTCTCAGCCTTCTCTTCTTCAGGCTGAACAAGCCCAGCTCTCTCTTGTAAGAGAGATGCTGTCAGGAGGGGACAAGCATGGGTGCCCTCCCTGTGCTGGCTGAGGGCACAGGAGCTGACCCTTAAGGCTTGCTGATGCTCGCTGAACTTCGGTTTTCCTCCCTGGAGGATAGTTTGGGTTTTTTAAAAATGCAAATTCCTCTTTCTTACAAATACTACTGAATATATTTTGTTTAACTCTTCGGTAGCAGTTCAGCCCTGGAAATGCTTCTGAGTTTTGAATGCCTGGGGGGGGGGAAGAGCGGTTTTAGGGGGCAAAAATATTCTTCCCCCCTGGATACGCTTTTTTTCTTCCCTACTGTCTCACAATTATTTTCTGTGATTTGGAAAAAAAGAAAAGCCAAAGTGTTTTAATAAGACTAACATGCTTATGAATATAAAATATTCTTGAAAGGGCAGATCAATGGAGAAGCAGGTGGAAAATCATCTGCTTGCTCTTGTCCTAATTAACACTTACTTTAAGGCCTTTTTAACTTTTTTTTGTTTTTTTGCATTGCCAAATGCCAAAGGCTCTTTGATTGATGGGGTGATAGGGCGGCTAACGCTGCCTTTCAAGTGCAAAAAAGGGCCCTCGGTGGGAGCTGGTCCGGGGTTTCAGAGTTTAAGCCCGGGTTGTAACAAAGCCGGTTCTAACCCCAGGCCAGAGCCATCCCTGCGCCAAGTAAGGCCCCCAGTGAGGCTCAGCTGCCTTTCCCCAAACCCTGGATGATGTCGCACAAATTAGGAGCTGAAAGGTCGTTAAAAACAGGGCATAATTCACTGTATTTAAGGTGAGGAGGATGTGGGTTTAAAATTGTAGCAGTTGCTATCGCCGTCCTAAATGAAACAACTCTCTGAGCACGATGTGTTCAATGCTGCTGCTAGAGAAGCTGCTCAGATCACGTAGGTAAGTCTAAGGACACCTTGCTTGCACCCGACTTGCATTTTCCCACCTTGAACGCAAAATATAGCGCACGGAGATCTGTTTTGTGAATGTTTTTCAACTTGCTCATCAAATTCCTCCGCCGAGTCTCAAGCAGTGGGACCATCAGGCTGCGCGGCATCTCCACCCAGATGCTGTCTTTTAGGAAGCTCATGAGCCTGTCAAATTTAGCTGAAGTTAAGTGGAAGGATCAAAAGTTTACTGAGGGATGGGAGAACTGTGTTTGTGATTAGAGTTTATAGCTACAAAAGCATTGATTCCTTGGGAAGTCGCGAAAAAAAAGAAGCATCAGTAATGGACGCAATGTGAGTATTCTTGCTGAGTCTCAGTATGCAACTGATTTTTAGTAACCTAACATTAAAATGATGCAGGGTAACATAACAAAATGGAAATTTCTTTTACAGAAGATGCAAAAAGAAAATTTGCAATTTTAAATTTCTTTCATGTAAGGCTTCTCTTTTAAATTAATAACACAAAGGAAGCCACGATGATTACAAAGCACAGTGAATGTGCATGCACAATTTCCCAGGAAAGTGAGGGCAGAGCACTTGCTTGCTTTAAATCTAGTGCCGTCTCCGTTTCCTCTGTGCACTTGCTCTATATTTAAAGTGACATCTGCTCCATAAAGCCCTCAGATGAAGTTGCAAGCTCGCCTGTGAAATAATACCTTGGTCAGAGATAATGAACTGTGTACTGACATGTGTATTTATATCTTTTATGGTGAGGAGATGAGTGTCTGACATATGTATTGTCACATACGTTTTCAGCCTTTTTCAGCTTAATGGTTTTATTCCGAGTGTTTAATCCTGTGAAATTGCAGGCTGAGTCAGCATTACAGATCTGATTCCCTCTCTTGGAGGTACAGCTCCAAATTTTGCTCTGAAGAGCCTGCATAAGTATCCTCGAAGAGAATGTGCGTCCTTTAAGAACCAAAACAGAGGCATGTAAATAAAAGAACTGGAGACTCGTTTTCTGCTGAGCACGTGGCTACATGGTGCTCGTTATTAATGCTGTAAGATCAAGTGGAGTTTTGCCTACAGGATGGGTTTTGCCTATGGGCTGTGAGCTTCTCCCAGTCGAGATGAACCAGCCCTAGGCTGCTGGGCCAAGCTGCTGCCTTAGAACTGGTTTTTGGAAGAACCAGGCTCAGCTTCAACTGCTGATTTTACACCTTGCTCCTAACTCCGCTTCCACCCTGTCATTCTTGCCCTGCACAGGTACGGCAATTCCTGTGCTCCCACTCGGTGTTTTTAATGACGGCTTGGTAGTGGACTTGGGCTTTCTATGCAGTCAGTAGTAGAAATTAAGGTAAAAACCATTTAGAAAGAAGTCAGCAGATAAATGCTGTTACTTTTTTCTCCTCTCTTGCGGGGGTCTTGATCTGTGTGCTGAGGGCAGGAAGTGGTGCTTGGCTGGTACTTAGTGCACGTTGTGCAGACCAGTGGCCAAGCAATAAAGCTTTTTAGCCTCATGTATTTGCCACTCACTCCCCAGCGTGGGTGGTTTGTTTTTTTTTCACCCCAGCAAAACAGCTCCCCAAATCAAGCTTTCTCCTGTGCTGAAACGGTTTGTCAATTCTATCAGTCTTCTCAACCATCGTGGTCTGCAAATGCAAGCTGAGGTAGTGAGCACCGATCAGATGCGCTGTCCGCAAAATGAGATGTTCATGTAAATGCACGGAAGAGCAAAGCAATATCAAGGTCTGATCCAATTATAAGGGTTGACCTTATGATTTGTAGTGCCCTTAAGCCGGGGGAAGCTGTCAGAAGGCGAGATGTCTCCCCTTCAGGATGCAGGGCTGATGGGGAAGATTAGTTGCTAAGCCTGGATGGAGAGAATCCCCCGAACACAACCTCCCTAAGCATTTGCACTCATCGCCTGAGCTTAAGATGGGTCCTGGCAAGAGGCATGCAGGCATCTGTCTTTTTCTGTTTCAAAAACTCCAGGAGAGCTGATCACTTATCACGGGAGCCATCTGGCTTATTCTTAGAGAGATCAACAGTTAGTCACTGAACGAACGAGGAACATGCTGTATTGAAGTCTGCTCTCCCCCTTACATGGGACGACTCAGCCCAAGGTCCCCGAAACACTGCGTGCGCTGTCGGCTGCAGGCGGAGGGGGAAGAGATTTGATTCTGCCTTGAGGTTGCTGAGGTGCCGCGATGTGGAAGAAAGCTGCCGCAGCAAGCTGGGGGATGCCAGCATCTCTGCGACGAGCCGTGGTGGCTGCAGGGACAGGGACCCGAGGCTTGGCTTCCTCAAGGTCACCTCTGCCGGGGACAGAGAAGCCCAAAGTGGGAGCAGGGCTGCACCAAGGCTATCTGTAAAGCTTGACGCCATCTGCTCTGCCTCCATCGTTTACTGTTGATCTCGGTTCCCAAGCGTGGGGACGATAGGTGGGACTGATTATCGCCCCGCGAGAGGGATGCTGCGGATGCAGGGCAAGGCCAGCGTAGGCTGCTGTGTGGGTCAGCGCTGCTGGGCTGTGGGAATTAGGAGCCAAGGGCTTGGACTCTCATCTTGGAGGGATAACACTTTGGGATGCGAGGGCAAACACAGCCGTGTGACTCTGGGCTCCTCACGTGTGGTATTCAAAAGGGACGTAGAAGCACCTAAGCCATCTCCTTGCTAAAAACTTCCGAAGCCAGGGCACTGCACCTCCCCTTCCGCCGGGCAGTTCGTGTTTTATTAAAGCCTGCGGCACCCTCCGCCTGCCCTCCGCCGTTCCTACCAGGCCCTTGCGAAAGGCGGCTGACCGAGTGCCGGCCCACTTTGAAATGCGCTGATGCGCAGGGGGACTTCGGGCTTCGCTCGCCCTCCCGCCGCCGCTCTGGGCCTCCTGCAGCCGGGCAGGCTCCAGACATCTGTGGACCCATCAGTGACCCCCAAGAGCCGTCTCAGCCCGGAGCGGCAGCTCGGCCATCCTCCCCTGTGGACGGCCTGCAGATCCCATGTGAATCCCATAACCTTTGCTGAGAGTGGCAGTTTGGGGATTTTTCTTTTCTTTTCTTTTTAGTGTCTTTTTCTATTGCTCTTGCTAATTACTAAAACAATTTTTAAAATTTAAATGAGGGCTTCCTCCCTCACAGCCCATCTGCTGTGAAAGCATAGCGCATATCCTTTGTGACAGTTCAAGCATCGCCATGGCAACGTGCTGTGATGTGATCAACCCTGAGTTATGACCTCACTGCGGGACGGGGCAGGCCAGGCTGCTTCGGCAGGTGGAATAAAAAGCAGCTTCTGCGTTAACAGAAGTGGGATCTCTGCTACCAGCCGATGGGATTTGTCCTGGAGCAGACGGGCTAAAACCCTCCCCAGAGCTTTTTACAGGACTTCAGTGCTAGGGCTGGGGGGGCATCCGCGTGAGAAATCATCTATTTCTGTCCTTAAAGAAAGTTGTTTTCTTTGAGAAGTCTTTTTCACCAGCTTATGGTACTATTTCAGTAGAAATCCTTGGAATTTTTAAGACTTTTTTCCTTTTTTTTTTTCTCCTGTGTATCCATAGATTGGAAGTGCTGGAGAGCAAACGCTCTTTTCCCTGTTTGGAGGCAGGTACGGTATGGCTGGTGGCAATGCATACTTTGCCTGTGCTCTCCCGTGGCTTTGCCCCGACCCCATCCAGAAGATAACAGGGCTGGGGGTGAGCAGATTTGCTTTCCAACGCATTCATCTCCCACCTCCCTGCTGAGCCTGGCGTGAAGGGTGACAACTGTCCCAAGCCTTTTGTGGACAACTGGAGTGGATTAGTGACCAAAGACCGCCCAGCGTGTGCCATACCCGGTGTTATCCACTTCCAATTAACCAAAGACCTGGCTCAGAGCCCCTGATTCAAAGTAGGGGACTTTTTCCTTTTCTTTATTTTGTGATCCATGTGGATTTTGCATCAGATTTTAACTGTCCAACTGAGCCTGCTCTTCCAGGAAGCTATTTGCACATGTAACTAATTCACCGAGATGGCTTGTATATTTATTTGTACTTTACTATGTATTTCAGAATGTGTCTTTTTCTGTCCCTTGGATTAGAATATAGCATCTTTAGACTGGTGGTGCAAACAGAATTGATAGGGATATTTGACAATTCTAGAGGGACTGGTGGTACAATTTGCCACCTCTCTGGGGAGCTGGAAAATTAACAGGCAGCCTAGTTTGGCTATTTTATTTTGTTACTGAACAGACATGGTGCTGTTTATGAGGGTTGAAACGATACATGCCTATTAAATGATATGTGTTAACAAAGCTGAGAGGTGTTTTGGGAAGGGGAGGAGAGAATCTGGGAAAAATGATGCGGTTCCTCAAGTGGCACACTGTGCAGAGGGGAATTATTAGGCTTTTGTGGTATTAGACTTCCAAGCATTAAGACTTTGTGGCATCTTCTATACGATGGTAAGGTCCAGGGGATCGCAGTGGGTCTGCTGTGCCAAGGTCGTACGGTGATAGAAGGGCCCACAGCCCTGATCTGCTAAGGATTCCTCTGTCCCTTACGGTGGAGTTGGTGCGTAAGGCTTACAGTCTCCACACATCTGTTCCTCCCCTGTCCCTTTTTGAACATATATAATCAATATAACCCTGGTGTATTATTAATCAGGCCATTTCATTTTGCACTGATGACGCTGCTTTACCTGTCGAGTGAGAAAACTGGCAAATGGTTGCTGCAGCTTTCTCTTTAAGCCATTTTGGAGAGACAGCCTTGAAGATCTCCATAATTTTTTAGGTTCACAACCAAAAAGGGAGAGGGGGGAGGAATTAAGTATAATGATTTTCTCCCTCCAAAACTGGCTTTAAAAATACTCCCTGGCTCAGCCTGTTTATGCCATTTTACAGCCTCCAGCAAGTTTTTACAGCCGAGCTACTTTCCAACCCCAGAAAATGCAGCGCAGCCCCCAAACTATTGAAGTGCAAATGGCTTGACCGTAATCTAGGAAGATTCAAGAGAAACAGGTCAAATGTTACACTAAACACTTATGGCAACATATTTTAACAGCAGGAGGATAAAAGCATGTTTACCCTGGGCAGGTTTAATGTGAGAAGATTAAAATCTTCTCTTTTCTGAAGGTGAATGTAATCAGTTTACTGGTCTTTGGCTGTGCATGCTAAAAAATAACAATACTTCTGTATCCCTGTGCCTACCAGCGTCTCAAGGTGCTTAGAAGATTAACTTCATAAGCGGTACAGCATGCTCATATTATCAGGCCCTATGGTTATCCCAATTTATCAGTGGGAAACTGGGGCGTGGGGAAACTGGAGATCAAGTTCTCCAGTGGCTTGGCTGCAGCCAAGCATTCCTACAAATCCATACCAGCATCAGGGATCTTGTCACTTCTGCCGACTCCACACAAGGAACCCGTGGCACAGCCAGATACCTGGAGTCTAAACCTGTTGGCTTGGCTGTGCGCCCCATCGTTCATCCCCACTGCTGACACCAGCAGGAAGGCTCTGTTTGGCTTGCTACACGTTGTGGTAAATATTTATAAGACTGGCCTGGATCTCAGCAGTGGCATTAGGAATTTTTTTGTACACTGTAAGAAAGATAAAAGCAGTATCACAGTGCTCACAGAAACAAATTGGAGTCTTTATCCTACCAGGGCTCAGCCAAGAGTTCGTATCATCTTCCTAGTAAGAGATCTGCCCTTAGGTCCTCGGCACATACATTTTCCCTGCAGGCTGGGGCTGCCCCAGGGTTTTGTTTTGCTGCAAGGCCATGCTAGTAATAACTCTTTGTAAGTTTTGGAAAGCTGGATTTGCAAAGCTAGCTGCCGGAGAACATGCTAAACTACAGATTAGGCTATATGTATTTACTACAACTAAAATGGAATGTTTTTTTCCTGATCTTGAAAACTCCAGAAAGGCAGCTCTCTCAGTGCAGAATATTTTATCATGGTAGCCACCTTAAATGTCACCCTGGTTTGGTGACAAATTTATGGTGACATTTTTCCACAGAGATGGTTAAACTCAACTCAAGTGCAGCCTGTAAAATACTGATTTTCCTGCATTCTGGGAGTGTCTGGGGAAAAAAAATGATACTATATGTAAAATTCGATTTATAAAAAGCATGTGCCTGTTGCTTCAACCTTTGGGTGCATTTACATTACAAGGCACAAATTAAATTTAACGTCATGCTGCCAACAACTGTGTTTCATCCAGGACTGAGCGAGAAAGTTGCAATACATGGATGGCGATAAAGGAGGAAGCTTGGAAAAGGCAGAGAGGGGACAGACCAGGAGGGTAACTGATAAAGGCATATACCTTTATAAAGGCATGGAGATGCATCTTGCTGGCTATGAACTTTGGAGCTGCCTGGTTTCAGAACTACTCCTTTCAGTATTAAAAAGTATGAAGATAAGGGATCCCCCTTCCCGTAGCCCCTTGAATTTATTTGCAACAGTTTTTGGAAGACAGTAATAGAATGAAAAATAAGTATAGAATTTATTAATGATTTCCTTAATGCCATAATATCGGTGCAGATCTTTCAGAGAAGGGCTGGGATCTACTGTTGGGGGGGAAAGGTGGGAGAAGGGTCACTCCCTGTCCAGGTCGTATTCACTGCTTTTACTTATGTCTTAACACTTTAACAAAATACATTTGAAAATAAATGCTATGCTAAGGATATTGTGGTGGATATGGAATCTGATGGACAGCGATACAAATGCAGATTAATTTTAATCATATCTGTATAATTTAATGAAGGATATAATGCCACCTGCTGTGTGGTAAAAACAAATTACTGTTTCTTTGGCTGTTTTTTACTAGTTCTGGAAAGAAAATTAATTTGGACTAAGCTAGTTTCCCTTTAATGTCTTATATGTGTAATTAAAGATTCGTGTGTTGCAACTAAGCATAAATGCTGTGTAATTTGACACACAGGAGAGGCCGGCGATGTTAACCCACTGCTTCCCAGAGGGTACAGCACCCAGCATCTTCTAGCTGAGTTCAGTAGTTGTTTCCTTTTCTTCATCAGGGGCCTGGAAGACACTCCTGATACACTTCCTTGTTTTGTTACAGGTACAACAGAAATCCTCTTGGAGGCAATAATGACCTTTTATTCACAGAGTGCCAGACAGAGATGTATATTCATATGCTTAGCACGGGCAGGGCACTTGACCAGCCTGGATTCAGGGCCGTGCTGTGTTGGCGCATCTCTTTGGTGGTTGTTGCACCAGCAGCTCTCAAGCTGGGGATGCCATACGAACCCAGAGAGGGAGCTGTGGTGCCTCGGAGCAGGCATCTCTGCTGGGTGCAGACCACAGGTGACACCAGTAGAAGCCATTAAAACCCAGGCAGTGGCTCGGACCTGTTGCCACTGTGGACCTTTCTAATGAGGCGGGTGTTGGTCTCTTCTCCCAAGTAACTAGCAATAGGACGAGAGGCAATGGCCTCGAGTTGCATCAGGGGAGGTTTAGATTGGATATTAGGAAAAATTCCTTTACTGAAAGAGTGGTCAGACATTGAAACAGGCTGCCCAGGGAGGCAGTTGAGTCACTATCCCTGGACATGTTAAAAAAATGTGTAAATGTGGCACTTTGGGATATGGTTTAGTAGGCATGGTGGTGTTGGGTGGATGGTTGGATGTGATGATCTTAGGGGTCCTTTCCAACCTATGATTCTATGACTCTATGATTCCACGACTTGGCGGGGTTTTCAGCTAATGGGTTATTTTTCAGCTCAGGACAACCAGTCTAGCCAGAGCTCCTGCACTGGACCTGCTGTGCCTCCTCGCCATGCCTAAATGCTGAATGGCCTAGCTGCTGGATGTCATATTACACAGGGCAGATTGGAAAACAGCAGTAACAGAATAACTTTGTCCCCCAACAAAGTTAATTGAATAAGATTTAATGTTGCTAAGAGATTTGGACTGCATCCCTCAAACTTCAGGAGATTAGGCTGCCGAGCAGGAGGCACTGCGGAGGGGTTGGCACCATGCCAGTAAACAAAGCTTTATCAGGATGATATGTTAGTATTTGTGTGTACTGCAAAATTAAAAAAAAAAAAAAAGAGGGCAGGGTGGTGTACTGCCTCATCTGCTTCTCTGGCATAGTGATTCCCATTGAAGCTGATGGTAAAACACTAATGCTTCAGCAATAAAGACAAGCGATTTCAAAATGGCTTGATTGCAATGGAGAACAGATGCCTCATGCAGCCAGTCCACCTTCATCCGTGGTCCCAGCAGGTCTTACATGCAGAAATATTTGCTTTATGAGAAGGCCCAGAAGCCCCAGCTGAAATCAGAGCTGAGTTCAGTGAGGGGCTTCTTTGGGATGCAACGATGCTGGCTCAGCAGGTTGTGGGTGGATACGAGCTCTCTCTGCCTGGGCACAAAGATGGCCACACATGGGTTCACCATCATTCAAGAACCGTGTAACCACGTTAGCGTCAGACTGCACTTGAGGTAACAAACCATGATGGAAAAATTCAGACTACAGAAAAAACCTCAGTGAACCAGCTGGTCAGAAATGCAGGCAGTAGTGAGACTCTTGGTGTCTATCATCCAACAAAATACGGACTGGGAAAATGCCAAGAGTGAAGCAGCAGATCTTGCAGGCTGAGAAGGTGCTCCTGAATTTCATCTAACCTTTGGACAATTAAAACATTGAAGCTGATGTAAAAGTGGATTTTTGTGAATTAGCTGCTGGAGAGAAGTTGACTGGAGGAGGTGATGGAGCAGATGCTGAAGGTAAAAAATGACAGGGTGGTTAAGAGGGAATTTCCTGTTGGTTTAGTGTTTGATGTGTGCCAGGGTTAGAAGAAATATTTTCTGAGCGTGGATATCACAGAATCACAAAATCACAGAATGGTAGGGGTTGGAAGGGACCTCCGTAGGTCATCTAGTCCAACCCCCCTGCTGAAGCAGGGTCACCTACAGCAGGCTGCACAGGACCTTGTCCAGGCGGGTCTTGAATATCTCCAGAGAAGGAGACTCCACAACCTC
>Ga0065711_1013268_pt1 | contig 10534 bp, 4 predicted proteins | sample Hoacrofraction12_FD_59098 | JGI IMG/M metagenome (GOLD analysis project Ga0065711, IMG submission 59098) | Hoatzin crop microbial communities from Cojedes, Venezuela - Epithelial fraction 12 v2 (version 2) | ecosystem: Host-associated > Birds > Digestive system > Esophagus > Crop | place...
GTGGCCAGCAGGAGGAGGGAGGTGATCGTGCCCCTGTACTCGGCACTGGTGAGGCTGCACCTGGAGTGCTGTGTTCAGTTTTGGGCCCCTCACTACAAGAAGGACATTGAGGTGCTGGAGTGTGTCCAGAGAAGGGCACCGAGGCTGGTGAGGGGTCTGGAGAACAAGCCTTATGAAGAACAGCTGAGGGAGCTAGGGCTGTTTAGTCTGGAGAAAAGGAGGCTGAGGGGAGATCTTATCTCTCTCTACAACTGCCTGAAAGGAGGTTGTAGTGAGGCAGGTGTTGGTCTCTTCTCCCAGGTAACTAGCGATACGACGAGAGGCAATGGCCTCAAGTTGTGTCAGGGGAGGTTTAGATTGGATATTAGGAAAAATTTCTTTACTGAAAGAGCAGTCAGGCATTGGAACAGGCTGCCCAGGGAGGTGGTGGAGTCACCATCCCTGGAGGTGTTCAAAAAACGAGTAGATGTGGCACTTCAGGATGTGGTTTAGTAGGCATGGTGGTGCTGGGTGCATGGTTGGACTTGGTGATCTTAGAGGTCTTTTCCAACCCATGATTCTATGATTCTATGATTTATAATTCTGCATTATAAAGCAGATTTTAAAAGGTTGGCATCTATGCTACTTTTCATCATTACAGAAGTTGCGGGAAATCCTTTTGGATTTAAAAAGTAGTGTTTTTGTGTTGTTTGAACGTGGAAGGGAATATCAGTGAAAATGCATCTGGAATCAATTTTTGCGTTTCAGTGATGGTAGTAAAGAGGTCAAAAGTATATAAAGAATGACAAATTATTTCAAGATACCTGGAGGACCTGGGATTCCTTCCCAACCTGGATCACCTCGTGTGCCATTTAGCCCTGGGTATCCCACTGGACCTGGATCACCTGGGAATCCTCTTGCACCTTTTGCACCTAAATTGTATAAAAGAAAGTAAGAAAGTGTGATCTGAACAAACAAACCAGAAATGTGCATATCATGTAAGAAAAGGTAGTGGTAAATATCATCATGATGTGTTTCTGGATGCAAAGATGAAACCTTTTTTAAATTTAATGGGACTGTACTGTAGCTCTTTAGCAGTATTCGACATCCCAAGACATGGATCGAAAGTCTAGGCTAAGCGCTCTTCCAAACATAGATCAACCTGACTTAAAGACTAATGTTATGGAGACTCCTAGGGTGAAAATAACTAGTATCGCAGCCTTTTAGAGACTTTTAATATTTTGTAAATTAAGGCTTTTAGCTTAAGGTCAAAAGACAGTGTCAAAGAGAGATGCTCAACAGAAATAGGCACAGATGAGATGCTGTAGGAGGAACAAGTTTTTCCTTTCCCTGCTAAATTGATCACAGAACAAGAGCAAACTAGCTTAGATAACCACGAAACAGAAATGTAAGGCTAAAGGTTAGATCTAATCATCCTAGAAACTGAATACAAATTAACTAGCTAACTTACTATATTTGTAACAGCACAGTTCTATAGCTTTGGTAGCAAAAGAAGGGCTGTGCCATGAAAACATGTTCCTCTGGCACCAAACTCATGTTCACACCGAGTTATCTCCTGACAGGTAAAATGAGATCTCGCTTCCTTGTGATGTAGTATATGACATTTGAGTAAGGGCAAATATTACTGTTTCTTAACATCTCAAAACCTGCAATAATTTTGTAGGATTCTTTCGTAAAGTTGTCTAGAAAATGAAATCATTTATTAATTTTTTCACACAATAGTTTTATTACCTGGGTCTCATTAATTCATTGTGTTCCAAGAACAAGGTTTTTGGTAAAGTTCTTTGAAAATAATTGCTGTAGAATGCTTTGTTTCTCTACCCTCCCCAGCTTCTTGAACTCTTTAAGTTCCCAGCTCAGGCTTGAAGGTCAACAACATGCTTTAACATTTTAAGTGTTGTTGCTTAGCATCACCACGAATTACAACTCAATTTATTTATTACACTGAAAGCAAGTTTCTTTCCACCCCTAACTATGACAAACCAAGGAAAATATCACTTGAATTTTGATACTTTTTTCTGCTTTAGTTTTCTGAATTTCCATTATTTAACCATGATTTTTTGCAGTTTTAGCTGTTGTTTGTGAAGGGGAGAAGGAAACCTTTAAAAAGACCACGAATAGGATGCCCATAAACAGCCAACGCAGTGTGAACAGTATTTTCCCAGTGCCGTACAGGACTATTGTTCTCTTCCTCATATGAACAATAACTTCTCAGAAAGCAATTAAAAGGAGAAATCCTAGGCTTTCAGGTCTCAGTGAAAAATTCTAATGCGCCTCTAACCCAAATAGCATCTTGGTCTTATTTCCCATCTGTAATAACTGACTTTCATTCATTCTGTTCAGTATTGCACTAATTAAAAAGCCATGTTAGAGAAAGAAAGTGGCAGAAGGAGATTGCAACCACTGCTTACCACATATTTCAGTAACTCATTATGCAATGCTAGCTGCTGTTAACATGTTGTGCCAAACAGTAGTAAGAACAAGTCTTTATTTTAGACCGATGTTCAATCTGCAAGTGCTTTAGCTGTACGTTTGAAAAAGAAAACAACTTAAACATTGTATTCAACAGCGATCATGTAGGTCTTGAGACTACTGGATAACCAGGATATAACTTAGGGTGGGCTGTTTATGTTGCCAGGAATTTCAAAGAAACACAAGGCCATGAGTGTGGGAGACTACAAGGATGACTCCTTGCCTGATATACTGGGTTCTACCAGCACCTAGGACACTGAGACACTACAGCAGAGCTCCATCCTGCCTGAAAACAAGGAGGGAAATCTTGTGGCCCAAACCACATCACTCTAAGCAGACAATGAAAATAGAGTAAAGGAGCTGTTGATACTTTTGTGTCGATCTGGAGAAGGTGGGTAGGAATGATGCTCCAGGAAACTAGATCAACACAGCTACAGCAACAAGAAGCTGCAAAAAGTTCTAAAACATATCCTGTTACTCCCAGGCTTCCAGCTCCAAAACCACCTCAGGTTGAAAGGTGGTCGAGTTCTGCACTGGGCTCAGCAAAGGGCCTTTTCCAGTTTTTGGAGAGAAGGGATGCAAAACAAATCTTAAAATTACCAAAACATATCAGCTGACAAAGACAGAGAAAGATTTGTTAAAGAGCTAACCAAGAGTACAAAATATAAAACAGCGCCACTTGTGTTACAGCAGTTTTACAGCTATGAGTTAGATCTGACTGTATTCGCTGAAAGAAAAACCTTCAAGCTCATACGGATGAAAGAATAAACGTCATACTCAGAAAAAAATTACAGGGATGGCAAAGAAAACAGCCTTCAGGAGCACTGATCCTAACAACAAACTAAGGCATTAGGACTAAGGAAACATAGGTCACAGATAGACATCATCTTTCAACAGGGACAAAATGTTCCCTTTTAAGATCCATTAGTCTGTGATAAAACAATCCATCAATCCACGTGTGCCATAAGAAACCTTGTGCTGGAAAAAAGAAACAACTTGACCTTAAAATTTATGGTCCAGATCTCTGACCCTGGCTAAAGCACATGGAGCACAGGAACAGGCACATCAAGAATCTTACATTTCCCAAACTGAAGGATGGTTTTTGTCAGTACCTTTACCGGCTTGCGATGAGCAGGATTTACTGACAAACAGCTTTATTGCTAGGAGTACCTAAGCCTATGGGAACTACCAATGTGGGTCAGAGGTTCCCTCCTCAAGGTCAATCGTTAGGACCACTCAGCACACCTGGTCTGTGTTTCTCTCAATTCCATCTCACACAGTCCTTCAGACCCTGTCTCCACCTCCTCTTCCTTTTGGAAGGAGGTGGGGAACGCTCAGTGCCGGGATGGCCCAGGATCACCAGGTGGTCCCTCTGGGCTGGGGTGGACCAGCTCTGGAAGGAAGGCATGCATGGCTACAGACAGCGCAACTGCATGGCGTCGGACAACCTGGCCCACCGCATCGAGCCCCGTTACAAGAGTTCAGGCTCACCCTTGGTGAAGGCACTCCGTCTATCACACGAGGAGGAATAGTAAGAGGGATCTCCCACAGTCCTCCATTGCAACCTTTTATCACCCTGCTCTCAGAGGGCAGGATTTTCCTTGGGAGGTGTCCAGTCAGCTCTGAGAGACCTCGGTATACTCTCTGCCAGTAACCTTGTAGACTTGCTCTGTGTACTCTCTCTCACTCACTTGCATGTGGAGGACAGTAAAAGGGCTCTCCTTTCTATCTTCTGTTTCCTGGCTGACGCTCATCAGCATTGTTGGGCAGAAGCAGCTCAGGAATGGTGCAGCCACCTGGGCTGCATGCTGCTTAGATCTCTCTGCCAGCTTCACGTTAACGCTGTCCTCCATCGTCATTTCTAAAACTCACTGCCTGCTAAGGCTCAACTTTAACCCATCTGGCAAGCTCTCCCTCAAAAGGTAGTGTATGTGGGAAACCAAGGCGAAGGCAGAACGTTACCTGTGGCTCCTGGTAGCCCCGGCCTGCCTTGGGATCCCTTTGGTGGCCTCACACAGCCCGCACCTGCAAACAAAGCCGGTCAGTCACACNNTGCNTGCCCACGCGCTGCCTCTCGTCAGCTCTGTGCCTGCAGCTGAGACAACNTCACTACAGCAGGTGAATGGAATTAACAGGCAAAACTCTAATCTGGAAAAATTTTTATTCTTCGTTAAAAAAAATATAAATTGGTCATGGATGGCATTTTCAGGGGAGCACTCAGGCTGAGCTCCAACCCAAGAGCTGCTCTTCTGTCTGTTTTACAGGGGCTACAGTGGCTGCTCCAGTTAGGCCGGCATGGGAAGGGTAGCCCAACCTCATGGAAGACTGTATTTCTCAGAATAAGAGAGACACTTTGTTTCCCTGTGGACAGTTTACACCCCTGAAGCAATCAAGTCAATTTTTGGTACAAATGAAGGGGTTTTTATTTTACATGTCAAATTGCTCTGACAATCTTCACTCAAAGTTTTTCTTAAAAAAAAAGTTGCTTAAATTTCTTGGCCACCTAATCTCTGCGACTCTTGTTATAGATTGCATGGTAATTATTATTTTGTCATATTAAACACTCAGGAGTGATGAAATAAAGGATTTCTGAATTGCAGAGCTAAAACTGCAATAATTCTAGAATATGTTTGATTTGATTAAATTACTTTAGAGCTACATGCAGTATATGCAGGGCTATTTGTGACCTGAAGTTCAAATAGTTTATAATCAAGAGCATCCAAAGCAGTCACGAGAAAGAAAGTATCAAGCCATGAGAGCAGCATAAGACTAAATATTAAAATACATTCAAGCCATTTGTATGCACAGTACCTGACCATATTGGCTCACTTCCATCTCCTCTAGAAAAGTCTTCAACGACCTGTCCACAGTCTGAGAAAGAATGGGAAAAGACGGATATTATTTAAAAGAGAAAAACTAAAATGCTCTCAATTCTAACCAAAATCTCTATTATAACATCAGATGATGTATTCTCTTATGTATTATGCATACATACAACACAAACTATTTGCTATAACATAGTGGAACTCTATCCATATATTAATTAGATCCAGGCCTGAAATCTAACCTTGTCAGAGTTCGGAGGCTATGTGTCCCAGGCACTGTGTAGGGTTGGCAGATGCCTGCTCTGGCTTGAATATTCTGTCAGGTATCCCAAAGTTGAGCAATAAAACTCTGAGCCTGAGCTCTTGTGCATGTAGCCCTGGTGCTCTTACACTGGAAGGGACTTGGAAAGCTACAGAGATACTGTGAAGAGCTCTGAAGGACAGATACATGGTATCCTCTGGTCAGTTAAAAGATTATGTTGGATGGGGAAGACCAGAGAAAATCACCTGTGAGTACTCCCATGGCAGCACATCCAACTGCTGGAAACTTGAAAGACCTTACTTACTCACTCGATGTGAAACTACCGGGACTTTTGAAGTATTTCCTTCTTTAAGATTTCCAGACAACTAATACAAGCAATCCCTTTTCACCCACATGAATGACCCCCCACCAAACGCTGCCTTTTCAACAGTGGTGTACACAACAGATGCTGTACACGATTCAGTAATGATCTCCCACGGCTGTGATGTAAGACAGAGTGATGTCTCTTACCTAGCTGGCCAGGCTCTCCTGGTAGACCAGGCAGACCTGGAGGTCCAGGGCTTCCATCTTGTCCATGGTCACCTGGAGGACCCCGGTACCCTTTTGGACCAGTAAATCCTTCACCCGGCAGGCCTGCTTCTCCTGGAAAGCCCTTTGGGCCTAATTCACCTGGATAACCAGGATCGCCAGGAAAACCTCTGATACCATCACCCTGTGGGAAGCGAACAGAGGTGGTCACTCCTAAGTTTGCTGAGAAACAAAAAAACCTCAAACAATTGAACTACTTTCATGCTGCCTCTTACAGGCAGCAATTCCTCAGGTATTGCATCCCATCTTTTTAAATGAACATTGCAAAGAAAATATATTTGAAATAATCTGACTTTAATTTAGACCCCCACGGCAGAAAAGACATGAGAGGGAGCATTCCCCTAAAAAGGCTGGCCCATAAACAGCACTTGGGCAATATGAATCACTGCTGTGGAGAGGCTTTCTGCCCTTTCTGGAAAGCTGCAGGTGGGTTTTGGGGAAACCACACGCACCGCTAGAGATGTTCTGGTGTGGCATTTACTTCCAGGACCTTGAGAAAAGCGGACACAAAATTGCACCCAAATGGGCAGATTTTTTCTTTGTCTGTTTCTCTGGTGATATTTCTACACTGTTGAATCAATATCTTATGAACATCACTAGAAAATGTTTCCATCCTCAGAAGTAATATAAAGTACCATCTTTACTGGTTGTGAAAAGCACTGTGGTCCAGATTGGATGATATGGCTCTGGCAATCGTCAAATATGATCTAAGAGCATCCCAGTGGTCCAAAACAGCATTTATGATGGGCATGATGAATCCCTCTTGCAAGGTATTTAACTTTTCCTTTTGCCTACAGAAGGAGCTTACAAAGCAAATTAAGACTACATGTCTAACCTGTAGATGGCTACAGCCAGATAGGTGAGGAGCTATCAAGCATGTATATGATGACACAACCTACATTTTGAGGACATAAAATTGTAGTAAGTTTTCCTTTTCTTTAAATCAGTCATAACAAAGCTGTTGAAGTTCAGTCACGCATCTCTCTTAGATAATACTGCAAGGAGTCACTAATAAGCCACTAATTATTGCAAACTAACCACTAATAACAAGCTGGCCTAAATGGGTTATACACTACTACTTAGTTGCTTAAATAAAATGGAAATAGAAGTGATTGTTCTAAAAACCCTGAGAGTAAACTTGTTGTTTAATATATCAATAACCAGCAAAGCCAGTCTAGTTGTGCATTGCTGCCTGTGACAGGAGGGCAGCCAGGTGATCATAACCGCTCAGAATTAAATGCATTAGTAACTGAGTGTGGTGGAAACGGTTTAGCTGTATTTGCTACTTACTGGAAGACCAGGCTGTCCCGGTAAACCATCTAATCCATCTCTGCCTGGGAAACCATCTTCACCTCTGATACCAGGCAGCCCGGGATCTCCTCGGATTCCTTTGGTGCCTAAAGAAGACCTTTCATTGTGAGACCAATTTCTCATGAAAGGTATATATAATAGCAAAATACAAGCAATATGAATTTTTACTCTACCTTTAGTAGTTATGTGGAAAGAATCTCCCTTTTCTCCTTTTGGTCCAGGAAATCCATCTGGACCCGAAAATCCCTGGCGTTACATACATTAAAAAAGAAAAAAAGAAAAGAAACAGAACCACTTAAGAAATAAGTAGCAAGATTTGCATTTCCACTGTCCTGCTTTAAAAAAAGTCTTCTTAAATTTTACTGCTTTTCCATCACTTTCTGTGAATGATTTCCTCTTCAGTAATCCCATTCTTGTGCATGAATCTTTATTAATATGCTCTAACTAGGACCAAGGTCTATGTGGCATGGTAGGGGAGCTTCTGAATGAGGATGGCATTGGGAGAGCTGTGGCCCTCCATCACCTAAAGTCCTGTAGACGACTGCAGCAGCAGAACTGCATTGGAGAAAACATGGTAAATTATTCAGTGTGAGCCACTAAGGAAATTGTTGTAAGCAACTCTTTGGTACCACGGACACAAAACTCAGGGTTATATTGACCTGCAATTGCTCCTGCCCACCACTACAGAAGAGGACAGCCTCATATCTGGCAGTGGCTTGTGATTCACGACACTGTTGTGGGGCTGAAAAGTAGCACCGTCTTCATTGACCAGAGACAAGAACGTGGGCACAGAGTGATTAAGTGACCTGCCCCAAACCACAGACCCGTAGGAAGGGTTTTTGTTAGAAGGGAGAGCTGGAGGTTCCTAGTCAAACCCAGAACTTGGAGCTAGACGAGGTTGATCAGGGCCTTGCCTAGTCGAAAATGCCTGAAAATGTCCAAAGAGGGAGATTTCCTCCCTTGCAAAGGCAAACCGTAATGAAGCCAAAGACCAGTCTCTGGCATTCCTGATGCCTTGGCACAATGCAGAATCCTCCTCCTGAACAGCCCATCTGAAAGTGGTATTGCTAGCTTCTGGCCAAGAGCCTTTCAATCACAGGAGCAAATCCATGGTAGGTGCCAAGGCCCAGAGGCTACGGGCTCATTTACCATTGACTATTTTATGCCAGTGAGCTTTAGTTATGAATAATTACATTCATGCTCCCTAAAACATAAGCCACACAGGTTTCTCCCATAGGCGTTTCCTAGCCTCCTCTTACTGAATTCCAGGGCAGACCCTGAATGAAAGGGATGTACCTGATGCATTTATTTTTTGTTTAAAAAACTCCTGTGCCATACATTATTTGAAAGGGTGTCTTTTGCATCACTGTCTGTCACTGACATTCTCCAAGATTTTCTTGGATGAAAAGCATGTGTGGAAACCATATCTCAGCTGCAGGTCATCTCAACAATACAGGTTCGCACTTCTGTAAGTCTAAAGAGGGAGATCAGATTTGAGTATAAGGACGCTGCTTTACCCGGGCCACATCTGCCAACTGCATTTTAATGCTCAGTGATGCCACATCTACACATCACGTAAAGATGTTTCTTTTGGACATTGCTTTCTGCAGGCCAAAAGAAATCCCAAAAACTTAACGTAAAGCTGAATTATTCAAATGACTATAGAACTGCAGAAATCTTCAGCAGTAATACTGCATTAATAGTATGATGTTCATACTGCTATTTTTTTGTTTTCAAGGTTTAGATGTGCATAATGCAATTTAGCACACAGGTGTTTTCAAAATGTTTTACATCTAAATAATGTGTCTTTCTAATTTCTCTTCCTCCACAGAAAAAAATACCCTTTGCTTGGCATCAAATCTCATTTTGATTAAAATGCTGTAGATCTGATCTTGATTAAGTACATTTATTGTCATGTACGTAACTCATTGAACATGCTCAAAGAATTGTGGAGTCAATTCTGCCTAAGAATATGGACCAAGGATATTTAAGCTAAATTGTTTCACTTTGAATTTCTGGCAGACCAAAAAGCTGAGATGAAGTCAGGGCTTTGCTGCTGAGTGATATTTTGCTATGCTGTGTTATGCTATGTCTGTATATGTCTATACTACTGCATGTTCGACAGTAACTTGAATTCTGGGATGAAGATACTGAAATTCTTCATTTCAAAGGCAGAAAACCTGCAGAACTTGCAAAATTTTAACTGAAGTTCGAACACTGAATGTCTTGAAAATATTTCTGTCATTTTTTTCATGACTTCTAGCAAGTAGAACTTTCATAAAAATATTTTGAATTTTCGGCAAAAAAAATTTCTACTTTTTCTGCTTTTTTTGACAACCACAATCAAGTGAAAGTTTATTTTATTTTAATTCTAAAAATTCCCAAACTTAAGCTAGTTGCGCATGAGTTTGTTTTTTCTGATGTTCAGAAGAGCCTAAAGCACTAACTGAAAACACTGTGTTTGCTCTGACATGTCTGCATAAACAAAATCCATTTTGGGTCAGCTTTACCAAAATTTTATTCTAAAACCTCGAGAGACGTGACTTCCTGAAGCCAGTTCTGACTGTGAGGAACCATGATGCAGCACCTTTAAGTGTAAATAACAAGCAAGCAATTATTAGCAAAGCCCCTTTCTCAGGGTTATTGAATGTTTGGTTTTAGAAAGACTTAATGTATTGTAAACAAGAACCTTACATTTCGTCATTTTGACATATTCCTCTCATCAGCAACAACTTTAAGGAACTACTGGAACTGTCACCCTTCTAGATGGTCAGATCATACTCCATGCTACAGCTGCTTGAAAGAGTTCTGCTGAAACAGCTTTGTTAATAGGAAGTGGACTTTGGATTATGTTGAAATCTTTCACTGTTCCCAAAACATGATATTTTCACCTCCATCCTAGCAAGTTTTGGCTTTCAGTATTTTGTAGACAACAATCTGAAAGCTATTTATGTGGCACAGAAAGACAGAAATCACGCTTGTCATCATCTTTCCATGGAGAACAGCTTGTTTTGGTTGGGTTTGTTTTTTTTGTTGTTTTTTTTTTTTTTTTTTTTTTTTTTTTTTTTTTTTTTTT
>Ga0065711_1051055_pt1 | contig 10534 bp, 6 predicted proteins | sample Hoacrofraction12_FD_59098 | JGI IMG/M metagenome (GOLD analysis project Ga0065711, IMG submission 59098) | Hoatzin crop microbial communities from Cojedes, Venezuela - Epithelial fraction 12 v2 (version 2) | ecosystem: Host-associated > Birds > Digestive system > Esophagus > Crop | place...
GCGTGGCTTCACCAAGGGCAAGTCCTGCCTGACCAACCTAGTGGCTTTCTATGATGGCATGAGCAGATCAGTGGACAAGGGAAGACCTATGGATGTGATCTATCTGGACTTCTGTAAAGCCTTTGACACAGTCCCTCACAACAGCCTTCTCTCTAAATCAGAGAACTATGGATTTGACTCATGGACTGTTCGGTGGCTAAGGAATTGGTTGGAAGGTCACAGCCAGAGGGTAGTGGTCAAATGGCTTGATGTCCAGATGGATGCTGGTGACAAGTGATGACCCTCAGGGGTTCATACTGGGATCGGTGCTGTTTAACATTTTCATCAGTGACATAGACAGGAAGATCAAGTGCACCCTCAGCAAGTTTGCAGATGACACCAAGCTGAGAGGTGCCGTTGACACAGCAGAAGGATGGGATGCCATCCAGAGGGACCTGGACAAGCTCAAGAAGTGGGGCTGTGTGAAACTCAGGAGGTTCAACAAGGCCACATGCAAGGTCCTGCGTCTGGGTTGGGGCAACTGCCACTATCAATACTGGCTGGTGGATGAAGGGATTGAAAGCAGCCCTGCTGAGAAGTACTTGGGGGTAATAATGGATGAAAATCTGGACATGAGCCACCAATGTGCGCTCACAGCCCAGAAGGCCAACTGTATCCTGGGCCGCACCACAAGCAGAGCGTCCAGCAGGTGGAGGGAGGTGATTCTGCCCCTCTATTCTCTTCTGCTGAGACCCTACCTGGAGTCCTGCGTCCAGCTCTGGAGCCCCCAGCACAAGAAGAATGTGGAGCAGTTAGAGTGGGTGCAGAGGAGGGCCACAAAAATGATCTGAGGGCGGGTGCACATCTCCAATAAGGACAGGCTGAGACAGTTGGGGCTGTTCAGCCTGGGGAAGAAAAGGCTGCAGGGAGACCTTATTGCAGCCTTTCAGTAGCTGAAGGGGGCCTATAGGAAAGATGGGGAAAATCTTTTTAGCAAGTTATGTTGCAATAGGACAAGGAGTAATGGCTTTAAACTAAGGGAGGGTAGATTTAGAATAGATATAAGAAAGATATTTTTTACAGTGAGAGTGGTGAAACACTGGAACGGCTTGCCTAGAGAAGTGGTAGATGCCCCATCCCTGGAAACATTCCAGGTCAGGTTGGACGGGACCCTGAGCAACCTGATCTAGTGGAAGATGTCCCTGTTCATTGCAGGAGGGTTGGGCTAGAATACCTCTAAAGGTCCCTTCCATCCCAAATCATTCTATGATTGTAGGATTCTATGATTCTATACTGATGATTTTAAAGAAAAAAAATGGGATAAAAATCCTATGTTCCCCACATTCATTTCTTGCCTCTACTCATCAGTAAATGTGACTTTGAAACCCAAAGCACATTTCAATACTTTTAGAACTGAATATAATTTCCAGGGTGAAGTAGTGAGTTCTGTCATCTTCTGAAACTGCTGTTTGTGATACTGGGCATTCGCAAAGGGCTACTTCCCCTCCCTCCCTGCCTCATTACTATCAGTTAGATTTAGCAAAATCAACAACTTCTTTTTGAGCTATGTGCTGTGGGCTGAAACAGGAACACCTGGAAGACTGTGTGGAGCTAATAAACAACTTTAACAAATTATCCTCCTCTTTCTTACTTCCTTGGAGCAGGAGTCTTTGAGCATGTTTACGTGTGAAATGACCAGAATTTGGGGTAGGTGTGGTATTTTTTCCTCCAGTATGTTAGAAAGTGTATCAGAAAATAACTCCTTTCTGGAATCAATTCTGCTTTGATGTTTCTTTATTCAAGTCTTGTCCTTGGCTGTCAGTCTGTCTTGTCAGTCACTGTAGCATTTTGTCAGCTGACGAATGATAATTCAGTCATGTCTACACAATGTGAGAACATGTCCCACAATTTAATCAAATCCACATAGAAATAATCTTTTTAAATAATCAATTTTTATCTAGGATCAAAGAACACATGGGTGAGTGTCTAATAATGCAATTTCCAGTTAATGTGCTGGCCAGTGTTACATTCAGTGAAAAGATTACTGGGGTTTTTATTTAGGTTGCAGCAGACAAAGGCAGAGATTGCATTCAGGAAAAATACATGTCCACCCAGAAAGATGTCTTTTACAGTGAAAGAGGCATGGAGAGGCACAGTTAAGGAACCTGAATGATATTAACTCTGTTGTGCACTTAACAGCTGCTCTGCCAAGGGATTTCTTAACTTGGCTTTTGAGATTAATTTAGACTAATCTGTAAATGAAATACTTTTCTTTGGCTATTGTTTACATATAACTTTGTATTTTATTTTCTTTGGTAAATAATGTATGAATCTGATATAATTGTAATAGTATGCTTTCGTTTCTGATTCATACCTCTGAGTTTAACTCTTATGTAAGGTAACTCTCCTCTTTGTTTATAGTGAATGAAATGTAAATGTATATGGGAACAATTATGAACAGGTATATTTTCTTCTCCTCATTCTTTGGTGAGGTCAGTCAGAATATTGGGACTGTATGCACAAATCTGAAATGTGAAAAAAATGCTTTCTTCATTCCTGACATAAAGATATAATACTTAGGGCAAGTTTACAAAAAAAACTTTATATCACGATAGGAATAGTGGAATATATATGTTTTATTTATGTTATATACATATATATATATTTATAAACTTGTATATATTCACAGGAACATGCACCTATGTGACTATATTGTTTATAAATTAATGAACCCTAATACTACTATAAAAGTGATGGTTAGAAGACTGGGAAGGAATAGGATAGAATTGTAGTAGAATATGGTGGCTTCCAGGAACACTGGTCTTAGTTTTACTGAATTTTTAAACTGGAGAAGAAATAGCACAGCGTATAAATTAAAGCAGAATTGTTGTCATCAAACGTCTACTACTTCAATGTAGTCAGTGTTACACAGTAGGCAGCAAAGCCCTTTGAACGTTATTTACACTCAATTTGTTTTTAGACAGTTCTTTGACTCTATATAAGCCCAATGTCTGGGTTTGTAGCAGCTAGTGCTTTAATGTAGCCCTGATTATAATAATACTTGCTACAGATTTCACAGCTGGTCATTTTTCTACTTCCATTAGACTGTAATTTCCTATTCCTTTATGATGCATTAAGACATAATAACTCTGATTACTGGAAAAATACCTGTAGTTTGAAAATGACAGCTGAAGAATAACACTTATTATAGCACATCATACGTGGTATAAATCCTTCCTTTAAATTTTTTTTTATAACAACAAGTTTTATTTTATTGCAATATTTGCATTCCAAACTTTTCAAATAACCTATGACAATCATTCTACCTGGCAATGCATATAAGAATTGTAGATTTTTTTTTTAAAGAAAGGTCAAAATATTTTCATTCTGTTTTATTTTTGTACTTTATTTGACTTCTTGTGATGACATTGCAGTTTCAGGACTGATAGAATTGTCCACCTGTACTTGATCAGTATAAATAGTTTTGAATCTTCCGTAAAGGTTAATTAATTTACTAATTATGTGATCTAGGTTTTCTGTCTTAAAGCATGTCTTTTGTTACTTAAATAAGCATGGACATAATTCAACTATTACAGCTACAGAATCATGAAGACTTTTTTTCTCTGTGTTCTGCTTGCAAATTTCATGTTACTGGAACCCATAGTCCACTGTTTCACTTGCTTAAAAAGTAAAACAAAGGAAAATAAAATCAGCACCGTAAAATTAGAAACTCTGTGAGTTCCTCAGAAAACTGAGATATCTGTCTGCTTGAATTCTAAAAGAATCTGTTGTGTTTGGGTGACTTAATAAAAGCGAGTCTTCGAAATAATCCATACATTCTCAGGTGTAAAGTGATACAGCATCTCTTGTGCCTTTATATGTGTTGTGTTCTGTCAGCCTGCAAATGTGAACTAGAAGACAGCCTGGGGTAGTCAGGCCTACCATATCTAACAGTCTCTTTCAGACAACATTTTCATGATTCTGTTACTCCATGCATTTCTACAACATGAGACCTAGTACCTGTTTCTGATGGGAGTTATTTTATGGGTTTTGGCCAGTAATTCCTTGATGGACTGGATTTGATCTAATTGACTGCCGTAATAAAAGTTTTCATACAGGCATAAACTTCAGCAAAATTTCATTTGGATAACTCTGCATTTTCCAGCGAAATAGCATAGCATCAAAAATTCAAAGTGGCACTAAATTCAAATTTAGCATTAAAATCATAAGTATTTTTAGAGAACAAAAATCTTATTTGATTTTTTTTCCCATAGGGTCATATTGTTTACTGTAGTGAGTAGTCGGTAAATGGTTACTCATTTGTACCAGTAAAAAGGTCATCACTTCTAAATGATAAAGCATCACCAGTTTCACATTCTTTTTCTAAATTTCTAAACACAAACTATTCATTTTACAAATTACATTAACGCTCACCTCTCTTTCTTTACTTGTCTAAAAAATCAGATTTCCTTAAAAGTCCAGGAAGTGATGTTATTTCATCTAAGATTTGATCCAAGAATGTGACAACCATTCTAGTCCTCATGCAGCAAAACACCTGAAAGCTTGAATTCCTTTTGGAAGTTACTTCTCTGCATAGGGACTTCTGGACACTTCTTTTTCTCAAACTGCATCAGTCTACCTATGCATTTATTAAGTTTGTCATATACCTTTTGTTAAAAACTGTTCTAGATTCTCTTACCAAGTTCTGTAGACACTGGTAGAACTTCAAAATCTGTTCCTTCAAGTGTAGAAGTCTTGCTGCTGCTTTGTTTGCCTGATGCAAAGGAGAAAAATTTCCTGCTTAATATCCTTCTTCTTTTGATACTGATTCTTTGCATCACTTATTGCTCTGCTTATTGAAGAAAACTTTGAACAAATGTATCTCTGAATTGTTTTTGAAACCACCGTTGCTTGTCCCTCTTCATAGAAAAAAACCACAGATTTTCTAGCAAGATTTTGATAACATCTGACACTAAAAACTAGTTTTGAGCCTTCCTGAATGTTTTGTAAGATCATAACAATATTTCATCAGACGGAATGTCCACTTACAGCAGTACTTTCTCTATGATGGCTGCCAGTAATACATGCTTAAGAAAAATGACTGAAGAACAGGTAAGTGTATTTCTACATAAATAGACTTTAAATGCTACCTGTCTTCTAGTTTGTCCAGGCATGTGAATTTGCATACTCACACCTACTTACATGCATATGTTTTCCACACAAAGTTTATAGTTTGCACAGGAAATTTTGTTGCAACCTAGCTGGCAGGTGACAAGTGTGCTGAAGTTGTATTATCTTCAAGAGGTTGGAAAGTAAATGCCCAAATATTTATAGTCTAATTGTGCAAATTGTTTAGGCATTCAAAAATACAGCACAATCAGCAATCCCCCTAAATGTATTTAGTAGCTTTATATGCTTGTACTTTGATAAAATCAGGACCTAACTTAATGACCACTATTTTTTGTCAGAGGTATTTACACCTAGGGCCAATCCTTATGTAATGAATACTTATATAGCATTTTTCTTACCAGTGTGATGTTATAATACTTAAAAACAAAAAGATAAATAAATGTCCAATGTTCCTCTAGTGCTGAATCATGAACTGTCTCTTCTTACGGACTGGAGGTGACGGTGTTCAGTGTTCAGCTTACAGTGATACTGGAAACTTATCCTTTAAATAAAACTTACTAATTATTTCAGGATTTCTTTGGACAAAAACCTGACAGAACAAAATGTGACCATTTCTGAGAGAGTAGCAGGAGGAGATAATATCATTTTTATTCTGCTTCCTATACGAACATATATACCTGTAATGGTGGTACTGATACCAGCTACTGTACCACAGCCAGGACTCCAAAATAGCTGCCGCATGTAAAAAGGTTGAATTTCTCAGTATTAAAATAAAACAAGAAATATTAATATTGCATTTATATTCATACTGTACTTGTATTTATTTTTATATTACCTATTTACGAATAAATATATTAATTTTAAAAGGTTGTTAAGGTAATTGAATGCACCCAGCGTGGGCAACAAAGCTGGTGAGACAGCTGGAAGGCATGTCCTGTGAGGAGCGGCTGAGGACTCTGGGCTTGTCCAGTTTGGAGAGAAGGAGGCCGAGGGGCGACCTCGTTGCTCCCTCCAGCTTCCTGAGGGGGGGACGTGGAGACGGAGATGCTGAGCTCTGCTTCCTGGGATCCAGAGATAGGATGCGTGGGAAGAGTTCAAAGCTGCACCAGGGGAGGTTCAGACTGGACATCAGGAGGCATTTCTTTACCGAGAGGGTGGTCAAACACTGCAACAGGCTTGCTGGAGAGGTGGTCGATGCCCCAAGCCTGTCTGTGTTAATGAGGCATTTGTGTAATGCCCTCAATAATGTGCTTTAACTTCTGGTCAGCCCTGAAGTTGTCAGGCAGTTGGACTAGATGATCATTGTAGATCCCTTCCAAGTGAACTATACTATTCTATTCTATTCTATTCTATTCTATTCTATTCTATTCTATTCTATTCTATTCTATTCTATTCTATTCTATTCTAACAGGTCTGGCAATTATGCTTTCTCGTGAAACTATTTTTCTGAAAAGTTTGAGTTTAAAATTATAAAGAAGTCTTTAGATTTGTTGAACATGAATATACATATGCGAAACACATAGCTGTCAACCAGTCTGAGCTAAAAAATAAGAGAGACCAGGGGCCAAATTAAACAGCAATTTAGCTTAAATCTCATTTAATTATGCCACTTCATACCAGAACTCTGCAAGAAGAGAATGCAAGGATAAGGGCACGGTACCTGAAATAATGTAGGATTCATAGATTAATCACATTTGACATATTTAACTTCTTTTTACAACTCTGTCTTTAATAATTTAAAGTCTTAAACTAGAACAACATAAAGGTCATGATTGGTTCATGTGCATTAAACTATGTCAGCTGCTGAGACATTTTCAGGGTAAATAAATATTTCCTTGTCAGAATAACCTGTGCCCTCTTAAATTACATTTCTCTCATCAAACACGAGGACATTAGAGAAGTGTTTAGGGTAACTTTTTGATATGCGGTTATAGTGTGGGGATATTTGCTGACAAGCAAGAGAACATACAGGCCTTTAGTTTAAATAATATATTTTCCAGATGAGCACCCACCCCAAATTGTATAGTAGATTATGTTGTTTTTTCTGTTTCGCATCTTTAACTTTTGTTTCCTATGTGGAGATATTCTAGCAGTGTTATGATGTATCTAAGAATCACACCTTGTTTTGATGAGACTTTTTTTTCTCAGTGACTTCAATACAATTTAAAGATTCCCCAAATTCATAGACAAATCCTAGATAGTTCTAGCAGCATATTGATGACAAAGGTATGTATTTGTTAGAGAGGATGTGTCCTCTTAATTTTTCCACAAGGAAACTAAAATAATTAAAGCCAGAAAACAAGATTTTCAGACTCTTGTAGGAGTTACTAATTAAAGATCATCTTTGAAAGAATTAGAGAAGTTGTTCAAAGACTAAAAGTCTTGGAGCCAGTTTCTTGGTCTTTTATGAATCACCTTTGTGTCGCATGCTGTCTGGATGCAGTGGTGGACTCCCACGCTGTAAAATAAACCTTCCAGCACCTTATGGTTGACATAATCTGTCCTGTGCCACCTATCCTTTCTCCATGTTTCCCTTTAACACAGAAACGTTTTGGACAGGTTCATGTGAATGTGTTGAAGACAACAGAATAACTGACCTGGAACATAATATTGTCTAATGATTCTGGGCAACTCACTGCAGTCTATAATACCCGTGACTGCAAACCTAAATTACTGATCACTACTATCAGACCTAAGAAAAAGAAAAAGCTAAGATGATGGGGAATTAAAAGATTTCACCCACAGCTACATATTAAGGGAGTGTTTTGTGATGACAGGCTGTTGGAGGGAAAAGGAGTTAGAAGTGGAAGAAAGGAGAGTTTGATGGAGACTGTCCTGCAAACACAGCTCTCAACAGTACTTAGTCAGGGGAGGGAACAACTCCCTGAAAGGCATGAAGGGGCTGCATTGCTAGTGGAGAAAAGATGGTGGAATTCTGTGCCTTTGATGCATCACTGGTGAAGTTCACCAGAAAGCACCAGGTGCTTTTCAGCTAAGCCTTAGAACCTTAAAATACCTGCCTGAGGTATGATATACAAAGGGCTACTGGAATTTCTTTCGGTGTCTTTGATGTCTGCCCCAGAAGACAATGTCCACCACAGGCATAGAAAGAGGGTACAGAAGTTACCTACAGATCATTGCACAAGGAGTCTTCCAGATCGCTCTAAAGCAGCATTACGTTACCAAGGCAGGAGGAAACAATTTTAGAATAGACCACACGGTAGTCCAGTACTTTTATTCTGTAGGTTTTCTAAAGCACTAATCTGTGCCTTTTACCAGCCCTCTTGGAAGTTCTGAATAAGACTTCAGCCTTGGGCAAACTCTTCTAGAAATGTTTAATATATAGTTTCTTGCTTAAAACAGGTAAAATGTGGCTTGTTTTGTGCTGGAGATTGTCTCTTTTCCTTTTTATAGGTAATTGAGTTTGAAAACATTTTTATGTAAAAAGTGTAAGTTGACAGTAATTCTAATGAGCTTTTAAACTTGTTTTGTAAACTTAATCTTCTGCACAGAAATGCATTCTTTTACTCCTGGGAAAGTTTGGAAGGTTATTAATATTTAGTAGGAACGTTCCTGTAATTTGTTCCAAAAGAGAGAAACTTCACTGCAGATTTAAACACAGGGGTTTATCACAAGGAAAAGCAGAGGTGGAGAGAGAGTTTCTGGCAAGAGTTCCTGGTTTATGGCTTTAAAAAGTCCTTTGTACCACTCATTTATTTTTCTCTTCGAGTTGGAGAGTTACAAAACTGTGCTTCTAAAAAAGGCCCAGAACAAAAATGTGCTAAGCTCAGTGTTGTCATGAGGAAAGAGTAATGTTCACAGCTTTCAATAGCTAAGAGATACTGTTAGCTAATCTGTGGACAAGGATTTGCATAATATTGTAACATGATGACACTCTTATGCAAATTTTTTCAGTGCAATGAGCCACTAACATGGAGCTATTATCCAAATAGCTGGGCAAACTTTTCTCTATCCGTGGATCCCACCTAATCCTGAATAATAAGGGCAAGATAATTAAATATGAGTAATGAATATTAATACAGAAAGCTGTCTTCAAGACACAGAATAGGACAAAATGACAAGGGAGAGAGAAAGCTGAAAGCTTATTATTCTTATTTTATAAATAACTAGCTCTAGAGAGAAGCGGTTCATCCAAAAGATATATAAGTATATAATCAAAGTACAGAAATGGCAAGAGGAAGGTACTCGGGCATTCCAACATACCTCACCGTTGTTCTCTGTTTATGTGACAACATTCATCTTGACTCTAAGTCTCTGAACCTATACTGTAGCTCAGTGTTTTTTCCTATCTCTGCTAAAGTAAAGCCAAATATCTTTAAAAAGTAGTGGAAGGTCAGACAAAGATGTAAAAGCTTTAGTACAACTGTAAAAAAACCACCAAAAAGTGAAAACAAAACAAAACAAATCAACACCCTACCCCACCTCCCAAAAAAACCCAACAAACCAAAAAAACCCCCCACATTTATCATAGTGCAAGAACACACCTATTTTTAGGCTACCAAGTGAGTGTGGATGGAAAAGGAAGTTTGAAACACTGGCAAGTCGCAAATACCTTTAACAATTACCAAAGCCAAGTGATACAAGGACTGAAGGACTCTTTTGTGCCTGCTTCATCTGTGGATGAAACTGCTCTGCTTCCTATTTTCGTAACAGGCGGAAGTATCATAGCACTAGGATTGATTCTGTTGCCACCTATCCTCACCCCACTGTCAGTATGACGACCACTGTTTGTTTAGTGCCTAAATTACCAAGTACACTGATGGAGCTTAAGGAGACGTTCTGTTGAGTCTGAAGATTGTCCATAGCGTATTTGAGTGTCAGGTTTCTAAGATTACTGTTCCTTGTAATATTATTGTAGATCTAAATTTCTTTGTGTCCCTTTCACTCGAAAGCAGGTTGTTCTGATTCTCTCAAGCTTTGCTGGAATTTAGTGCCAGATGTCAGCATTCCAAAATTATTTTGGTTTTAGTAAAAGTTTTATTCTCAATACAGTAACTTTAGTCCATATTAAATGCCTTTTGTTTTTTCATTATGCACTGGGACACATTTTTGGTCTCTGACTACAAAGATTAAAAAAAATGAAAAAAAGTTGCTGTTCTTTTACAATGACAGGACTCTGGGAGGAGGACCTTTAAAAACAAAATATGATGACACTAAGAACATCACATGTTTTTCCAGTGCTGCTTCCCATATGGTAATAGCTGCCTGTAGAAAAAAGATCCTTATTTATAGCTTTGCTGGTATTGTTTGTATGTAACTATTTTTCCAGAATTGCTTGAATCGCAGAATCACAGAATGTTCGGAGTTGGAAGGGACCTCTGTGGGTCATCTAGTCCAACCCCCCTGCTGAAGCAGGGTCACCTACAGCAGGCTGCACAGGACCTTGTCCAGGCGGGTCTTGAAT
>Ga0065711_1051056_pt1 | contig 10534 bp, 2 predicted proteins | sample Hoacrofraction12_FD_59098 | JGI IMG/M metagenome (GOLD analysis project Ga0065711, IMG submission 59098) | Hoatzin crop microbial communities from Cojedes, Venezuela - Epithelial fraction 12 v2 (version 2) | ecosystem: Host-associated > Birds > Digestive system > Esophagus > Crop | place...
GTTCGGTCCGAGAGAGCGGGTCTGTTTTTGTCGTGTTTTCTCCTTATCTGTATCGTTGTTGTTCCTGTTCCCTCTGTTTGCTGTTCTGTTAAACTGCCCTTATCCCGACCCACCAGTTTCTGCCTGTTTTCTTTCCTTTCTCCTCCACACCGCGGCGGGGGGAGGGGCGGCCGCGTGGCGCTTTTGTTGCCGGCGGTAGCCCAAACCAAAACATACTGAATCATCATAGAAGTTCTAATAGTGATCTATCTATATAAAACATTTGAATTTCAAACATATTTTATATTAAAATTAATCACATCTGGATATGATTTTAGAAAGGTTTAGTGGTTACAAAAATATCACTACATCTGCAAAATTCATACATATGTATGTCTTGCACATATTCTGAAAATCAGATTATAATATGCATGCTATTAACAGACATGTTATCATTACTCGAATGTGTGTTTATTTATGTACACTGAAAAAGAGCAATAATAAAAATCTAGAATTCTGAGTGAGAAAACTTTATTCTATAGCCACATTTCCTGGTGAAATGTGTAAATATTTATGCTTACAAAATGGTCATCATCAGCTAGACTCAGAACAAACAAAATCCTGAAAAAAGTTAATAGGCCCTGAAGATAAACTCTGACCAAGAAATGTGTGATGTGCCAATGATTTTCCTGTAAATTTTCTTGTAATTTAGAAGTAAATAGTATCTAGATGGTTCCATTGCTTTTTTTCCTTGTTAAAGCAGCAGCTGGTAGTTCCTGCTTTGTGTTAGATCCTCCAGTATGATGAAGACACTCTACAGCATGTGTATTACACAGTCTCCAAAGATCGATCTCACTATTTCTTGTCACTGTGGATTCATTATCTGCAAAATTGCTTGGAGGGCCCATAATTATGCCAATCCCCACTGGACAGTTTAGACCTTTTTACCACTATCTCAAGCCATGCTAAGTTTCACCATCACTCTGCATCATCAAAATACTGTTAGACAGCTATCAAGTAGCACCATGAGCATTAGAGATGTGTAATATACCGCTGTAAATGACTATTACAGCTCTTCCATCTTGTGCTTTTGACAATAGACAGGAAAGCAGATCTACTGAATCTGGTTGATAAGAACGCAAATCAAGACCTCAGGTTTTCCTGTACTTTTAGTTTTCTTGCTGTTCATAAACCCTAATAACCATTTCACTGCCTATTAACACATAAAAATTCCATTATATCAATTCATTTGTTTTACCTGTTTAGTGGAATACTTCAGTGTTCAACAAAAACAGTCCAACAGATGTAATTTGAATTCCATATAGACAAACAGTATTTCTGTATTTTGCCAAAACTATTTACTGCTGTATATAATATATGAGCTACAATAAATATTAGTAAGTACCTAGAGGCATAAATTCTGATATTTATGTATGTATTTTATCAGTAGCAAGCTTGAGACAGACGTGTCGAAGGGTTTTCCATTTGTATATCTATATACAGGTGAATCATTTCACTAACACTCACTTGTGTGGATATATAAATCTCAAACACTCAAAATCATTCTAAGTGTCAAGTTTCAGTAGCAAAACCAGAAAAGAATGGATATATTATTATATTCTAACTCCTGACACGACACTGTCACTTAAGAAAAGCTGGTTTTATTAGAATTGCTTGAGACATGAACAACTGAGAAAGCTTATATTTCAAAGTTTCCTTTTCATTTAACCTCGCAATGGAAACCCAAATGCTGATTAAAAATATTTTTAGAATTTCTAGTATAGAAAATAAATTTTATAAAACCAAATCAGTATTTAAAATGAAACTATAAACTCCTACACTTTTTGCGTAATTATTTTCCCTAAAACTTAGGAAAAACAATGTCCAGTTGCTAAGATAAATTAAAAATATTGACAATATCAGTTTAAAAAAAAAAATCCTACCCTAATTCTCTTGAAAGCATTTCAACCAGCTGCACTATTTTTTTTTTAACTTGTACAGGGTGGACTATATGCCTAAAATTGTCTGGCTCAGAGATGAATCAGTAAAAGTCTTCCTAACTTCAATGAGAGGTGGTTCAAACCCATTGTGAAGAGCTATTGATGAAGGTCTAGGACGCTGACAATACAGCAGAACAAAAAACAATGCACAAAATATGACTCAACACAGTGCAAAGGAAGTAAAATCAGCCATATCCTCTGTTTTCTCCACTATGACCTACCAATGGTTCTTTGTGCACTGTCAGCGTCACAATATGTCAAAGGAGGTAGAGTCAAGGCCTCAACTTTTACTTCCCTTTATTTTACTTTTCCTGTCCATAAGTGAAATGAAGGTGAAGTTTTGGGGACCTTTGGGATAATGTATTTGAAACAACTCCATCTTTTCTGCCCTCTCTAACATAAATAACAAGTATCAGAAACACTATGTAATGAACGTAAAGAAATGCTGAAAAGAAGAACCAGAAAACTTGTCTTTTACATGTGTTAGTTCAGCCTAGTCTTTCTGCTTTGTCATTGTATTTAATTTCCCCTCTAGCTCTATAAAAACTTCTAGCTGTCTCCTAAATTCATTTATAGTATGTGCTTCAGTGGGTTTACCTGACAACTTATTCTTCACGTTTATTACTTTTAGAATGAAATAGTTCTGCTTGAATACTACTGCTGTTTCCACTTAAGGGGATATTGTCTATTTACCAGGTTTTGGTTTGTTTTAAATTGACTAATTTTTAAAAACTGACTTTTTAACTGACATACCCCTCTTTAAACCTTATACCTAGACCTCAATATCTGTAATTGTATCTCTGCTCCACCAGTGAGGTATAATACAGTCTTATGGATAGGTTAGAAAGATTCAGCTACGTCTCCTGAGTCAGTGTAGTAGGTCCTGTTACAGTAATAAAATCTTACAGGCCCCCCCTATAATTGCATGTCACCTTTACGAAGAGCAACTCAAAGAGACGCCTATACGTTTGCCACAGTGCTGTGAGTGTTACAACACACCAACAGAACAGCAGTGTTGTCCAGTCACCCAAAAATCTAAAAGAAACTAACTGACATACTAACCCCATAAGTCTTTTAGCACTCAAAATGCTTGTGGGTATTCGCAGCACTCATTGATTTTTTCCCTGTCACCCTTTTCTAAAATAATTACAGTGATTGTTTTTTTCTAAAATATTCTATAAGCAGGGCTTAAAATAGGCAAAGACTGTGGCAGAACAGTGTAAGGAAGGATTGCTTAGACATTTTTATGAGCTTCCTATTTCTGGCTTAATTTCTTTAAGTGTCTTAAACTTTGAGAAAACAGGAAGTTATTTGTTGGTTTATTTATTAATGCTGAAAACACTAATGAAAAATCTTCTTGACTGAATTTCACATGGGCACACTGTTGTGCTGGCAAAAAATAAGGTCCCAATTTGTCAGATGCATTTTGAAATCATGAAATCCCACGTGTATGTTTTTACAATACTGACAGGAAACTGAGGAAGCACATAGCACAGAGGAAAACTGTTGTTTTTTCTTTTTTTAAATTATTTTTAATATATTGAAAAGAAATGGAGAATCTCCTGTGTAACTTGTTCATCAAAATCTATTATAGGGAACAACCAATTGCTTAAGATGAAACCAGCTGACATGAGAAAGGTGTAAAAGTGAATCATTATTGGACAACAATTTAGTCAAAAATTGCTCCTTCTGGGTTCGCAAGGGTCAGTGATATGACCAGTTAGAGCAATAATTTTACATTTGTTTCAGAGATCTACATCATAAACGGACATCTGTTCTTAGTAGAGGTCATCACACCGATTGTCTTTAATGCTGACTAGTTCTTGAGCAAGAATGTGATGATCAGCCTCATGCTTCTACAGTTTGTTACTACTCCATGTTTCATTTACTGCATGCAGGATAATGACATGGTGGGAGTTCCACCTTGTTAAAATAAACTGTTTTTTCATTTAAGGAGTGGTTTATGTCTGGCATTCTAGCTGTGTGCATGAGATTAGCTTTCTGGCATATCTTCCAATTTCTTTCTTTTTGCAAATAATACCTTCAAAGTCCAACTCAGGTCATCGCATCAAAGAGGAACTGGGCTGGTGGACAGATACACTGCTGCTGATACAGGTGCATTACTCGAAAGAGTAGAAGGAGATATTAAATCCTTCCTATTATGTCCCTTCTTTCCTTTTCAAGCTAGAGCTGATACGCATGGTGAGAAAAAGGCAATTTGTTCTTATTCAGATCTTGTTCTTCTGCACAAGCCATAGCACCTTTAAGTGAAATTTGTTTTCACGTTTTCGAAAAGTCAGGACAAATACCAGTATCTCAGTGAAGCAGCTCAAGTAGTACATGAGAACAGCTTTCGAATCAGCACCATTTGAATGTCTGGAGGTCAGCAGGATTATATGGGCCTTCCAGAACTGACTCCAAAATTAGGCAAAACAAAATAAACTTCACAAAATGATAAAAAAGCTCTCCTGTCCTAAAATGGACAATGTCTGATTTTGTTTAGTAGAAAAACTGATAAAACATTCTATCAGATTTTACAGAACAGTAGTATCAAATTTCACTGTATTTTTTTTTATCTGCATAGGTTTTATTTGATAATTAAAAAGACAGATTTTGTGAGCTGGATAGGCTCCTGGTTTATTAAGATCTTTTACACACATGCATAGCTGCAGTAATCAAACAATCTATTAAAAATAAGGGTAAAGGGAAGAAAACAGATCTATTGTATAGATTTTGAAAGTATGTCCATATTACTCTTTTTAATATGCATAGTTTATATAAAGAGAGAAGCTCTATTCAAAAGGACACTGTATTTAGACTTTCTGCATCTCCCAGAAGCAGCTATCCTTCCTCATTTACTTAATCTCTTCTCTCAGTCTGATGTAGCTGGGATGAACACAGTGAATGTACCCACTACAGCTCCTATGCAAAATTATTTCCGGTTGCTGTAAAGAACTAAAAATTTTCTGCAGGAACTAACTTTGAAGCTTATTCTGCAGTATTTAAATTCAAGAACTAAAAATTTTAACAAAAAATATAATTTATCACTTTGGAAGATTATTATTGATTTAAAGAATAACCATTTTTCAGTGTAGAAGTTTTGTGTGTCAATTCTACATATAGTACTGCAAAACTCTACAGCTCCTGTTTTCTCAGTGTATTTGTATGATTCCAGCCTTTCTGAAAGATGAGAAAATATTGACTGTTTATGCTTAGACAACTGTGAGAAGGAGAACAATTGCATTGGTGAATGTATCTTTTAAACCTGTACCTTCTGGGAAAAGTATATTTCTCAGATTATTAAACAGGATTTGTCCATTCAAACTCAGGTAGTGAGCTTGTGGGCTAGTTCCTAAATTTGGCTGATATTAAACATGTCAGGAGCCATGTTTCCATCTATTGATGAGGGTTAAGCATGTGGTAATCTTAAAATGAATGTCCTCAGGAATCATCTCTATAGGATTAGTTTCATCATCTTTTAGATATTGTTGCCATGGAAAGTTTTTATATTGCTCTAAGGACTCTTTCAGATATTCTTATGTTGCGTGTCATTCTTTCTTTGAACATATGGAGGGAAAACAGCACTCTCAAGGCTAAATATGAAATCTATCCAAGTTTGAATATCTAGTACGAATTTTGAATGTGCAGTTGTCATGCTATAATAGGATTTTTTTATCTTGGAATAATAGTTTGGATAAGAAAACTAGTACTAATGCTGGATCACAGGGTGGAATATTTTTCATGTGACTATTCCATATACGTTATTACCTGGCAAAATATGTGAACCTAGATCTGTTTATTTTACACTTCTGTGTGTTAGACATGTACATAGCATTTTTATGTGTGCATAAAGCCCTTTAAATTTCCTGTCTTTAAGATAGTTGTATCATGAGTTTTGTGGGTTTTTTGATTTGGGGTTGTTGATGGGGTTTTTTATTTCTTTATTGGTGTGGTTTTTTTTTTTTTTTGATAGCTCTAGTACCTCATGAATTAGTAATGTCATAAAAGTTAGGCTGCAACGAAAATCCTGATTATTTCTTCATTCTCCAACACTTTTTTCTGAAGCAAAATAGAAACTTTAATCGTTTATTTAAGTCTGTTATGATGGCTTTTTACTATTTGCACAGTTTTATGAAGCAATTGTAATCTAAAAAGAATTATGTGAAGAAATGTTAAAACATTTTTTTAATTTGATTTTCAATGTAAAAGAGCATTTTTCCCCAAAATAAATAGCACTATATCCAGCAAAATTAACCTTTCCACACTGAATTTTCCTTAAAGTTTGAAGGACCTATAAAACAGAAATACAGCTTCATTCTATTTCAGCTTATGAATCTACCAAGAGAACTTAGCTGTGATGAGCAACATACTTTCGATCATAAATACTATGTAATTCCTCTTTTGAATGATCTTTATTCTCAATTGTTGTACCAGCATCAGTGCTGACATTAGTGATTTTCTGTGCTGTTAGAACCCAGTTCAGCAAAGTGCTTGAGAAGTGCTTAGTATTAAACAGGGGAGTAGATCAATCAAGTTACTTTTATCTTTAGAATTTAAATACAGTGAAGCTCTTTCACGAATTCCCATTCAAAAGAAAAAGTTAGGATCAAAGGTCTGTTCACATCCTTCACAATCATGACCTGCACAGATGAAGTGTTTTTAGCTAATTAGGAAACTCCCCCCCCCCAAGACTGCAGATATAAAGAAACACAGTTTGAAAAGAAGGGTTTTTTCCACCTTGAATAGTTTTAGAAGATGTCTGTTTCAGCATTCGAAACATGCAAGATTATCTCATCAGAAACAGCAATTCAGAAAGAAATTCAGAAGGCTTCCATCAATCTTTAAAGAAATGAGACTTGACTGTCTTCCAATTGTAATATATGCAGAGAAGACAGAAACGAGAAGCTAAAGCAACAGAAAAAAAAATCTTGTATTTTCATTTTCTGTTATCTTTTGGGGTTGATTCCTTATCAACATTTCTGTAGTAATATGTTTGCCATATAAATAAATGAACATTCAAAAAGGGCTAAGAAGCTTTTACAAGATTAGTTTTGACCCTGACAGTTTCTAACAATGCAGCCACATCTCATTCAGGAAATTGCAGCTACCGCAGGCGTTGAGCATCCGATCATTCTGAGAATTATCTTTTGAGATAAATAAGGAAACATACTGCTGGGGCATTGCTATGATCCTTACAACCACAACCAAACTGTTCATATTTGATGAATAATGGAAGAAAATTAATATTTACTCACCAAGCAGGTATTATTAAAAAAGATGAAACCAAAATTAATTTTAACAGTGTCATGGTTTCTAGTGTTTCTGAAATTTTAGATCTGAACTTGCCATAGCAAAATAGATCACTATTGTTCTACCCATCATTTAAAGACAGGATGACAGATACATTGCACATTAATTGCATTTCCTAATCCATCATCAGTCTACATGTTGCAACAACGTGAGGAAGGATACAATGTAGACAACTTGTGATCTTCTGATATCACTCATCTCTCTGCTGGTTTTTGTTAGTTACCTATACTGCAGTGAATCTCAGGAGCAAAGGAACAAATGTGTAACACTATTTTTTGCCCTGCTGTTTACAGTATGTCTTTCTAAATTAAAAAAAGTAAAAAAAAAACAACCTTGCTATAGTATTGTTAGATGGAAAGCTTTGGAAGTCAATCATCTGAAGCCTATAGTCATACCAAAATGACAGAATACTGCTGTATCACCTATGAGAAAATAATGAGCTGTAAACATCTCCAGTTAAGTAGTTGTATCAAGTTCACTTATCAATCTGTAAATCAACAGAAAATACACAGTTCAGTAGCTGAAACACTACACAGAAAGGTAAACTGCCAATAAGAAGGAAAATATTGAATCCGTTTTCAGTAGGTAGACAATTTCAGAGGACAAGTCCTATTTGAAAGTTGTAACTTATGCATGGCAAAGAAGTGAGGAAATGCTTAATGTGGTTATAGGAGTACGAATGTGCTAACTTGAATTCATTTGAAGGAAATAGTTTTATTTTTATTATTATTATTATTATTTTTCACAAGTATGGAGAGAGGAGATTTAATCTGCACAGATTTCCTGGAGAAATCCAAGGAAAGAAGCAATCATAATCTTTCCATCAGAGCAGGTTATCTTTACTTCATTAAACTTGGAATTCAATATATGCAGAAACAGGCTTGGGACAGATAATTGTAGGCATCTTCCAGCTGGAGCTATTCTATTCTAGAAAGGAAAAATTACTGAAAAGGCCATGTCAAGAAAACTTCTACAGTAAGTTAAACTGGTATGAAAAGAAGCTTTCAGGATGTTTTGTTTTTTACAAATTAAGATTCTTTAATTTCTTCTTGTGTATGAATAACAGTTTGCTTTTGCATTTTTCCTTTTTTTGCTGTAGAGTTAAGGATGATTTTAACTTGACAATAAAGCATTTCCCATCTCTAGTTATATCAAATCTGTAGAATGAAGAGCTGGGCCTCGTCAGTGTGGGAATGTACCTAAACAGCATAATTGTACACTCCAACAAATGTTGCGCAAGCTATCATGAAAGACAGAATAAAGGAGAATAGAGAGTATTTTGAAGTGGCTGTGGATAAACACATTGCATGCAGCAAGACAGAGAGGAGCACATCTGCATCTGAGAGGTCCTCAGAAGATATGTTACAGGGCTAAGCCTAAATAAATAAATAGAAAAATCAAGCTGCACACATTGAAAAACCTATCCTGATGTGTATATTCCTTATAATAGACTATAGCTTTCAAATTGACTTGATGAAGAAATCTCATAATTCAGTCAGCCATAAAACACACAAGAACTTTGCTACAAGATAAATGTCTATGTTACTGAATTTGCTTCTGTAGGTTGAATAAATTTTAAATGCATGCAGGAAATAATTTTTCAACAATTTATGCTTACACATAACCTATGATACTATAAAGTAAATGAATACATTAATATCTTAATAGCTAGTGTATTCAATCCACTGTAGCTTCCAAATCCAACTGTCCACACAACTATTAAACAATTTGTTATTCAGACATAAATACACAGATCAAAAGAATCCAGAAAGTTTGATCTGAATTGACCACTGCTCTCATTCAGATTCTGTGTCTCACTGGCTTGTTTTCTTTTCTATGCTGATAACAAAGTCCTAACATTATATTTCCACAGCTTTTATTGCAGCAGATAGTAAGAGAATTTGTGGGTTTTCAGCTTTACTATGATGATTTTAGAAAAGTACTAAATCTCATGAAATTAATTTTCATTCTTTAAAAATATTTTATAAATTATTAATGTGCAGAAGCTTCCTTATACAGCAATTAATTTAATCAGTCTTATTGATTGCATATTATTTCTTTTTGCATGTGTTTCAGTGCAGATTTTTCACACTTGTTCTATGAACTATTTTATGTTACACCCATAATTGCAGTAAAATTCAGATCATGTATAAATCTGAAAGTATTTGTTAAAGTTCTTATGCTTACTCATTACCTGGCTAAAATACAGAAGATTGAGTACTATCTGAATAATGTGATAAAATTCATAATTTTCTTCGTGTAATACTTGGTGAATAAGCTCTTTAGTGTTCATCCTGACCTAATGTGACTTGTTAAAAAATCAAGCGTGTTGAATATCGGGTTACTGATCTAAGGAGGACATATTATATTGTAAAATTGCTGTACTTATGGTTCAAAATGTAATCTGAAAGATTTGAAAGGATAAGAAATGAAGCAGACAAAAGAAACAAATAAAACATTCATATGCAAAATCAGAAAAGTTTTTGAGATTGTCCACACTTTAGGCAAGGTCTGTTCTCCCAACTCTGGTGCCCAGATATTTCAGCGTATTAGCTTGCTATATGGAGAGTCAAGCAACATGATTAAATTTATTCTCCTTTCATGATATTGTTTGGTAACCTTGAATAAGTAAGGAAGTACAGGAAATTTCTGACAGAAGTGTTGGTACTGTACTCAGTTTTATGAACTCAAGTTAATTCAGATACACTTTTATGAGGCTGAATTATGTTACATAAACATACCCTTAATTTTAGATCCAAAATCACATCTACATGTTATAGGGCTTATCAGTTTCCTGACACCTGAATCCTGTGCTTGGGAAAGAAGAATTGTGCGGTTCAGAGAGCATTGACAAGAACCAGAATCTTAATCAATGAACCACTTCTACTTAGACAGTGACGAAACTCAGGGAAGATTTGTCATCAGTCATGACCCCCTGAGGCCAACAGCCTTGTTCAAGATTTTCGTACCGAGAAGAGCTCCTCTAATGCATCAGTTTTTGTAATATGGTGAATTTTGAATTGGCTTTCTGAACTTCTACCTCCCTTTGAGTTTTGGAAAAAGAGCAAACTTTTGATCAAAATCACCTAGTCCATGTCGGACTTTTCAGGCCAGACAAGGCAATGCTGAAATGTCATAAGGAAAAACCTATATTCCTGTACTTTCTACTAAAACATCACCAGGGTTAAAAAAAAAAAAAAAAAAAAAAAAAAAAAAAAAAAAAAAAAAAAAAAAAAAAAAAAAAA
>Ga0065711_1051057_pt1 | contig 10534 bp, 10 predicted proteins | sample Hoacrofraction12_FD_59098 | JGI IMG/M metagenome (GOLD analysis project Ga0065711, IMG submission 59098) | Hoatzin crop microbial communities from Cojedes, Venezuela - Epithelial fraction 12 v2 (version 2) | ecosystem: Host-associated > Birds > Digestive system > Esophagus > Crop | place...
TTTTTTTTTTTTTTTTTTGTTTTTTTTTTTTTTTTTAATCTGATACCTGCATTTCATAGTTGCCCCTGCATTCCTAGGTGAGAATTCAGACCGAGAGGCATTACAACGGGATTTGGCACTGCATTCAGGAAACGTACAGGACAGAAAAAGTAGGTACCTCTCATCCACATTGCTGATACCGGTTACGGATGACTTGCTTCAGAGAAGCAGAGCTGCTTCTGTCAGCTCGGGGAGGACGGGCAGCAGTTACATACAACCATTTCTTGGGAGAAGGGTCAGGATGAAATTTCACTTTGCCAATGAGCTGTAAGATGGGAAGAAGTTTTGGCTCGGCCATGTAGGCACAGAATTTTCAGGTAGGTGCTTTCACATGCCATTCCCTCTTCAACGTTTTCTTTCTTCTCTGTTTCCAACGAGGTTTGGGGATTTTACAAAGGTGTGTCTGCATCAGTCCTCACCGTATCGGCGATTTCATCTGTCTCATTTGGTGCGTACAGAAACTTCCTTTGCACCATCTGCAAGCTGCGATACGGGGCTGCAGACGTGAAGCCATCCAAGCTGGACGTTTCTCTCGCCGGAGGTGCTGCCGGTGCCGTCCGGGTAGGCAAACAGCCGACTGGGAAAGCACGCGAGACCCTGTTCACAAACACAGGCAGCTGGAAAAGCAGTGAATGCTTTCTGCCCGGGAGGCCACAGGGGCACTTGCAATGAACTCGACGGGTTTGATTTCGCACGGGGTTGCGCCGTGCCCCCCTCGCCGGTCAGCTCCGCAGGGGGGCCGAGTCCTGCCGGGCAGCCCATGCTGGGCTGGGTTTAGAGCTCCAAAATGCTTAGGAACACGGTGTTAAGAATGACACGGACCTTGGCAGCAAACGCAGGAAGAGAAATAAAAAACAACCTGGGCAGCAAACATTGCGAGTGGCTCTGCCAGTATGTTTGTGTGAGAACGATGCAACCCGGTGTGCCAAAGCACAGGCCGGTGTTTAACAGTGGCTGCGCAAGCCCGGCACAGTATTGCTGCAGAAACGGGCAGTACACAGCATTGCCTTGTCAGGACTCCAAACTCGACGGGGCGTCACCGAGAAGTGATGCTGCCTGACGAATGCGCGTGATCCCAGGCCAGGGAGGTGAGGCTGAATTCGGGAGCAGTTTCCTTAAGCAGACAGATTTCTGTGAGCGCCTGCGGGCGCTGCGAATGTGGCAGAGCCCTCCCCGGTGCCCCAGTGGCATGCTGGGCAGCAATGCATGCCCAGTTGCAGGCAATCTTCTTACAGAGCAGGCCAGATGGTCCGGTTTCTAGGTGTTTCCTAGCAGGCAACACCTCTACTTAACACAGGCTATTTTTTTTCAAGTCTTTATGGCCCTGGTTCCAAACACAGATGCATAATAACCCTGCTGATTTATGCTGCCCTATAGCTGAGGACAACCCCTTTCCATGCCCATCTGGTTTAATAAGTTGTTACAGGTATTTAATATCCCCTGTTGGTTTCTGCCTCACCTTCCACTCCGCGCTGTGCAGCTCACACGTGTGTCCTGCTGCTGCTGCTGGGTGGGATTTAGCACAGGGGAGGTGGCTGGATCTTGCTGGCTTCAGGCAACATTGCCTGCAGAGGTGGGAGAGAAGGAATTTGCAGGAGGTGGATCAAAACACTGTTTAAACGTGAAGGGTTAAACTACCACCCTCTGATGTTACAGGTTATGTTGATGACCCCCAGTGAAGTGGCTAAAGTACGCATGCAGACCCAGAAGAACCCGCACCCTTCCGTCACATCTCCCCAGCCTGTTTCCAAGCCAAAGTACCGAGGGTCTCTGCACTGTCTGAAGGTGATCGCCAAGGAGGAAGGTTTGGGGGGTCTCTACAAGGGCTGCTCTGCATTACTCTGCAGGGATTGCTCCTCTTCTGCAATATATTTCCTTACCTATTCTGCTCTGTGTGACTGGCTCACACCAACTGGGAAAAATAAACCAGGTAGGTATTGGAAAGCATCTGGCCTTACTGGCAAAACTGGCTTCTTTTGTACCACCCTAAGAAGGAAGTCGGGCTCTCAGCAAACCACCTATAAAATATCACCCAGATCTGGTCCTCGTGCAGGGTTGCTGTATATTCCTGGCGTCCCGGGCCACTCGTGCCTTCCCGGCACGGGTGCCAGAAACCCTGTTACAGCACGCTTTGGTGCGTAATTATTTTGTTACAAAAATAGCTAGATCCAGCTGAAGGGAGCGTGAGCGCTCGCAGGCTGAGTCACAACTGGTTTCTGCAGCGTTAAAATAGATGCTGCCTCAGCACGAGCCAGTACAGCGTATGCGAAAAAGAGTATGCTGTGAAATCGAGAGGCCACGCGGTTTGTGTGAGCTCACTGGCAACCCACAACGGCAAGAGCTGGACAAAATCACTGCTGAAAAGCATGAAAGTTGGCAAAGTTAGCTGGTGCATCTGGCATGTTTGTAGCCGTATGAATGCAAGGCTCCTGCCTTCACTCTCTCGTGCAGGTTTCCTCGTTGTACTGATTTCTGGTGGCTTCGCTGGAGTCGTGGCCTGGGGATTAGCTACTCCCATGGATGTCATCAAATCACGGATGCAGACAGACGAATCGGACCAGCAGAAGTACAAAGGCCTCATCCACTGCGCTAGGGAAAGCGTGAGGAAGGAGGGTGCCAAAGTGCTTTTCAAAGGACTGGGTTTAAACTGCATTCGTGCCTTTCCTGCGAACATGGTGGTCTTTGTAACGTATGAAGCTGTGCTCAGATTTACAGATCATTATACAAAGGCAAAATAGCTCGTGCCACTCTGCTCAGAAGTGTTTAGTTTATTTTTTTGTAATATAACACCCACAAACAATTGCTGAACACCATCTCCTTTGATGGACAGTGTAAGAAGCACGGACATTTCAGCACGAAGCTGGATGACTGATGGCTTTGTTTTATTCTTATAGGATTACAAACCCATCAGGGAATCTCGGACTTGCACCCTACCTCCCTTTTATCTTGTAAATGTATTTAGACTGTAGCCACTGCTTCAGCCCTTGAAACATTTGCAAATATTTGTGTTCTAAACAGCTGCTAGTTTGATCAGAGATTCTGATTTCTACTGGCACAGAAAATGATCTCTACGACCAAGGCAAGAAGTGCGCGGACTCCATGTAAGGTTTACCGCTGCCCAGTGTGTGCTGTTTACAAGCAATGCCTGTATTGCATTCACTGAGTAACCTACGTGCTTGTGCTTCAGGCCGCAACTTTTCATTCCCAGGCATAATTTTGACCAAGTACCCTGCGGTTACATCCATTTGGTATCAGCGGAAATAATGCACTTTCTTACTTTTTCTTGTCATTGTTTAATGCTTGCCAGACACGGTCTGTTGATATAACCACGCCGATGGCTTCATCGAAAGTGAAACCAGGCAGGGGTTCCCATAAGCCATGTGATTTTCTCCCTGTGCAGCCCTGGGCCCCCCAGCATCAGCCAGTCCCCCCCGGGGGCTGCGGCACAGTGGCTCTCCGGAGCTCGGCACGGCTTCGGAGACAATCTGTTCTCATCCTGGAAGGATGCAAAACCTCTCTGCTTCTCACAGGGCAGGCTGCCATAAAACCTGTGCGCTGGGGAGTTAGGCAGGTTAAAGGGGAATTGCAAAGTTGTGTAGTTAAGATTTGCTACTTTTAAAATGCGCATGCTCTGCTCAGTAGGAACTGCAGTGTTAGGAGTAGCCAAATGTGTCTTTTTGTCAAAGATACATTTTGATAGAACATCTGACTTTCCTGAAAATTCCTTCTTTTTCACAAAGTTATAAAGTTTCATCAACGCGTCAGTTGAAAAAAAACCAAGGCCCACACTATCGCTTCAGAAGGAAACCCCCTAGAAACAGATATACTTTATTTTCTCTTTATTTCTTTAAATTCTTTATTTTTATATCCTGCCTCATGAGCAGCATAAATGTTTTCTGCCTGCCTTTTAATCCCTGGATGATGACACCTGGAGCGGGATGGATCCAGCCTCTGTCAGATTCTGCTGAAAGTGCATTTTTTGGGGGAAATAGGAAGACTATGTTTTTAAAGGAGTTCTTCAGGGTTGATGCCCTTCTGATCCACAGCCACTTTTACCAGTTGATAGCATGTCTGACTACACTGACAGCAATTTTGCAGCAGACAGAACTTGTCAGCTACGCTTACGGCCTCAGCAACTCACTACCCCCAGTTACACCTTGGGGCATCAGCACCAAACCTCCTTTAGTCAGAAAGTCCTTATAACAGAAGATTTAATTAGGTGTTCAAGATTCAGAATTCCTCTTAGGAAGGCTCTTAAGAGTCTACTACCCTCAGCTCCTTCTACAACGGATGCATTTGACTGCATAGTCATTTATCCCAGCTCTTCCTGGATGTCTTCTGGAATCAGACTCCTTTATGCTGTATTATTCTCAGCTGACCTTGTTCCCAGGCATTACATCCTCCGAGCAGAGACAGTTAAAAGATGCCTGCAAATCAGACTAAACAACCACTTATGGTTAGGCGGTGTTGATACCACTCATGGTCAGCCCAAGGTTTGAAAAGAAAGTAGCTCAGCTTTCCTAACAGACCCATGCACTCAGATGACTCCTCCTGGGGGTGTGACTGAAATACAGCTGGTTTCAAGAAACAGGAGTTACAGATTGTAAAAATCAGTGGGAACAACTGCAGAAGCCAGTGCGAGGGGCTGAGAACTGTAAGCCTCAGGGTATTCAGCACCAGAGAAAAGCAGGTTTCCATGTGACCTGAACAAGTGCTACAGGAGAGGGAAGCTGTGTCTTCAGGCAGCTTGTTTTAGGAAGGTAACTGCTTTGCAACCCATCCTGTTCACAAGCCTTCACTGCAAAAAATTACACACACAGTGTATGAGTGATAACATGCCTCAGAGCAAGAAGTCATAGCTCACTCACACTGATACAAACTAACAGCAGGTACAGGAACTAACTGTGTAAGTACCGTACATGCAGGCACATAAATATGAACCAATTTTTTGTTTAATGACATGACAGTGTACGTATTAAGTACTTCACAACATACACGAGGCTGGGCGTTTGGCTTCTGGATTTCAGAACTTGACTGCTTTATTTTCCAATTCCTTCAGCTACTCTGATAATCACAGAACTATTTATTCTGATAAATCAGCTAGTGGAAGGCCAGCTAACAGAATGAAGACACCACATTTGCCATGCTGATGTTGGATTTACTTTGCTGCGGGGACTGCAGCTTGTTGAACAGATGCTTTATGAATCTCCAGGTAGGCTTCAGCACGCTGTTTCAGCATGCTTCTTGGCGACTGTGGAAGAGCTGTGTGAAGCTGTTCAGAATCCGCGCTTTTCAGGCAACAGCAATTGTGGAGCATCACGTTTCCACTTCGGTACCAGCCTCTACGCCAAACCTACCGAAGCGTCACCGAAAATGGGCCACATTGACCTTCCCCTGTTTCTGAGCTGGCTGCTGTACGCAGGGAAATGCAACATCCAGTCCTGCTAGTGACCAGTTCATTTTTGGAAAACTGACCCTTGTTCGCTTGCTCTGGGAGCAATCGGAAGTCCACCTGGCAGGACTGGGTAGAGCCGGTTATAAGGCACCCTACTTCACTACCTGAAAGGCACTGGACATCAAAACAAGGACCAGCTCCATCAGATGACTAAATCAACACCTAAAAGGGTAGGAAGAGAAGTCAAAAATAGAGTAGGTGTAAATTAAGCCCTTTAAAAATTAAAATAAAAAAAAAAAGGTAAAATCAAAGAAGTTTGATACAGAGTTTTATCTATATTTTTATTATAGCGAGATGAACAACATACAAATTGAGGACAATGTAATGAACATTGCCCGATAACATTCTTGGACGTTTCACACATGCTTTGGAAGACTGCCTTGTCTTGAGTTTTAAATACCTCTGGGACATGAATTGTAATTACAACAGATTTAAGAATTTGCCAGGACTCTTCTGCGAAACTGTGTCATTTCAGAAGCACGTTTGTAAGAACCTGACAGAGTACTTCAGTAACGTGCTTGCTCAGTAAACAAATACTAAACAATTTTGCTATCACTTTCCTTTCCAGAACTTTCAAAACAGATTTTAATTGCTGTGTTATAAAACTAATCCATATGCTGAGAATAGAACACACTACTGTTTATCCTACAGCACATTTCCCTTCTGTGAAAAAACGAAATAAATTTTGCAGGACAGATCCGCATATAATATTTTAAAGAAGAAATTTGCCTTATAAGTTGTACAGCACTTTAAAAGTCAATTCAAGTCTTATCTTTTATATATAGCATAATGATGACAAAGAGTGGACTGCAAGAGCAGGAGGGTCACCATTAAAGTCTAGAGTAAACAAGAATTAGTTTATCTACTACCGGATTTAAGAAGCTAAGAATTTCTCAGAATTGCTCTGCCACTAGAAAAAAAAGAAAAAGCTTTTCTACTGATTGTTAAACACTCGTTACCACTGACACACTGTGTCTGCAGGTTACAGAGACAGTTGCTGGTAAATGTTTACTTTAACAGATTAAGGTCAATGGCATTAGATTAGCGATGCCAGCTCACGTAAACTGTAATGAAAAGAGACAAAAGCTAAGCGCTGCTATTTTCAGCACCAGTTTGAAACGTGTGCAGTAGGACTAAACCCGCCTCGCATCTCAGTCTCTCCTTGGCTCCCTGCGCGAACACCAGCTAACGGGGGCACCTCACACGCAGCTCGGCACATGGGTGTTTGCACCTGGGCAACGCAAGGCCAGGGCTGGAGGGAAGGAGAGCGCTGGGCCACAGAGCCGGCAGCACAGACAGCCCAGCGCCATCCCAGGCACCCGCTGGCTCAGGCACAGTCTGCTCACACCAGGGAGAAGTCTCACCCTTGAAACTTCTCCCTCAACCCAAGTGTAATCAGCTGACTTCAACGGTTTACAGTCGCATTAGAAGTGTGCTTTTTCGGCTTTTAATTTTCTTCCCTTTTTTCTAAAGACCGGTACAGTTGCTGTATGTCCACTAGGCCCCGCAGTACAGAACCTGTTCAAGTTCAAAGCTTTCAAACCTCACTCCAGTGCCTTCCTCACATTTTTCAATGATTTGCCAATACCACGCATCACTACGCACTTGTGATATCAAAGGTATTTGATGTAGATAAGACTATGTCTGGGCTAGCAACTTTCTATTCTATATAAATACAAGATCAATCTAACAGTTTGCATTCAGCACTGTACATATTAAAACAAATTAGATAAATTAATTTTTTCTTCCATAAATCATAGCAAAGACATTGAAGTTCTTTTTAAGAAAGGAAATAATTAAATATTACAGAAGGTATTTTAACAAAGTATATTTTCTCACTGGAATACATCTTAAAATAAGTACCCCTAGTTTAAATGACCTGGTGCAGTAAAACAACAGACAGTACTAGAAGTATGCCTACATCCAGTAGCAACTTCATTTTCACAGTTGAACACTTCAAGATTTAATACTTGGTATTTTTTACAATGAGAAGTCAAAATTTGCATTTCTATACTATCCTCCCACCTGAGACTATGAAGGAACTTTCTAACTTCGAGATAACCTCCTCCCTCCAGAGGCAGTCAGACCAGTTCAACAGCTGCAGAAACAAAAAGTACAGAGAGATTTCTGTGGCCTGCAGATCTCTACTCTTTCTGTATTGATCCCAGGCCTAAGTCACTGTGTAATCTGCTTTGTAACATTCACTATCTTTTTGTGTGCAGCATGTTCCCAGCAGCCCAAAAGGACATGCAGTCCAGTAAACCAAGGTACACAGGACAATAGGGAATGGAGCTACTAGTTATTAGTTTGAATATCTAAAACAACTTACAAGTTAGGCTTTAGCATCAAAATGGAAGTTTTATTTATATTTTCAACATGAAATATAATAAAATACAGCATTGTGCTGACAGACATGCTTTTCTGCAACATTGGACAATTCTGTCTTGTATATTCTGATTTTAAATAGATATGAGTCCTATTTTAAATTTTTCCTGTACTCTGACATTCATTGCAATTAACTCATTAAAAGCAATATTTATAAAGCACTGATTGCAGGCTGTACATAACTAGGGAGTGATGACATACAACAGAAGACAACAATTACTTGACTTTGGTTTATCAAGTCATAAGTTACATACTTCAAAATTCAAAAGCTAGCTTCCGTGGAGTCATGAATTGCTTCACCATTTCATCTGTGACCTGTTTCCGTCTCTCCTGATGAGCTGCTATCAAGGGCTGCAATGTTTCAATAAGCACCTTCTTCAGCTCCCCCGTGAGCAATTCCCCACTTGTGTATGCCTGTCAAGAAAGTGTTGATTGATAAATCTGGTGCTATATGGAAAAAGACCAGTGACAAGTATTTCTTTAAAAGCCTGGCCCTAGAAAACACAGATTTGGATGTCTTAAAAATAAGCACGCGCCTTAGAAGATCATGTGATATCACACTGAAAAAGTAACTTGCAAAATTTCTTGTTGCCTTTTAAAAGATTAAGGCAGCTGGGCAATTTCATATGTGACAAGTTATACGGACTGAATAAGCTACATTCATAGAATTTCACTGGGAAATCCTGTAATTATTTGCAGGAAACTGCATGTTTTTTTCCTGAGAATCCCAGCTCAAATAAATAGTTACCCTAAGCTGTTTTTTTGCAATAAGAGGTAGAAATTCTCATATTTTTCTCTCATTGCATTTTGGTAAGAGATTAGATGTGATTCAAGTATCCTTTTCATAGCAAAGACACTCAGAATCTATGTTCACAGCAGCAGCCCTATTCACAGCTGGTAACTCATTCAATTGCTCTGATACCGAAGACGCTCCAGCTAGAAACACAGGCCAACAGCTGACTGGTTCAGCCCTGGTTAGAAACCATGGCTGGGGCAGTTCAACTCTGCTTTGAAACGGCAATAAACCTGATAATCTCACCTCCCCTTGTCATCAAGCCATTTGTAATACCAATTCAAGGTGTAACTGCGGCTGCATGAGCATCAGCAACAGTAAAATATGTTAACGTGGATCAAATAATTTGTCATTTCAGTGGTGGTTTTTGGGGGGTGAGTTTTGTTTGTTTGTTAGTTTGTTATAAAAACACCAATACTGCTTTCTCAGTATCCACTTCTGAAAGCTGCTTCCTCTGGTACCACAACTTAAACAGCTCCACTAATGCTGCTATAAGCAGTGACTTCACGTTTTCTAACCCAGTCCCGAGGCAGCATTGCAGCAAGCTGCTCGCTGTGGCTCTGTGCTCTGTAGCAGAGTTAGGCTGGTACTGTTGCAGTGGTTGGAGACCAATGGAAAACAACTCAATACGTCAAATGTGCTCCAGATTTCCATAAGGCATTTACAACAGTCTGCATGGGGATTAGAGGCTATCCAACCCCACTCTGGCGTGGGAAGCAGAGAAGAATCTGCAGCTCTTGACTCGCAGCTGTGCCCAGCAGGAGAATGCTGACAAACCAACGTGACCCGGGCACTACCGATAGCAGATACTACCCTCCAGAGAACGCGTACTGCCTGGCACTGATAATGCTCATACAGCTGAAGGAAGGGACATGTCTTGCTACTACCCCCGGGGACAGAAGTCTGTCAGACAGATTTAAGGAAAATGCAATTTACAGGAAGCAGTTGTTGCTTGGGATCAGTGAATCAGTTCCCCACAGCTATTACATCTCTTGTGGTAAGAAAAAACAAAAAAACCAGCAAGCTTTTGACATGAGCTTTTGCAGTTTTGCAGAGTGTTTAGGTACCTTGCACATAAGGAACAGGCAGAGTCTACTGTACGATTAAAAACAACACTAATCCTAAAGTGGCCTCATCTGAAAAGCAGGGAAGATACTGTCCTACACAATGTTGGAGATCCTTTGAAAAGTAAGGAAGATATTGTCCTACACAGTGTTGGAGAACCTTACGAACATACTAGTGTTTTTTTTTTTTTCCTAAAAAAAGAAGACACAGAATGATGTGCAAGAAAGGAGAACACTGCAACAAATAGAGGTCTTAATATTGAAACTTGTACAGGATGGAGAGTGCAAGAATAACACCACAATTGCCTTCCTGGAGAAGGTTCACAGGAGGACTTAGTTACAGCTTTGACCTCAGCACAAAGAATGAATAATATTATCTTCAACTTGGTTGCTTACCTGCTTCAGTTGTTCAAGCCTGTCATCATCTTCTAGGAAGAAAGTCAGGTACATAAAAGACACGTCAACATCACAGTTGCCTCCGTACTTCCTGTGCTCTTCAATGGTATCTCTGCCTCCCGAGAAGGCATGCTTGTTAATCTGAAACAACATAATGACGCTGTGGTATAATTTCTACTAAATTCTGGATTACTATAATATAAACAGAGGTTCATCGCAATCCCCCAAATTCTATACTAAGGACTAGCTGAAGGGTGAGTGGGGCAAGCTAATGTAGCCTTAGGACTGAAGCAGGGAGGCAAAGGGAGGTTATCAGAAGCTATCAGGAAAAACGGCTACAAACATACTCCCCAGACTGCATAACCAGACCAAAAATGAAAAAAAAAAAAAAAAAAAAAAAAA
>Ga0065711_1011828_pt1 | contig 10533 bp, 8 predicted proteins | sample Hoacrofraction12_FD_59098 | JGI IMG/M metagenome (GOLD analysis project Ga0065711, IMG submission 59098) | Hoatzin crop microbial communities from Cojedes, Venezuela - Epithelial fraction 12 v2 (version 2) | ecosystem: Host-associated > Birds > Digestive system > Esophagus > Crop | place...
CTGGAATACGAAAGCGAAGAAGACGTATATCCACGGACGAATCTTTTTGGGGACGAAATCGCGATACATCGGCATCGCGAAGGGTCCCATTGGAGGACCTGCCATTAGTATCTCACCTCCGTTTCTACGTTAAGACCAGCCAACAGCCGTTCTATATCTTCTTTCTTGTTGTCACCCGTGATACGGATACGTACCGGTACGCGCTGTTCCACTTTTACGAAGTTGCCTGTGGCATTATCCACGGGTACGGTAGAGTAGGCACTACCCGTGGCAGCAGAGAGAGCTTCCACCTCGCCTTGGTATGTTATACCTGGAACGGCATCGGCAGTGATATCCACTTTCTCACCAACTTTGATATTCTTCATCTGTGTCTCCCTGTAGTTGGCGATAACCCATACCTCTTTATCATCCACGATGCGTGCTAAAAGTTGACCGGGTTGCACGAGTTGTCCCTCGTGTATATCTTTTCTTCCCATCACGCCGTCGGCAGTAGCCACGATAACGGTGTAAGAGAGGTTCAAACGAGCCAGGTTGACCTGTGCCTCAGCCACGCTCACGCCGGCACTGTTACGACTCAATTGATGCTGTTGCTCGTTTTTCACGAGTGCGGTACTTCTCTTTTGGCTGGCAGCCTGTTCATAGCGTGCCTTAGCAGAGAGGTAGCGCGTATAGGCATTGTCGTACTGTTGACGTGTTACGGCGTCTTTCTCCAGCAGTGAAGCATAGCGTTCGTAGTCACGTTTTGCGTTCTCCATATTCACCTTAGCCTCTTCGATACCTGCCGATGCCACCTGCACATTACTCTGTGTGGTGTTGATACTGGCCGAAACAGCGGCGCTTCCCGATTTAGAACCGTGGAAATTAGCTTCTGCCTGTGCCAGTTGCAGACGGTACTCCGCATCTTCGAGGATCACGAGTGTATCGCCCGCTTTAACATGTTGATATTCCTCAAAACGTATCTCCTTGATAAAACCCTGTACACGGGTGTTGACGGGAGTGATATGACGGCGAACCTGTGCGTCGTCGGTATATTCAACGTTTCCTAAGTGTACGAACCTGCTGAAGATATATATTATCACCGCTAATATCAGCAGTATTATAAACACGTTGTAACTTCTCTTGATAATTGTCTTGTTCATCTTGTATCTCTTTATTATTGTGTTTTTAGTTTATATCGACCCTGCTATATAACAGAGTTTGTAGTATGCATATACGATATTTATCCTTGCGTCTACCTCCTGCAGTTCAGCTCTCAGTTTTATGTTTGAAGCATCCACCATATCGGTGATAAGCGCCAGTTGATTGAGATAGCGACTGTTTACCACCTCGTAGTTCTGCGCTGCCAACTGCACGTTCTTCTGTTGCGTCTCAAGCTCCACGTAACTCTGTTGGTAGTTGGTATATGCCGACTGTACGGCATTGTTTACCGACTCAGCCGTAACATCGTATAGCTCGTTGCTCTGTCGTGAAGCCAAACGAGCCTGTTGAACCTTGTGGTTACTCTTGAAGAGCGAGGAGATGGAATATTTGATACCGACACCTACATACCATGCGTTGAGGTTTTTGTTTATCGGAGGAACCATCGTCGTTATCGGTCCGTTGAAATTATCCGCAGCCACAACTGCTACTTTAGGTAGCATCTCACTCTTTGCCAGTTTCACGTTCTGTTCTGCCACCTGTTTCTGCAGGTTACTGTTTTTCAGTGCGGGCGCGTTGAATATCGCATTGTTCTGCCAATGCGCTTCACCATCTTTCCCGTATTTATTATCCGCAATAGTAGCATCGGGGATGATGACTGTATTCTCATCGAGTCCGAGCGTGTTACAGAGTTGGTGGTTGATGATACTCCTCTGGTTCTGCAGTTTTGTGAGTTCCAGTCTCAGCGTCTGCATCTGCAGCTCGTAACGAGTGATATCGTTTTTCAGAGCCATACCCTCCTGCTGTTTTGCTTTTATATCCTCGATAAGCTGTTGGGTAAGTTCGATATTCTTCTCATACACCTGTATCCTGTTAGCAATCTTACATAGGTCGAGATAACCACCTAATGTAGTAAAGCGCAACTGCTGACGGGTAAGCGATGTGCCTATCTCTGCCTGTTGTTTCTGTAACTCTGCCAGACGCACACCTGCGTCTATGGCACCACCCGCATATACCACCTGTTGCGCCTCGAGAGCGAAGGTGTTACCGAGGTGCGGTGAACTATAACCCTCGTAGTTGGAGAAATCACGGTCGGTCATAAAGATATCGCCGAGATAGGATACCGACAACGAGGTGTTGATGTCGGGCAACCGCTGTGATTTGGCAGAGGCGATATTCTTGTCTGCCATCTCAACACTGGTTTTCTTCGTTAATAATGTCTTACTATTCTGTTCTATCAGGTTGAACAGATCATCTACTGTCATCTTTCGTTCCGTCTGTGCTGTCATAGTAGCCGACTGTAACAGTAAGACGGATAACAATCTTAATACAAACTTCATTTTTCCTTTTACCTTAAGCGGGTGCAAAGGTACGGCGATTTTGTGGAACAGAAGTTTTAATTTTTTCGCACAAAATGGGATTTTTCGGAACAAAAGTTCTCTTTTTTATATTTTTGATGTAATTTTGTGGCCGAAAAAAGAATAAATACGTAATTAATTGTATATGGCTATAGCAGGTATAGACAGGGATTTACGTCAACAGTTAGAGTCGCGATTGGAATATTCCTCACTGCAGGAGTGGAGCAGTGGAACGGTGATATTGGATTACGGCACTATAGTAATATGTAGGAAAGGGAGTGTAGACATCTATGTAAACTTCAAGAAATGGCATCTTCTGCCAGGTTCTGTTATCACCTTGTTTCCTAATGATGTGGTGATGATAAACGAGGCATCGGACGATTTCGAGGTGGAACGTCTTGTCTACGACCAAGCTCTGTTGCGCGAAGCCAGTCTACAGTTGGAGCATACCGTTTATCAGGTGTTACGTGACGACCGTTGTCGTAATGACACTCTCGTGGTTACGGCTATCATAGACAATATGTTTGCGTTGCTCCGAGTGTATTTCGAACAGGAGGAGTGTACCTGTGTGGATCAATTGGTGGTGCTGCAACTGAAATCCTTTTTCTTAGGGTTCTACGAGTATATCAACCGTAACCCATTGAAAAACAGTTACGAGGGGAGTAGGAGAGTACGTGAGCTCTTCAATGAGTTTATGCATCTTATAGAACAGTATTACAAGCAAAACCGCGATGTCACTTTTTATGCGAGGGAACTGAATATAACGCCGAAATATCTTAATAATATCACCACGAAGGTAACGGGACATTCATCGAAGACCATTATAGACCATTTTGTGGTGTTACAGTTGAAACTAACTCTGCGTAATTCTAATAAGAGCATCAAGGAGATTGCTCACGACTATCATTTCAGCGACCTGTCCTTTTTCAGTCGCTATTTCAGATTACACACGGGAAAAAGCCCACAACTGTTTCGGAAAGGAAAATAGACATTTTCCTTTCCGAAACAGTTAATTGATAGTTGATAGTTGATAATTGATAATTATTTGTTTCGCAGTCGCTCATTAATTTTTTATCCTATCAAACCATAGATAAATTTGGTAAAGAAAGTTATGTCACCATCGATGCTTGCTTTTTCAAGAGCAGCCATGTACTCATCGCGCTTTTCTACAGGGATAATGGTCCAAGGAAAACCAGCGGTGACGAGCATAGAATTCATGATGAAACGAGCCGTACGACCGTTACCATCCATAAAAGGATGGATATACACGAAGAAAAAATGACCGAGGATGGCACGTACCAAGGCATTGTCTTCCTTACGGAGCAAAGTGTAGAAGGTCTGCATGGCATCAAGTACGGCATCAGGATTGAGCGGAGTGTGTTTAGAACCACGAATATAAACCTGATGTTTGCGATAACCAATCAGGTCGCTTGTCTGAATGATAGCAGCCTGCACACAAGGCTCAAAAAGTTCGAAGTGCCAATCTTGTATTTTGTCAGCTACGACATCACCGGCATTACCTTTTCCCTGAAGAATGATGCTGACACTTGAGCGCACGCTTTGGAAGGCCTGATAGTACCCACGTGCAGCAAGTGCATTTTTAGCATCATTGTCTTTCTTTACCCCTGCTGGATCCCAATTACCACTACGCACTCGTTCGATGAGTTCATCGGTAACTCGATAACCTTCAATAGACAATGAATGATAGGAGTCCTTTACGTAGTTGGCATCCATATTGGCGAGAACCTGCTCCGTATCCTCTTTGATGGTTTTAGGTGGTGTAATATCCAATATCTGTTTACGCATCTTCTCCCACATCAGTTGTATGCGGATACAATAAGGTGAACGAGAGATGATGTCGGACACAAACTCTGTACCTACTTCAAAAGGATTCTCTGGACGAAGATCATAACCCAATCGCTTCATCATGCGCATTATATCATCGGCAAGTTCACTCCGCCCAATTGCATTCAAAGCACCCACAATGCGTGCTGCTCTAGTGGAATTACCTTGGTTACCAGCTAATGCAATAATCTCAGATGCATCGCGTAGACTTTCAAGACAGGTCTGAGCTTCGATACGGTTGGTAATGAAATATTGAGGAGTACAGAATAGCAGTGCTTCTGCCATAGAATAGATATTTAGTCCGAATTGGGGATCTTTTTCAATACGTTGCGGAAGTACAGCTGTAACATCAAGAAGTGTGTCACCATACTTTAGTTGTGTTACATTATTGCTGGCGTTGGTAGCACGGATTATTACTTGTGCAGGTGCAACATAATAACCGCTATAAAAAGCTAATGACTGCTCAGCCGTAAGGCTCCAATCATTGCCGAAACGATTTTGTGCATAAGCAGCAATAAACCGCCAGTAAGAGGTGTACCAAACAGTAGTGTCACCCTCATTACCAGGAAGTGAAGGCATGTACCATCCCTTTATAATAGGTTGAAGATAACCATTAGCAAGAAGGCGTTTTGTATGAGTAACACCTAATGCCTCCTGTCCTCGTATTACAGAGAAGCCGTTCTCCTCCTGATACTTTTTCAACACACGGAGAGACTCCGCTAAACGCTCATTTGCTGATGCCATAATATATACAGATTTACCTTTTTGTGCGAATATTAGTTTTTGTCGATGTGGATTTATTAGTATTTATCGTTGTGGACTTATTAGTATTTGTCGATGTGGATTTATTAGTTTTTATCCGCAAAGATATTACTTTATTTTCATAATCCCAAGAAAATCAGCGCGTTTTTGTGGAATTTTAAGTATTTCCTGACTTCGTCACTTTTTTGCGCCATCAAATGGCGCTATTGAAAATCAATGAGTTACTAGCAACACAGGAAAAAGTCCTCAATTATTTCGAAAAGAGAAATAATTGAGGACTTTTAACTATCAACTATTAACTATCAATTACTCAAGTATTTTTTGCCACCCTTTATATACATACCGTTCTCTGGTATCATATCCAATCTGCGACCCTGAAGGTCATATATTTTATCATTTTCAGTTGCAGGTGTATTATCTGCATTTATTTCATTTATACCTGTAACTTCGCTTTCTTCTACAATATTTTTGAAGATTTTCCATGTCTTTGCAGCCTTATATTTCTCTTTTGCTCCATCGGGAACCACCAAGATTGCGTGGTCACAGAGCACATAATCGTAAAGATCTGAATAAAATACGCTACCCGATATTTCGATTGGTTCGGAAATCTTGCAAATGATGGTGTCTATCATGTGAGCCGAGTCGCAACTAAATGCATAACCGTCAATAGAGTTGACGCTAGCAGGAATGGTTACCTTCTTCAGATTTTGCGGCCAGAAGAACGCCTCCCAAAGGATGGTGTCAACGCTTTCCGGTATCTCGTATGACGTCAGACTATTATTTGGGGCGTAAGCCACAAGTGTAGTCTTGTCTTTTGAGAATATCACGTTGTTGTCTACAACGTAATTAGTGTTGCTTTCTGGCAAGGTTACCGTTGCTAGTGACGCGCATTTATAGAAAACAGACCCATCTGCGAAATAACTCAGTGAGGCAGGGAGATCTAATTGTTTAATTGATGAGCAATTCATAAATGCCCAGCGCCCGATGGAATCTAACCCTTCGGGAAGAATAACTGACTCTAAAGAGTTTGCATAACGGAAAGAACTAGTCCCTATAGTCTTACAATTGCTTGCAACGCTGTAGGTCTTATCTTGCTTCGCTGGGGGATATAGAACCAAATACTCCTCGTTTTTGGTATAAAGCACGGCTTCACCGTTGTCTGAATAATATTCATTGCCACTATTCACGTTAATGGCTTCTAAACTTGAGCAGTATCTAAATGCATAATAAGAAATGTATTCTACAGATGCGGGGATAGTTATCGAGGTAAGCAGACTGTCAGATCCAAAAGCAAAATTACCAATGTATTTTAGGCTCTCAGACAATTTAATTTCTTTCAGCGAATAGCACCATGCAAAACATGTACTTCCGAGATAAGTAACAGTATTAGGTAACTCTATATATTCCAGTAATTCGGATGCACGGAATGCTTCTTCACTTATCGTGTCTACATTCGTCATAGTTATATCCTTCAAGCGATTTCCAGCGAATGCATCCACACCTATCTTTTTAACAGTGGCAGGTACGGTGTACTTCTCATCTGTTAATGAATAAGGATACAAAACCAATGTTTCCAAGTCTTTGCTAAACAACACATTGTCTCTCACCACGAAGTTCTTATTTTCCTCTGCAACGGTGATGGACTTCAATTCTGAACATCTAAATAACGCAGAACCATGAATGTAGCTCAGGTTTGCTGGAATCTTGAATGTCTCAATTGGCGTATAACAAAAAGCGTCGTAAAAAATAGAATCCAAACCTTCCGGTAATTCACCGATGTCTGTAAGTTGATAGCAATAAGCAAAAGCATTTCCTCTGATAGCAGTAACCGTAGAAGGTATCGACACCTTTTTTAGTTGAGCACAATGATAGAAAGCACTTTTACCGATACGGGTTACTGTGTAAGCGGTGTCATTATATACTACTACCTCTGGAATGTTTATCGTACCACAATAAACTAATGAGTCTTCATACCAAGTTACACTATGTCCATACGTTACCTCACACGTTTTATCGCTCAAGGTATTATAATAAATGGTATCGCCGTCTTCGTTAACTGCAGTAAATCGGTAAGCGGCAGCGTGATCTGCGGCAAGCGTCAGCATCACGACTGATAAAAGCATTTTAGTAAAGAAATTCTTCATAAATTATCGTTTTAAAAGTTATTGTATTTATCGTATTATTTTTATATACTGTTACACACAACGAGTAAGTTAATCATAACGATATTCCCAAGTTTTCACCTCAGATAATATTCGCATACAGTTTCTTTTCAGGTGCAAATATACAAAATATTTTTATCCACTGCTGATAAAACGTCAAAAATTTTACTTTTAACTGCTGATAAAACATCAGAAATAACGTTCAATTACATATATCATTACCAAATAATTTGGAGTTTTCAGAATAAATTCATACCTTTGTAGCATAAGTGATAAAGAAACGGTGATATGACACGTAAGTTACCATTAGGAATACAAGGATTTGAAAAAATTCGCAAGGAGGGATATGTCTATGTGGACAAGACCGACTTGGTGTGGCAGATATCCAATGGAAATGTGTATAACTTTCTGAGCCGTCCTCGCCGTTTTGGTAAGTCATTGCTCACAAGTACCCTGAAATGTTATCTCGAAGGTCGTAAAGACCTCTTCGAAGGATTGAAGATAATGGAACTGGAGAAGGAATGGCCTAAACGACAGGTGTTCTCGTTTGATTTCAGTGGCTTTGAGACGGCGGATGCACTTTTTCACCATATAGATTCGAGAATGTGTGATTATGAGAAGATATATGGGATAGAAGGGACAAAGAGAACCCTCGTAGATCGTCTCATATATCTTATGAAGTCTGCATACGAGAAAACGGGACAGACGGTTGCGGTACTGGTGGATGAATACGATGCTCCACTGCAACATACACTTTTTGATGAGAATGAACATAGGGAGGTGGTAAAGATTTACCGTAGTTTCTTCCCCGCTTTAAAAACGGGAGGCGACTATATAAAAAGTGTCTTTTTGACGGGTATCACTAAATTCACGCAGTTGAGTTTATTCAGTACCCTCAACAACATCTCCATCATAAGTTCGCTGGATAAATACGCTACCGTATGTGGTATAACACAGCAGGAAATTCTGGATAATTTCCAACCAGAACTGGAGGCGATGGGAGAGAAGAACGGTTGGACGATGGATGAGACACTCGCTAAACTGAAAGATGCTTACGACGGCTATCGTTTCAGTAGTGATGCCGATCTTGAAAAAATGGTGTATAATCCTTTCAGTTTGATCAATGCCCTCAGTACCGGTAATGTCACCAACTATTGGGTTTCATCGGGAGGAAATCGTCTGTTGAATGAACTGCTCAGACGGACTGATTCGGAACAGATNGTTTTTGAGGACAGTGTCGTGAGAGCCACCACCTTCGACGGTGCAGATGTATCAATAAATAATATGCCAATGTTCCTTTATCAACTCGGTTATCTGACGATAAAAGATTTTAATGGTAGAGTGTATAAGTTGGGAACCCCAAACAACGAAGTGAGAGATGCCCTGTATGAGGTCGTTCTGCCTAATGCGACACATAAGAAGGAGTCAGAGGTGGAGACTGCCATAGAGAGGTTAAACGTTGCTCTTGACAACGATGATATAGACACGATGATGAGAAACCTACAACAATTTCTCGCTGAGACACCGTATTCGAGAGATAGCAACAACTACGAATATGAGGAGTATTATCGTATGATAATGCGTGCCGTATTCTCTCTCGTGGGTTGCCGCGTACAGGAAGAGAAACACATGGCAACGGGCGGTATTGATTTTGTGGCTAGATACGGTAACAAGACGACACTTGTCTTTGAACTGAAAATGAACCGTAATGGTGGTATAGAGGCTGCAAAGCAACAGCTCATTGATAAGAACTATATCTCCGCATATTCAGCTGAGTCAGGAAAAGTGTACGCCATCGCCGTTTCTTTTGATGAAAAGAAACGAGGTATCGAGGCATACGAAATACTTTGAATAAGGTAATATTAGTATTTGCCGATGTGGATTTATTAGTATTATAAACTATCAAGCAACCATTCCCACACAGGCATTATCTTTATGGTATATCCATCCTTTACAATGGGTTCGCGTGAATCATTATATGTGAGTAGATATAGATTCTCGCAATGTGTTCCTGTTCCTCCCGTTACACAACCCCTAATCTCACGATTGTAAGTCTTTGGATTAGATATATCGTATGAAACCTGATAAACCGCCAAGGTCTGATTGCCGTCACAAAGAACGAAATCGCATTCCGAACGTTGATTGCTATAGTAATACACGTCTTGTTTTGCGTATTTAGCTCTGCGTTTCAACTCTAAATACACTATTGTTTCCAACCTGAATCCTAGACTGTCTCCGGAAAAAGCATTTTTCCTTTGGTTCATGAGAGCCACGTCTATAGCATAGTATTTTGCATTGCGAATACGTTGACGACTCTTTGCAGAGTATTTGCTTATTGTGGAGATCAAATACGTTTGCTCTAAGTATGAAAGATAGTTGCCCAATGTGTGTGAGGATTTAAAGTTGAAAAGAGACTGTAGCGTTTCTTTTACAATAAAGGCAGGAGCTTCATTTAAGAGATGATTCGCTAAGTGTTCCAGTGTATCGATATATTTGATATTGAAACGTTTTTGTATGTCCTGACGTATGATATCATTAAGCAACGAGTCTATATAGCTCTTAGCATCTTGTTCATTCATTAATTCAGGGAATCCTCCCAGTTTCATATAATCATCGAAAGCTGCAGCAAGTAGTCCCCTGTTCTTTGTGGTTAGAGGAGATGTCGCAATTTTTTTATATGCACAGAAATCCGCAAAAGAGAATGGTAACAATTCTATTTGATGGTGTCTGCCTGTAAGATGGGATGCCAATTCTCCGCTAAGCAGTTTTGAGTTGCTGCCAGTCAAGACTATGTGCATCTTTTTACGAAGCATTCTATTAACAAACAGATGCCAACCATCTATATCCTGCACCTCATCAAGGAGTAAATAGGAAAATTCGCCATATACCTTATATAAAACTTCTAATATGGAATCCATATCATCTACTGTGATGTTGAGTAAGCGTTCATCATCAAAGTTTACGTATGCATATTTTACTTTTGCTCTTTCGAGCGCATTGATACAGAGAGTGGATTTGCCACTTCTACGTACGCCGATAACGACCTGAGCCAGATTGCTTTTCAAATCAATCAGAGATTCTTCTTTGCGAAAGCAATAATAACCAGTGCGAAATCTTTCCAACTCTTCTTGTTGATCCAGGACTATTCGCTCTAACTTGTTGCGTTCCATATCTTTCTATTTTTAGATATCCGCTGCAAATATACAAAATATTTTTATCCACTGCTGATAAAACGTCAAAAATTTTACTTTTCACTGCTGATAAAGTGT
>Ga0065711_1051058_pt1 | contig 10533 bp, 5 predicted proteins | sample Hoacrofraction12_FD_59098 | JGI IMG/M metagenome (GOLD analysis project Ga0065711, IMG submission 59098) | Hoatzin crop microbial communities from Cojedes, Venezuela - Epithelial fraction 12 v2 (version 2) | ecosystem: Host-associated > Birds > Digestive system > Esophagus > Crop | place...
CCCCCCCACCGGAACCCAGCCTGACGTCACATGGTATGGAATACCGGGCTCTGTTTGGCCAGGTGGGGTCAGCCCCCACCCCCCGGCTGTGCCCCTTCCTGGAGTCCGGTGAAAATTAACCCTGTTCTGGCCAAACCCAGGACAGTGACAGAATGTAGCAGGGCTCAAGTTTCAGCACACATGAATATGTGATTATTAGAGTAGTAAGATAAATACGAAGATATCCAAGTTAATGTCTATTTTTGACTGTAAAAAGACAAAGCACTTTGTCTTTTAAAAAGGAGAGAAAAAAGAGAGAGGAGCTACTGAAGTATGGAGTTGCTCACCTAAAAAAAATTCCTTAAAAATCTAATAAAAAATAAGCACATTATTTATAAGCAGCCAAAATGTAAGGTAATTGGTATGAAACAACATGAATTTATCATAAAAAACAAGTCATAACTATATAATTTCTTTCTATAACAAGATAATAGGCTTCCTGTATGGATGTCAAGTATCTTAATTTTAGTTAGGCTTTTGACGGTAAGTCTCACAAGTTTCCATAAACAAGATAGGAAGACTTTACCTAGAAGAAATTACTGTAACCTGCTTGGAAAGCCTTACTTAAGTAATAGTTGCCAATGTTTCCAGCGAGGTGAAAGGTGTCACAAATGTATTCTTCGGAGCTTTGTCCTAGATTCAGTCCCCATTTAAACTTCGTTATATTTTGACTGAGTGATGGATTACAGAAGGTGCTTATTGAATTTTCAGATAACCAAAATGAAAGAACCTGAAAGCACCTCATGGTACAGCATCATAATTAAAAATTTTCTTAACAAGTAAGAGAAATTGTATGGAAAAATGGATAAAATAAAGTGACAAGGGCAAGATACTACGCAAAGGCTGAATAAGTCACAGAGTTATGACACCTATTTAAAACAAGGAGTGAGAGGTTATTTTCTGAAAAAAAGTGTGAAGGTTACAGTATGGCAAATTTAACCTGATTCAACAGCTGCATGCTGTTGCAAAAAGCTGAACGCACACATTACCAGAACAAACAAGTGAAAGAAATGGAAAGTAACATTTCCACTATGCTCGGGATTAGTAATGGATCAGTTACGCTCCTGCGTCTGCCTTTGGGTGCCATGCTGCGAGAAGGGTTGTACAATTACTGACATTGCGCAGGAAAGTGGTAAAAGTGACTAGACATACGAATGAAGATTCATCGAAGTGGGGATTGTTTCATCCGACAGTGTCTGAGGGAAGACATGAGTGTAGCCTTTAAAGATCTAAAAGGTTGCTCTATGGAAGATGGAAGTAAGCTGTTCTCTGGGTTGGTAGTGTTGGACAAGAAATAATGGAATTAAATTGCATTACAGGTGTTTAGGCTAGATGTTGGAAAAGGTTTGTGAACTCCAAAGGCAGAAACTGTTTACAGATCTAGAAAACACAACTTGTCTCCTCCCCGTGAAACACTTCAGGAATTTTTATGAAGACAGCATCACAGAAAGACAATAGATCCGCTGGGTTGGAGAAGAAGATTTAACCCGTTGAATGATTCTGCCATTGAGGATGTAGATAAAATAGAATTTGTAGGTTTTCTACGTGCATTATAACCATTAGATGGCACTGTGCTAACAGAGTTCAGTGCTGGAGAACAGAACGTGTAGCCAAACCCCCTTTGAAATGAAGGTAGACCATAAAACCTTTTCTGTCGGTCTGTATACTGTAGACAAGAAGTACTGCTTTGGGTCTCTGTCTTTAGAATTTCTGGAGGTCTCTGCTAAAGGTTTTCCCATGTCATCAAGTTAGAGGAGAATATCTGCAACCATTTAGGAGGGTGTTTGATATCTGGCAAACTACTAATTTCTATCTCTGTCCATAAAGATAAATTAAATTAGAAATTTAATGAAACCTATTTGGGCCACAGAAGAATCCTGAAATGTTACCCTGTGAGCAGCCATTCTGATCTGAAGAATAAAGCGGTATGAGAGGAGAAATGCTTTGATGCATATATCTGATGAGGAATCAGCAATATGTTTAAACTCTATTTTTATGTGTATATGTATATTTTAATTTGAGAATTATTAACATTCTTTCTTTTTTCAGGGAAGATACTTTCTCATGTAGATATCAAGATAGTTCATGATAACACTTGAACAAAACGCCCTCATCACACACATACAATCATGATCTCTAAATTATCTGTCAGTAAGTCAGGACTGAGATCTGGGAGTTATTCCAACAGTTTTCAAAAAATGACAGTATAATAATCAGATGTTCCCAATAGTCAAATAGCCAATTAAGACTTATTAAAGAGGGAGGTGAAAACAAAAGAAAAGAAGATTATGTCACAGTATAGCCTGTGGCACGCCTATCTTGTGAAAATGCTGCAGTTCTCATTTCACTTTCTCAAAAAGAACTACACAGCAAGAAGGCTGGTTGGGCATGAAAAGACAAGCTAATTTGACTAGGATTCTTTTGCTTTCAAAGGGGCAGCTGAGGGGGATGTAGTGAAGGTTTGTATTTTTAAAAAATTAAGGTCATGAAGAGAGTGAACTAGGAACAGATACGGTATCAGTTCTGCACTCACATTATACTTGCCTTCAGGATTCTGTAAAACTCAACCATATATCGCCTTGAGCCTTCTGCTCTCCACATTGAAGTGTCCCACCATTTTCAGTTTCTCCTCATGAGGCAGCTGGTCCATCCCTATCCTAGTAGCTGCCTTTCTTTGTACCTTCTCTTTCTTCCTTTGCAAATACCAGAACCACACACAATGCTCAAGATGAGGGTGCATGAAAGTTTCATATAACAGCAGAATTATGTTCTCTGTCCTGTTGTTACAACATTTCCTGGCCATCAACAGCATTTTGCTTGTTTTTTGGCTGCGACAGTGATTTCAGATATGGTTCCATACCACTGACTATTTTAAATAAGCAAGGATGTTATGCTTAATAACTAACCTCAGCGCTGACTAAATGTGGTCTGCCCATCATGGCTGTTCATTTCTGTTACTGCTGTTGGATTTAGTCATCATGCAGACAAAGGACAAATCAGTTCACTGATGTGACAGAAAACTAATTTACCACCCCAACAGCAATTTTCCATACAGTCAACAAGGTGGTTCAACTTACCTTGGAACTACACAATTGCTTACTGGATCCCAGTGCTAGCCCGGCAACAAAGACTGTGTGGCCAATCATGTCAAGTATTAGAGGAAACAATCCTCTAAACTGGGGTGTTCCTATCCCTTAAAAAAAAGAGAGACCATTTATGTGATTTAACTTAAAAAAAAAATCTTGTAGGCTTTACTCTGTGGTCTGAGTACTTCTAACAGGTTTCTGAACTAACTATTTATTACAGGTGCATTAAGTACATTAGACTTGGCTATTTTTTCCCTTAGTGAGGTTGTTCTCAAAATGCAAGATGCCAGCAGAAGGATACTGCTTTGTATTAAAATTCAGTTGTGCCTACTTTGCTTCTTTTTAGGTGAAAATGCCAGATGTAGAATTTTTTGTTAACTTGGGAGACTGGCCTCTGGAGAAAAAGAAGTCCCCACAGAACCTGCACCCCATCTTCTCATGGTGTGGGTCCAGTGAGTCAAAAGACATTGTCATGCCAACATATGACTTAACAGACTCTGTTTTGGAGACTATGGGACGGTAAGAAATTGCCTAAAATTTTCACAGAATTCACTTCGAGAAAGATACTTGTATTAACAGTATATTAACCGTTTTGCTCCTTATTTATTCATTGAGACATTAGCACCTGATAGGTGGGCGATAACTGCATAATCAATATCTTAGCATTAACCAAGTTATATATTGGATAACATAAATTACATGTATTAAAATACTTCACTGTTTCATTTCAAACATCAAAATTAATCTAAACATGGTGAAGTCACTGAAAACAGCACTTGGAGGGAATGTTTCAAGGGCAGGTACTCTGTTTGTTTGCTTTGTTTCCCCTCCCCCGTGAACATGTTGACAACTGGCCAGGTGTCTTTTTTCCTGATTTTCCTAGAATCTTTTTTCTGTGCATTTTAAAGCCCAAGGTAGCCAGAACTCTCAACCTAGAACCTGCCACCTCCCACTTTGATTAGTGACCACAGCTGGCCTTCGTAACTGCTCTGTCGCTGTCTTGAAACACTGCAAAGCCAGCTTCTAAGAGATCCTTGTAACCCATTTCAAACCTGTTTATCATTTCACTGCATTTAGTTCAGGTTCCTTGTCTCTATTATGAAGACTTTTCCTAATTTTGCTCCCCGTTGCTCCCTCAATTTATGTGTTTCAATTTAGCAAAATTTTTAAGAACATGAAATACGTTGTATTAAGCTAGTTACGGAAAAACCTTGCTTTGGACTATCACGATTGGTTCATCACCATTATCAGCTGTTGCAGCATCCTGCATCACCTTCTTCTGTCTGGCAACTGTATCCACTTTTAACTACTTTTTTCCATGACAGATGACAGGTATTCTTTCCACACACCACGTTGTCGTTGAACTGATGCTGTCTTGCCACAGGCCTGTGAACTTGACATTCCTTACCTATTTTTATCGCTGCAAAAATACAGATACAATACATATACAGGTGTGCTCATGACTTAACCTTCATCCTTGGTATTTGCCTGTTGGTCCTGTAAATTCTTTTAAATAATTGCACTTAAAAAATTTCCAGTAGGCTTCACTATTACATCACTTCTTTCTCCTCCAGAGTCAGTCTGGATATGTTGTCAGTTCAAGCAAATACTGGCCCATCGTGGGAAGACAAGAATACCACAGCATTCTGGAGAGGACGTGACAGCCGCAAAGAGAGGCTTGAACTTGTAAAACTGAGCAGAAAATACCCAGAGATCATAGACGCTGCTTTCACAAACTTCTTTTTTTTTAAACATGATGAAAGCCTCTATGGGCCCATTGTTAAGCACATTTCATTTTTTGATTTTTTTAAGGTAAGCCACTAACCATTTTACATAGAACTAGGTTCTCGGTGTTTCCCACTATCAAATAACTTTGGATATATTACTGATAATAAAGTGATTTCTAGTTTTTCAGCATAACAGCAGTAACAAGCATGAGTAGGCATCCCACCAGCGGGATTAACTGCTGTGTAGCTCTTACGCTGAGGATAATAATGTTTGGTTTACATCTGAAGGTTCTGTAGAACCTTGTGTAATCTATGTAACTCCAAGTTCCTTTTTATTTCTTTTTCCTGATTCAGCGATCAGGACTACTAACATAACTAACATAGTGGGGAAATCAGTGGATGAAGTGGCACATCTACCCTCGCATCCGAGGATGAGCGTCTAAGAATTTCCGGAGAACTTAATTGATGAAGAGGGCATCTCTGTGTACCCTGCACTGTGGTGAATTCCAAACTAAATAATAAACGCTAGTTAAGCATTGATGCTTGCCTAGCCAATCCTACATTTCTCAATATCGGCAAGTCAGTAATACCAGTGCCCTCAGAATAATATAACCTAACCAAGCGACCTGGATCTTCTGTTTGTTAATAACTTACGGTCCTTTTCTTTCCAGTATAAATATCAAATTAATATTGATGGCACAGTGGCAGCATACAGATTGCCTTATCTACTAGCAGGAAACAGTGTGGTGCTCAAGCAAGACTCCATCTACTATGAGCATTTTTATAATGAGCTGCAGCCGTGGAAACATTATATTCCTTTTAAAAGTGACCTGAGTGATCTACTAGAAAAGCTACAGTGGGCAAAAGAGCATGACGAAGAGGTAAATATTCATCTAGGAGTACTCAGCAACGTTTCTAGACAAAATATAGAAAGTGAAAAATGCATTTCTTTCAAACAAAAAAAATCTATTAGAAGGACGTGAAAATTATTTTCATCAACTCTACAAACAAGACAAACACTTTTAAAAAATACATAATACCACCCTGAATTTGAAAGTAAATCAAACTTTGGAAAAATCAGAGTATTTACATAAGAATGCCTTACAATAAAAATAGATGTTATCCTAAACTATCAACACTATACTTAACTCCAAAATCAATACTGAAATGACTACTATTTTTTGAGAATTTAAAAAAAAGTTTTATTTTCTTTGACAGGCAAAAAATATCGCAAAATCTGGACAAGAATTTGCAAGAAACAATCTCATGGGAGACCACATTTTTTGTTATTATTTCAAACTTTTCCAGGTTAGTATATTTTTAACAGTTACTACCACAACAATAGAAATCCAGAAAATAGAAAAAATAGAAATCTACAGAAAGAATTCAGGGCAGCAGAGCTGCTGGAAGTTGGCCAGTCCAGTAGGTGAAGCCACAAAGCAAGCAGCAGCAATTAAGAACTTCAGTTGGTTTACAAACACTGCATGCAGTTAATGCCTGTGAAACCCCTTGAGATTACACTGGCGGTTTGAGAGAAGCAGTGAGAGCCCACACATCTTGATCTAATCTGCAAGCACACTTTGCCCACAGCGGTCAAAGAATTCCACATCAGGCGCACGCCCTGTGAGCCACCGCTGAAAATACCTGTGCGTTGGCACCGAGGGGCCGCAACTCCAGCGAGGCACCCAAGGGGCTCCTCTGCCGTTCAGTATCTGCTTACCCTGCCTGAGACACAGCGTGGAGTAAGACTGCGTAGCCCCTGAGCTCCTACAGAACTGCTCGGCTGAGCTGGTGCAATATTTACAAGCAGGTGTACCATCTAACAAGTTTGAGTTAATGACACCTTCCTTTTTCAAAACTAGGAATATGCCAGCTTGCAAGTGAGCGAGCCAAAAATCAGAGATGGGATGGAGAAGGTGCAGCAGCCCGATGATGACCTTTTTCCATGTACCTGCCACAGAAAAAAGGTACAGTACGTACAGTGTTAAATGTAAAGTGCTGGATGTCCTCAGTTCTTATTCAACCAGATTGGAACAGGCATTGCTGAGTAGCCCGTGGTATCGGTTACCAGGCCCTTAACGCCTGTCAGACTTAGAAACATTTCTTTGTGTATTTGCAGGACTAGACAGTTAAAAAAAGAGTTTCCAATTAACTAAAAAATGTTTCTTCTTTCTTCACTACAGGCCAAAGATGAACTCTGACGGAAATAAATATTTTTTTTTAATATTTACCTACATTAAGAATGCCTTCTTAAGGAAAGAAGAAAAATTTGGATTAAAATGCCAATGTCAGTGGATATTATGAAGTTTACTGTATCATGATCTACATAGGGAAGAAAACCAAGTACCTCCTATTTCCTTTTTTATCATGCAGTGGTTGCAGAGCCTTGTTCAAAACCATTTTTATAATTTTTTTTAAATAAAAACCATGTTTATATCAGTCACGTGTTACTGTCCTGAGATACCTTGGAACTGCAGATACTTTCTACTCATGCTTGTTACACTGAGTCTGTTCACAAGCGTCTTCTGCAAAAAAGGGCAGATAAGAATTGTAAATCTATTCCTATTGGAAGTTGTCTTTTTCAAACCATAACTTTGTTCCTTCTGAGAGAATTGGTATTCTCAAAGACAATGATGTGGGGTTTATAATGCATCTTTTTCACCTGAAGGAAAAACACAGTGCTATTGGACACTTTTGGAATATTAGATAATTAAGTTCTGTATGATTTTTCACAGATGTTTGGATGTAAAATTTGGTCTCTTTGGCAATGTGAAAAGAATTAAGTAGCACTGAGCAGTGACTACTGAAACTAAACTGATCATTGCTTGAACAGTCTAGTCTATTCTTAAAATACCTGCTTTCCACTGATACTAAGCTCTTATTTTCTGAGCATATCAACACCTGAAAATGATCCATAGGTGGATTTAAAGTGAAGTCTAAATTCATCAAATTCTAAAGTTAGTGCGTATGTTTCCACTTGAAAGTGAAGATTTATTTTCTCTGTAACGCAGCCAGGCAATTTCAAAACCACATGGTTATTTTCTTGGCAAGTGGTTAGATGTGTGCTGTGCTTATTGAACAACTTCACTGCTGGGAGATCAGCATTCTTGAGGCGTCTTCTGACAAACAACAGAAGCGTCACTGGTTTGGGGAGCATACTACAGCTTGTGCTGGCCACCCTCAGGGGTGTTTCTACAAATCAGGTTTTAATTTCAAAAGAGTACAGCATCAGTAACGTACTCAGAAACATAATACACCAAAACAGTTGCTGTCAAAATCAATTTTTTTTCCAGTATGTTGCTTCAAATATTAGTCAAACGCATTTAGTTAGTGCTCTGCATTACTGTGTTGCATACAGTTCTTTGCATAGAAACAGAAAACATGATATTAGCTGCCATGATATTAGACATTTTGTAAATTTTCTGTCCTCCCTTTAAAAAGTTCTTTATTGTTTTGCATAATTTTTTTCATTTATACAAAAAAGTTTTATTTCCATTTACACTTAGACCTCTGAAACTATCCATTTTAAAAATAAGCTTCTCAGAAATAACAAACTCTAATTTGCCACATTTAGGAAAAGGTAAATGAAGATACTGCTTGAGCCTCTGCAAGTCATTTGTGCCCCAGTTCAACGTTCTCTCTCAGCCAAGAAAAAACTTGTGCATTTATTTCTTCCATGACATCATCTGTTGTTCGTCCTTTGACTGCCATCCCATGGTTTGCTTTGTCAATCCAATGGATTTTTTTAGGGGCTTTCATTTTGCTCGCCACACCTTCTAGCAATTGCTATGGAGAAAATAAGAATGAAAAAGTTAGAATCGGCTGCTATACAACCTATGCGACTCACCCATGTCTCTCACTTTGCCTGTGCAACATACAGTAAGCAGCTCAAAAGCAAAACGGTTCTGTGTGCACATCAGAAATGCCTTGATAGAAAAGATGTGATGATACTGTGTTCATTAATGGAATTTGCTCAAAGGTTAGCCCTCACTCGAACTCAGAATAGCAGAAAATTAGAGCTTCAAAAACTGCAAAGGTCACCAGCCTGTGCAGGCTCCTTCCCCACACTGAGGAAGGAATCCGCTCCTACTGGCAGAGGGTGGTACAAGCAATAACGCAACACAACTTCAGTCAGATTTGTCTGCAGTGGCAGAGCAGCAGCCTAACTCCCTGGAGACCGGCTGTAACTCTGGTCAGCCTTCTCAGCAAACTGATCCAAGAACCAGCTGAGAAAGTCTTAGCCACTGCCTCGTTAAGACGGCTCTCTGAGGATCTGCTGGTTGCTGGCCTGACTTATTTTGGTGACAACTCCTCACCAAAGCATTATCGCTCCTTAGAAACTGTCCGAGCGTGGAAAATGCCAATTGCACACAGCCTCAGATTCGAGCTGAACTGTTCACGAACAGCAGATAACCTACTTTGCAAGAAAACAAGGCAGAAAACCACTGTCTTCTGACCTCTGCACACCTGTTCTTCATCTCTACAAAAACACGGCTGTCTACCACAGCAGTCTGACTGGTGGGTAGAACTGCTTTGCTGGAAGTTTTGTCACAAAAATGTGACAAACGTGGATTGGCAGCACAGCACAGGGTTTGTTTTGTAACCTGAAATGGTGAAGGCAGAATAACAAATTACTCGCTCCTTCTATAGGCCGCTTTTAATGTGTATAATCCCATCAAAACCACAAAACATTTAAGTCAGCAGTATTTTAGTGGCCCAGAGGTGAGTTTGCTCAAGTGGATGGTTGAGCATGATGCAGAAGTTTTAAGCAGCAACAGAAAGCACCCCCAGGCTTCCTTACGTCCGATGAAGTTTCCTACCCAAGGCTTCCTTCAGAAGACACATGTATTTAGAGAAGGCTGTTAATCAAATCCCAGCCGTGTATAGCAGTACAGACGTCACTCAGGCTCATTCCTGCTCCTCCACACGGCCCCTTCACAGCAGGATTTACAGGGGTACTCACTTTTTCACACATCTCATCTGCTGATCCCGAGACAAACAGCACCGGACACCTGATAAATAATAAATCTTCATCCCGGAGCTTGGACTGAAGTTTTGGTCGATGCAATGGGTAAGATAAACATATTAGACCTTGAATGAAGTCATCATCATCATCCTCCTGGCTAAGCTGACGGATCACAGAGGCAGCAGCTCGTGAGCCCATGGAACGGCCTTCCTCCCATGTTAAAAGAAAGGAAAAAATGTGTATCTGCTGTCATTTCATCTACATTCTATTCAAGTAAACAACGCCTAAAAACAATCCAACCGAGTGTATTTCAGCATACCGGTAGGACAAAATGCTAGGGATGCTTTTACTCATGCACTCTGTGAAAAATATTAATCCTAATTTCAACATTTTCTGCTAAAATATTTGTCTAGATATATTATGATTCACTTTCCCATTAGAAAAAAAAAGGTAAATGGAGAGGGATCCTCTGCAATACTGGAGGGCACAACAACCCATCCTGGGGTCAGGGGGCAAACAGTGACAGGTCCTGTGCTCCAGACCCTTGAAATTCCAGACAGCAATGCTATTATCTTGTATCATTCTTTTTCATGCAACTTCAATCTGCTCAAGTTTAAAAAAATTTTTACTCTCCTTAGTCCCAAAACAAATCCAGCAAGTGTCTGCGCACACCTCAAAATTCAGCCTACAAGTAGAAATAGAAGGGGGGGGGGGG
>Ga0065711_1051059_pt1 | contig 10533 bp, 8 predicted proteins | sample Hoacrofraction12_FD_59098 | JGI IMG/M metagenome (GOLD analysis project Ga0065711, IMG submission 59098) | Hoatzin crop microbial communities from Cojedes, Venezuela - Epithelial fraction 12 v2 (version 2) | ecosystem: Host-associated > Birds > Digestive system > Esophagus > Crop | place...
AAGCCTGTCAAGGTCCCTCTGGATGGTTTTCCTTCCCTCCACTGTGTTGACCACACCACACATCTTGGTGTCGTTGGCAAGCTTGCTGAGGGTGCACTCGGTCCCACAGTTCATGTCACTGACAAATATGTTAAACAACGCTGGTCCCATTACCGATCCCTGAGGAATACTACCTGTCACCAGCCTTCACTTGGATATTGAGCTGTTGACCACAACTCTTTGAGTGGAACCATCCAGCCAATTCCTTATCCATTGAGTGGTCCATCTTTCAAATCCCTGTCTCTCCAATTTAGAGACAAAGATGTCATACAGGACAGTGACAAATGCTTTGCTTAAGTCCAAATAGGTGATGTCAGTTGCTCTTCCTCTATCCACCAATGCTGTAACCCTATTGTAGAAGGCCACCAAATGTGTCAGGCACCATCTGCCCTTAACGAAGCTATGTTGGCTGTCACCAGTCACCTCCTTATTTTCCACATACCTTAGCATAGTTTCCAGAAAGATCTGCTCCATGATGTTGCTAGGTACAGAGGTGAGACCGACTGGCCTGTAGTTTCGCTAGTCTTCCTTTTTTCCCTTTCTAAAAATTCAGGTTATGTTTCGCCTTTTCCAGTCACTGGGGACTTCACTGGACTGCCATGACTTCTCAAATATGATGGATAGTGGCTTAGCAGCTTCATCTACCAGTTCTCTCAGGACCCGTGGATGCACCTCATCAGGTCCCATGGACTTGTGCACCTTCAGGTTCCTTAGATGGTCTCAAACCTGATCTTCTCCTGCAGTGGGTGGTTCTTCATTTTCTCAGTCCTTGTTTTTGCCTTCTGCCTTTGGCAGTGTGGTTGGAGAACTTGCTGGTGAAAACTGAGGTAAAAACTCATTGAGTACCTCAGCCTTCTCTATATCTCAGGTAACCATGTCTCCCTTTTCCTTCCAGAGAGGGCCCACATTTTCCCTGGCCTTCCTTTATCAGTGATATACCGATAGATGCTTTTCTTGTTGCTCTTGATGTCCCTGGCCAGATTTAATTTTGTCAGGGCTTTTGTTTTCCTGACCTGATCTCTGGCTCCTCAGACAATTTTTGTGTATTCCTCCCAGGCTACCCATCCTTGCTTCCACCCTTTGTAGGCTTCCTTTTTGTGCTTGGATTTGTCCAGGAACTCCTTGTCCATCCATGCAGGCCATGTGGCATTTTTGCCCGACTTCTTATTTATTGGGCTGCATTGGTCCTGAGCTTGGAGGAAGTGATCCCTGAATATTAACCAGCTTTCTTGTGCCCCTCTTCCCTCCAGCATTTTATCCCATGGTACTCTACTGAGCGGATCCCTGAAGAGGCCAAAGTCTGCTCTCTTGAAGTCCAGGGTAGTGAACTTGCTGTGCGCTCTCCTCACTGCCGTAAGGAACTTGAATTCTACCATTTCATGGTCACTGCAGCCAAGGCTGCCCTAGAGCTTCACATTCCCCACCAGCCCCTTCTTTTTGGTGCAAACAAGGTCCAGCATAGCACCTCTCCTCGTGGGCTCCTCTATCACCTGGAGGATGAAGTTATCACCACCACTTTGCAGGAACCTCCTGCATCTACTGCTGCATTTCTGTTGAAAACTTGGTAACTATTTAAACACTCTTACTATGGCTAAAATAGCATTTAAAACTTGTCGCGGTAAGATGTGTACTTTATAAATATGAAATGTATCTACGTAAAGAACAAAGCAAACTTTTGAAATTGTTATTCTCTGGAGACAATGCATAACTTTGCATGTTCCTTATGTAAACATGGGAGAAGAAGTTCATAAGGAGTCTGCTACTATGGCAACACTCGTAAGTGAAGTTTTTCAAGCACTGTCAGTGTACCTTCACCTCTTGTATTTTGACTTTATTGAAAAGGTGTAAATATCCCCTTGATATATACTATTCCATTACAGTTACGAAACTGTGGGCTAATACCCAAAATACCTATTTATACACATAGATTTATTAGTTATATTTTTCTCAAGATGTCTTTTAATCTTGCTAGTAAATAATCATAAAAGGTGTACTTTTCCTTGTCTTACATCAGTGAGAAAATTTCTGCAGCTTTAATTTTAATAAAATGTAAAACCAGAACAATATCAACAATATTGGTAGATTTAGCATCCCAGCACACATTTGCAGTAAACATGCTAGGTATGAAAGGCATAAACTTCATATAGATATATTTGTATTTTAAATCTCCTTGGAAGATAACATTTGAGAAAAAAGCTCTTTGCGCAGTGATTGAGAAGCAGCCTGACTTTATCACGATGACTCTTGACGAAATTACTTTTTTGCACAACACAGTGACCAAAAACCTAATTTAATTTATTTTATGATGCATAAAGATGAGCTGGAAGGGTTTATTTATTTCCCTTCCTGGTTCTTGACCATAGATATATTTGGAGCAGTTAATCTTCCTTAGTTTTGCTGGAGTTGTCCTTTGAACGTGGAAAAGCTTTTTAATGTAATCTTTCTCTGATTTCAAGGAGAGGGGCGTATCTTCATTTTACTGTATAACTTTTTTTTCCCCAGTCAGGTTTTATTTTTTGGCAGAAGCTAGTGCTGATGAAACAAATGAGCAAAACAGAATTATAATGTAGTGTCTAAAACTTCCTCCGTATTTCACTGTTTAAACAAAAGTAGAGAACAATTACATATGGTCGTTTGTGTCCTCAATCCTTTATTTGCATTTTCTTAGTAAAATGTGATAAACATAATTTTTCAGGTTAAAAATATTCTCTTTAAAATGCTGGTGGCTTCCCACACATTGTCATGATGAGTACATAAGTTAAGATGAGTACATAAGAATTTTTCCAATTCTCAATTCACATGTTTTTCTTTTATTTTTGTCATATTGTTAGATGTAAAAGGACAAATTTGTCCAAACCTGGAGCATTTCTGGGTGCAGGTGCTTTCATACTTCTGTCATTACCACCATCAACATTAGTCAAACTTTAAAAATGTTACTCTGCTGCTACTGATCAATCTGGCATCAAGCTGGAGATGTTATAATTAAGGTGGCGGCAGGATTTCCATTTACTGAATATTTTCTTCAGTAGAAGGAATGATTAGTGCCTACTAGTGAAGGAAATAAATCATGACGCCTGTTGCCTGGTGCAGCCATCAATTCAGAGTCCTCTGTCTAGCTGACCTCCAGCCACACTCACATAAGACCATCCTTGAAAGGCAGCACACAGGTAGGGAATGCTGACTAATTATCTTATGAGTTTCAACAAGGCCAAATGCTGGGTCCTGCGCTTTGGTCACAACAACCCCATGCAACGCTACAGGCTTGGGGAGGAGTGGCTGGAAATCTGCCTGACAGAAAAGGACCTTGGGCTGTTGGTTGACAGCCGACTGAACATGAGCCAGCAGTGTGCCCAGGTGGCCAAGAAGGCCAATGGCATCCTGGCTTGTATCAGGAACAGTGTGGCCAGCAGGAGTAAGGAGGTGATCGTGCCCCTGTACTCAGCACTGGTGAGGCTGCACCTCAACTACTGAGTTCAGCTTTGGGCCTCTCACTACAAGAAAGACTTTGAGGTGCTCAAGCGTGTCCAGAGAAGCACAACTAAGCTGGGGAAGGGTCTGGAGCACAAGTCTTATGAGGAGCAGCTGAGGGAACTGGGGTTGTTTAGTCTGGAGAAGAGCAGGCTGAGGGGAGACCTTATTGCTCTCTACAACTACCTGAAAGGAGGTTGTAGTGAGGCAGGTGTTGGTCTCTTCTCCCAGGTAACTAGTGATAGGACGAGAGGCAATGGCCTGAAGTTGTGTCAGGGGAGGTTCAGATTAGATATTAGGAAAAATTTCTTTACTGAAAGAGTGGTCAGGCATTGGAACAGGCTGCCCAGGAGGTGATTGAGTCCCCATCCCTGGAGGTGTTTAAAAAACGTGTAGATGTGCACTTCACGATATGGTTTAGTAGGCATGGTGGTGTTGGGCAGATGGTTGGACTTGATGATCTTAGAGGTCTTTTCCAACCTATGCTTCTATGATTCTATGTATTGTAGAGTGTAAATGATACTGGGAATAGGGCACATAGGGCGCAATGAATTGTTTATGCCCTGTCCAGACTCCTCTTTGTGTCTGTGGACTTTGGCCCTGTCCTGTTAAGGACTAGCTGAGGTGCAGGAGGACGGCATCCTTTGTATGGGACAAGTGTTTGTTAATAAGTATTTGTTATAGTTTGGCTGTGGCCGGCAACTACAGGGCCACACGGCTGATCTGCCACCCCTTACCCCGCTGGGGTGGGAAAGAGAATGGAAAGAAACAGGCAAAAACTGGTGGGTCGGGATAAGGGCAGTTTAACAGAACAGAAAACAAAGCAAACAGTAACAACAATGATACAGATGAGGAGAATACACAACACAAGCCACAGAACCTAGAGACATCCGCCGCCGCTGCCGCGTTCCCGAGATGCAACTGCCTTCCCGCCGCCCAGTTCCCCCCAGCCAGAACCCTGCATAACGGCACATGGTATGGAATACCCTGTTCTGTTTGGCTAGGTTGGGTCAGCCCATCCAGCTGTGTCCTCTCCTGGCTTCTGGTGAAAATTAACCCTGTCCTGGCCAAATCCAGGACAGTATTTTTTTCCAGTCAGTTAAAAAAATTCAGCCATTCAATGAAACAGACTTGCAGTATTCAAAGGAAGTGAATTGCATTCAAATTTTAAAACTGCAAAATAAATGAAGCTAATCCTTGTAAAACAAGCATGACATCCAACATCAATATGGCAAAATATAGGTATATATCAGCTTAACAAATCATCTCAATTGGTATTATTTGCTTGCACTGAGTTATTCAGATAAGGTACTCAAGTGTATTGGTGAATTATTTTTTGTCCACTACATAAATCAAGAAATGACATTTCGATGTGTGAAGCATCTTCCTCTTGCCTCTTCTTTATTTTATGTTTTCACTGGCTGAGTGACTCAGTCCTTTGCAAGTCCCACACTATGTATAGCATACCTTAGTTTTGGAGACTGTTGGTCTAGCAGATTCAGTGGTCAAAGCTGTGTGCCGAAAGGATCCTGCCTTTACACCATTAGAAAATCAGGTTTAAGGTATAGCTTGTGGCATTTATTCCCATTTAAAAAAAAAAAAAGGGTTTTCATGTAAAATCTGTATGGAAGTTCATAGCTGTCATTTCTAATTTTCATTAATGTTTCCAGTTAGCCAGAACAAAGTAACAGATGTGTTTTATATTTATTTTGTACACCTTTGTCAAGACCATTCCTGCATGGTAGCAATCCATACATTGCACGCTAGTTTACGGTATTTTTCATTTGAGTAGCCATTTTATACTGACACTGTCTTATGGAGTTCTCGCTTGCCAAAGCCTGATCTCCCTACCAGCATTCTGGTTTCCTACTTTGGTGCAAATATAACACAGTTCTCTGAAAGGCCATGTCAGAGCCCGTGTCCCAGCCTTACCCGTAATTTTCTTATGATGTTATCTTTCTTCCTACCCTGTGCTTTTAGCCCTGGGATTCGAAGTTCATTCTCCATTTTGTTTATATTTTCTTCATATGGCCACTTTTCCCCTTTTTACTATTACCATCCAGTCTTCTGAATCTTTTTGATTACCTGAAACTATTACAGTCCCTTTGGCATAATCTTTCACTTTTAACCATTTGCTTGTCAGTCTTGTTATCACTGTCTCAGTCTGCCTTACTGCAGGTTTTCCTCCTTTATGTTGTGCTTCATGTTCAAAGAAAAATTTGAAAAGAAATTTTAAGTCTGTCCGTTTCATAAAGCAGACTTTAAATTAATTATTTTCTAATTTTTCTTAAAGTAATCCATGACAGGTGTGGCAGCACTTGTGCATTGCATGCTGAGTAAGTTCTAAATTTCTGTAGTCCTTCTTCAGGACATTCTTTTGTTCAGTGAAGATTCATCTCACCATCATGTCGCAATGTTCTTGAGCTTCAGGCATGGGAGTAAGCAAAGAGGAAAGAAAGCCATGTTATTCTCTGAGCACTGAATTTGCTTTGCATTGTAGTGAGGAGTGGAGGGCTTGCTTCAAATATTTAAGACAATCTCTTCTTCGACTGTCATTTCTTCTTTCAATACTTCTGTATATTTTTTCATTGCATTAACAATCTCTGCCTCTTCCCCAAAAACCTTGCAGATCTATTTCTTCCCATGACTTCTGTTCGATTGAACGTCATTTTAGAGACGTGGTTTCCAAGGTGTGATATCATGTCGTCTCTAGTATCAGGTAGAGCACTTGTTTGCTCTGTTCCCCCCGTAGCAGCTGCCATTGATTCTATATGTTCTGCAATGCTGTTCTACATTTCCACCTCCCCCTGAGCTTTTCCACTTCACCTTTTAGGGGCTGTGGAGAGAGGATTGATCTGTGAGGCTTCTGCCCTGAATTTAGAGCAGAACTGTCTGCTTCAGACTCTTGAAGCCCTCTATGACAACAATCACTCACATGATGAGAGAGAAGGTAATTCTGACTTGGTTTGTAACCATTTTCAAATGCTTATACTTTCTGGCAAGTTGCTGTCCTACAAACTAGTACATAAGTTGACAAGCCATTTTTAATGAATCCTTTGCTGTACAGATGGTTTGGGAACATATATGCCAGTGGTACCAATTCCTGACTGATGGGTGGTATTTACAGTCTCACAATTTACACTTGTGTGTGGTAATTGGATTTTTCTTAAGGAAAAAGTGGGTGGACAGTTTTGTCACTTAGCAAAGTCCTTTACCAATTAAAAGGATCAATAACTTCCTTCATGTATCCTCTAGACCAAATATATACAGAACAGGCACCTGAACTGGAATAGATGAGTAAGGTAATTGTTTATCTGAGTTGTTTGCAGTAGATGAATGCTATGTGCTTAAGCAGAGTCTACTTTCAGTTGGATGCAAGGCATCAAATACCTTTTTGCAGTCTAGCTGTCTTTTTTTTCATGTTACTTGCTTGCTTACGGAGAAATTCACTGCTGTGCAGAGAGCAAGCTCAAGACCCTCAAACACCGGTATCTTACCTATAATCCATTTAATATTTTAATTATTTTTGTTATTATTTTTAAACCATATAAAAGAAGGCATAATCTTTGTACTGCCTCTATTGCACCACCATTAGTTTTGCCTCATAAGACATGGTGCAGATGACCCTGGAGTACAGGTGATTGCAGGCTGTGTATTCTTGTAGTGCTGTTCTGCAGAGGACCAGGGCCCAGATGATGCCCAAAGCCTTGTGGCTGCTCAACCCTGACTCATTTGAATGAGAATTCCCAGAGCTATGCTGTGCTTTCTGTTTAAAGCACAGAAAATACCCACCTTACTCTGAGAGACTGTTGTACCTAGTGGTGTCTTTCCCAAACAAAATTTTTTATTTTTATCTTGCTTGAATAACTTAAATGATTGAATCACTTATTTCTTTATTAAAAGAGGAGTGTAAGAGTGTAATATTTAAACACAATGACACAAGCCACCCCATTGTTGTTATTAATAGCTTGCCGTTAAGTGACTTTCATCCTGGAAGATCAGAAAGCATTTTTCAGACAACGCGCAGTGATGACTTATATGCTGCTGAAATGAAGCTACCTGCGTAAGAAAATGAAAAAGTGCATCGGAAAGGCTGGGGCAACCTAGTATTTAAGAAAAGAAACAAAATGAAAAGTAGTTTCGCTGCTGAGAGGCTTAGACAGAAATCTTGAACTGTGGGGGATGTGATAACTGAAAGTAGACATCTGGATGATTATTCCTTGTTCATTACATGTATTTGAGCATATTCAGGTGCTGCACAGAAAAGCCCTCACCCTAGATTTGAAAAGGCTGTGGTGTAAAAATGAAAAACCTGTAGACACTCCCATATTGCTCCCTGCTCCTACTTCCCTCCATCCCCGGAACGGAGAAGCTCTGGGGAAGAGTATCTTCGGACTAATATTAGCATAACAGCCAAGAGTTTTGAGAGTGAATGAATGACCTGAATTTTTGTAGGTGAACCTTGAGAGATATATCTTGATGAATAGTTTCTAATGACTGATACTGAGAGGTGACAGACAGATTGGGGTCTGTGTGGAAATGATAGAGAACCCCCCTGTGAATATGAGCTGTTGAGGATGTTAGAACCATTTGAAAAATCACCTGATTTTAATTTGGGAAGCCTAATGGGATTAAAATTGCAAATGAAGTTATTGGAAGCTATTGGAATTCTCTAACCAAATAGTTTTATTTGCCCGTAGTTTGTGCTATTGAGCAACTGACTTTATTACTTGGATCACAGTTGTTTTGGAGGTTTTTACTGTGTGTCAGTTCAGGATAAGACATCTTCTTTCTCTTAAGCAAAGCAAGTGAAAAAGGAGCGTTTCCTGCCCTATCTCCTTAGCTTCCTGCATGCCACACCAGGCAATGAGATGTTTCAGAGTTTTCATTGACCTGTTCCTCTGGAAGGTGAGAACTCCTTGTCCTTCATAGTGTACTGAGCTATTTTTCCAGACAGCCATAGAAGAGCAACAGATCCTGAAATGCTGTATTGCTTTCTGTCTCTCTTGACTTCAGAGCAGCATTTTGAAGCAAGTATAGACCTAGGCTCTTGTTACTTAGCTTAATAAGCAAAATCCCAGGCTAATATGCTACAGTTAGATTTTAACATCTGACAGCTTAGGGATCTTATATAAAGACTCTGAGATTATAAGAAATAAACTTGTGAAAAATATTTTCAAGCCAAGAGGGGCTTTGCATCCCATCCTTTGGATGCTCTCTTCTGGGAAATGCTGCTTACATGGCTGAAGTTGGGTTCCAAGCAGAGCTGATTCACTGTGATAAAGGTGCCAAAATATTCAGTATTTTTTTACTAGATGTGTGCAGAGAAGTTCATTAATTGGCCAGTTCTTCACCCATTCTTGCCAGCACTCTCTGGTTAACAAACAGATTTTGGCAGATGGATACGATAACATCATTATCTGGAAATAACTGATGTTCTGCTTGATCCTGCTGTAGGCATATTTATTCACGTACAAGCCTGATTGCCGTGGCCAGATTCTCACCCTGCTGGATGAGGTTTTGAGCTCCTTTCACCATATGCGTATCGAGCCATTGGGTTCCTGCTTCACATCACCAGCCAGACACTAGATACGGCAAGAATCCCAGCACAGTTCTGCTGCTGGAAGGAACCTGGAGGTGAGGAAAAAGTGGAAAGCCAGGATGCAGCAACCTTGACTGCTGCTAGAGTCCTTAACATCCACAACTGTTTCAGAGACAGTTTTATGTGCTAGACCAAAACAGCCTGTCAGTCACCCTAGTGAGCAAAATCACTGTAGCAAGCAGCAACATTTCCAGCCTGCTGTAAGAGCTACATAAGAGCTTCTGCCCTTTGATGCCTTAAAAAACTACTAGTGCATTCAGAGTGGGATCTTAAATTGCGTTCTTTGATAAAAGCAGAGTCCTTTGAAACTTCATTCTTGTTTGCAGGTTGGTAGAGGTATAATCCTGTGTAAATTGGGGGTCTGGCAAATTTTTAAGGAATGTTAGATAATTAAATATCACAGAATTTTATGACCGGAGCTCAACAGTGGTGTACACGGAAGGACAAATGGAAAAACACAGAGCAGGCTGTATGATCACAGAATCACAGAATTTTAGGGGTTGGAAGGGACCTCTGTGGGTCATCTGGTCCAACCCCCCTGCTGAAGCAGGGTTACCTACAGCAGGCTGCATAGGACCTTGTCCAGGTGGGTCTTGAATATCTCCAGAGAAGGAGAATCCACAGCCTCTCCGGGCAACCTGTTCCAGTGCTGCGTCACCTTCAAAGTGAAGAAGTTCTTCCTCATGTTCAGATGGAACTTCCTGTGCTTCAGTTTGTGCCCGTTGTGCCTTGTCCTGTCGCTGGGCACCACTGGAAAGAGTCTGGCCCCATCCTCCTGACACCCACCCTTCAGACATTTATAAGCATTTATAAGGTCCCCTCTTAGCCTTCTCTTCTCCAGGCTTAACAAGCCCACCTCCCTCAGCCTTTCCTCATAGGACAGATGCTCCAGTCCCCTCATCATCCTCGTAGCCCTCCACTGGACTGTCTCCAATAGCTCCTCATCTTTCTTGAACTGGGGAGTCCAGAAATGGACACAGTACTCCAGATGGGGCCTCCCTAGGGCAGAGTAGAAGGGGAAGAGAGCCTCCCTCGACCTACTGGCCACACTCTTCTTAATGCACCCCAGGATCCCATTGGCCTTCTTGGCAGCCAGGGCACACTGTTGGCTCATGATCAACTTGTCATCCACCAGGACACCCAGGTCCCTCTTCACAGAGCTGCTCTCCAGCAGGTCAGCCCCAAGCCTGTACTGGTGCATGGGGTTGTTCCAGGTGCAGGACCCTGCATTTGCCCTTGTTGAACTTCATGAGGTTCCCCTGCACCCAACTCTTCAGCCTGTCCAGGTCTCATTGAATGGCAGCACAGCCTGCCGGTGTATCCACCACTCTTCCCAGTTTTGTGTCATCAGCAAACTTGCTGAGCGTACACTCTAACTCTTCATCCAGGTCATTGATAAGTTGAATAAGACTGGGCCGAGTACT
>Ga0065711_1051060_pt1 | contig 10533 bp, 5 predicted proteins | sample Hoacrofraction12_FD_59098 | JGI IMG/M metagenome (GOLD analysis project Ga0065711, IMG submission 59098) | Hoatzin crop microbial communities from Cojedes, Venezuela - Epithelial fraction 12 v2 (version 2) | ecosystem: Host-associated > Birds > Digestive system > Esophagus > Crop | place...
TTTTTTTTTTTTTTTTTTAGATTATTATTAAAGACCACAGGCATTCATCGTGTTCTACTAAGTGGGCAGTACCTCCCCACCTCAGAAACCTCAGGCTTCACAAAACAGTTCTGAGCACATTATTTAGAAAAAATTACGAGAAACATATTGTGTCCCACTGCTTCACTTGTATCTGGAATTTTACTTGCATAAAAGACCAACAGTAGTTTTAAGTCACCTTTTTTCCTTACAGTAACACACATTCAGATTTGCTTAATACCAGTTTATTCCTCCTTCTCTAGACGTCGAGACTAGCCACAGCAGGGGCAATCTGGCTGAGTTTTCAAACACTAGAGATCGGAATAAAAACAAGTAGTTGTCAGACATCCTGCCCCTGTCACAGGATGACTAGCAGGTGGCCGGCTAAACGAGCCTTCTGCATCAAAAGATAGTGTAAGAGAAGTGTAATAAATATTTTTAGGCCCTGAATTATTGTCCCAAAAGCTACTGAATAGGAAATACATTTCCACAAACTCACCATATAAGTAACCATGGAAAACACAAATACTTGTCTAAATTACACAGTTTATTATTACTATAGTTGATCAACTGTCACAGGACACTCTAAAACTTTCACTTAGGTATCCCCTATACAATAACAAACATTTATGAGGAATGTGCATTATGCATTTATTTCATAATAGTTGAGGGATTCATTCCTGACTCTGTCCTGCTGGGCGTCAAGTATTCTCAACTTGCTTTCAGGAAGATGAGCACAATCAAGGCAGTTGGTAGATGCACACTTTGCAACATTTTATGTACTTTATTACTAAAGAGTAAGGCACATTATTTGTAAGGTTGATACTTCCATAGGCTTGCACATATCTTAAGGTTTATGAAGCATGAATCATACCATCTTTGGGTTTTTTTTACTTTGCTTCATAGTAAACTTATCTCTCCCTTGAACAACCAAAACACAAGAACTTCAGAGCACAAAGCTAGTTTAAATCCCAGTTGATGACCACCAACATGATACGAATTTTCAAATGCAATTTGAAAAAACATTGTATTTAGAACTTTCGCACTTTGCCCCTCACACAACTGGCTTAAAATGGTGCTCTGCTTTGCAAGATGTACAAATACAGTTTTGAGAAAAAAAAAATACACATTTGCTAACAATTGCAAATTAAAATCTTGCCAAAAAGAACATAACACAAATTAAATACTTCTAAGGGGAAAATTAAAATTCTGGCATCTAAGGAGGTTACCTAAGAGAAACCACAAGAACACGAGAAACTAAATTACTACGTAAGCACTGATCGGACATGAATACCTGTAAAATAACATCACCTTTCTGGAGGGGAGTAAGCAGCAGTGTTTCAAAATCTTTTTCAGGTAATAAGAGTTTCAAGGAGTCTCTTGACTTTATGCAGTAGTCAAGGACATTTTAAAATTTCATAATTAATTACACTTAAGCCTTCTTCCAGTGCGAGCATAATGGAAAATCAACACACTTAAAATCACTGCAGGAATATTTTTACAGTCATCCTTGATATTACATACCCTGGTGTCAGAGATCAGGTCAACTCCCTCCACCACCATTATCTGCTTACAGCTGGACATGCAGATTTTCACAGATACAAATGGTTAGAGTACAGACAAGCAGGAATAACTGTTGCGGGATTAACTTGCACCACATACAATCAAACAAGCAACCAACCCTTTTTTATGCTCTGTAACTCAGTCTCTTAAATTATGTTACCAACCATATAATAGTCTACAAGTATTTCTCATTCTCTCAATGGTTTACGCTGAAATTCTCCCCAAAATTCACATCTCAGAACTGTACAGTTCCATTATTTTGATTAAATATAGATTAGTAGTGTTAGTGTAAGAAAAAAGATTTAATAGCATCAAAATCATTCAAGTTAAATCAAGTAAGAAAATGTTGCAATGCACTTCAGCCAAACCATCACAAATGATATGTTCTATAAATACAGACACGAGGTAGCTGGCAGCTACAAATCCACCCATTCTGGAAGCGTCCAACTTGTCTAAAAAGCATAAACTGACAAATACTAATTAAATCTTTCCATTAAAAAAAAGAACACCTAGTTTATTGCTTTTAAAGGTTCATTCGTTACATCAGAAATAGGCAAAGGCATATCAAAGAAAGCTACCTGGCTGTTGATGGCTTTTGATCATATTCACTTTTTCAAAAGAACCACTAAATAAAATTTTGAATGCAAATAGCCGATTCACTCCCAAGGTTACATGTTCTCACCAAAATGAACAAAGGCTTGCATTTTCCAAGGAGGAGGTGGGGAAAGCAGGTGTAATTTCCAAAAGGACAGTATTGACTACTTTCTTATGAGAAATCAGTAACAGAACTAAATCCGGTGTTCCCATCAGACAGAATACATTGAACTAACAGACCAACAATTGCAGGAGAGGCAGAAAGCATTCTAGCTACGAAGACAGTGGTGTCATGGCGTATGACACATGGAATGCAGATGGAAATACAATGATCTGTACCACAGGTGTAATTTTTATTAAAGCTTCCTGAAGTTTTTTTTGTGTGTTTCAGAAAAGGCAGAAGTGGAACAGACAAGAAAAAAAGCCAAGAAACATAAAAAAGGAAAAGATGCAAGAAAGCAAGAATCAAGGTAGTAACTGCAGAAGCAAGACAAAGGACTGAGAATTAGGACAGACTTCAGCAATGTGGTCTGAAAACTCCTCAGAGGTCAAGTAAGCGAAGTGAAATTTATGCTCATTTCTCAAAAGAATCTGGAGGGGAGGTGGGTAGGAAAGGTTTTTTGTTTTTACTTGGGGGTTGGATTTGAGAGTTATTTGTTTTTTAAAAAAATATATATATACAGTGCAAGCTTATCTAAAGAAGTGGTACTACTGATGACACAACTTACTCCCCTGCAACAAATGGAATACCTTGACCTCTCAAGTAAACTAAGCATACAAAAGTGGTAAGAATAAAAGGTGCACGTAAAACCAGCAGCAATATTATGTTTGGCTTTCCACTACTTCTGCAAGTTACTGTACATATATTACATCACTATTATAGAAATGGCACAGCCTCAGACACTTTCCACATTTTATTTACATTTTAAGACTAACTTTAATCTCAATCACATATCCATACATTTCCTTTGTTTCACTAAAACTTAAATGCATGGTTTATTAGAACAAAGACTGTAAACAAATATTTGCCATGTCCAATACATGTAACACACAGGAGCTGCTTAACAGAAATTAATCCCCCCATATAAATACAGGTATCAAAACAATCCTGAACATACTTTGTGACGCTTCTAGTAGTCGGCACCCACACCCTTGCAAAATTAAACAAGATGAGCAACGGTATTCACTGTACCTGCTACTTTAAAACAAATTTAACTGCAGCTCTTTTACTAAGCAAGATGGATAAAGCATGCCATTTATATTTTGCCTTCTCAAGAGATTATTTTCAGAAACATATATTATTCCACAGCAATCTGACACTTTCTGTCATGCTTTCATCTTGTAAAACCTGAATTCCAATTTTAGGCTATTTCAGGTTTATGCTTCAATGACAGTGCCTTGATAAGAGAAAAAAAATAATTGTGCTGCCTTTTTCTCCCTTAGTGCCTGAAAACATATTGGGCATACATATATTATATATATTCTTACAAATGTCCAGGTCATGTGTACCAGCTGAAATTCTTCTAATGTGTGGGTGTTTGCATTGTGAGATTTAATCAAGACATTAACATGAGTAGAAGGTTGTTGTTTTAAGACAGAAGTTTGAGAATCAGCTAAAATTAATTGTTGTAAGTTTGTCCCTCTGGAGGTTGTGGAAGCTTCATATTTTCTTTGGACATCATTAGACGTCTTAGCTCTTGAAGTACAACTTTAATGCTATAAGAATTTTGCCATTTTGCTAACACTGGTATGCTCCGCGCATCCACCTAGAAAAAAAAGAGGTAGTTAAGTTAGGATGAAATACAGACTCTCTACATAAATAACTGCTATTGACCTAATTGTTCTAAGAAAGAGTCTAAGCATTCCCTGACACCTTCTCTGTGGCATAAAGTCCCTGTGTTCACAAAATATTTTAAAGACATCAATCATATACTTACACACAAATACAGATTCTGCAATAAACTCCATGCAGGTGGACGCCTCCATCTGTGCTGATACTAATATTAGTGAGAAGGAAAGGGGGCATGGGGAGGAGACCAGCAAACCATTCACTTCAAAACTGAAGCCATATCTTGTAAAATTTGTTTCAAATTACCCCCAAAAAAGAAAAAAATAATCACCTTCATTATGCCAATATATACACTTAGGTTTTCCTCAGTTCTCTGAAAGAACCTGCCACACAAGAGTCCATAGAATACCTTTCTAAAGGAAAGTTTCCCTTCTTATTCCCTTGCTACAAGTGTCATTAGTGGTTTATTTCACATCGATATTACATGGTGCTTCTGATACATCATGAGTCACTACATATACTAAGAAATGGCTTTTAAATGTTGAAAGAACTGATTCATAATGTTCGGACATTTCTTAGTTCTTTGCATCCTTCTTACAGTAAGTCATCTTATGGAGCCACGAAGATTACTGTACATCACTTACCAATCTGAATATGAACTGAAAGGAAAGGACATGGGACTTCTCCTATGCGTTTATAAAACCTGTGGGACAATTTACACAATTACATTATAACAGAGAGGTTTCCATAGGAAAGTCAGTAACTGAAAGTCATCTCAGGAATCGTTTTGGCAGTAGGTAAGTCCTGGCCACCCAGCCCCTGCAGGGAGGAACTTAAGATGACAGAGGGGCCTACAGATGTGCAACTGCAAACAGGCCCATGGGCAGCAATAGGCCTACTGCACGCTACTGAATTCCATTGGCAGAGTAGCACAGGCAGCCCACAAGGCTACGGGAGTACTGGAAACCACTGCTTTATGATTTAGGCAGCATAAAACACCACAAGTTTCTTATCCCATCTTAATTAGGGCAAACTGAAAGAAAAAACAACACTGGAATCAGAAATGTCAACACAGATGTCATATTTCTAGATTGTTCAAAGTTAGGCTGTCTATGAGACTAAAACTTTTTGTAAGAGGAAACTAAGGCCAAGGGTTAACAATGTGCTGGCTTGGGCAGCAATACTAACAAGAAACTTCTGCTCCCTCTCACTAGGCACTTCTTCCTTTAACAGTGCTACTGCCTGTCAGCTCAGGTGAACAATGAAATGTATGTGGAGCTACTTTCTGACTTGAGCTGATAGAACCCACCCAGTTTAAAAAATACACCTTGGAAAGAAGTCCCTTAGTAGGATCCTTGATCCAATTCACTGCTCAGCACTGTAAGCATTTCTCTTCACACAAATAATGTTCTGCTCAGAGTCAGGAACCCCTTAAAATCAGTAGAGCTGCCAGAGACAGCATATATTCAAACCACAGTACTAAAGGCAGTCAGACTACTTAATAATTATTGCAAACATTAATAAATTAGATAGAAAAAGAGCATCAAAAGCAAAGCTCCATTATGCAGCAAGATCACATCAGTCTAAAATCTGTATAAGTGTATAAGCTAATATAGAAAGGTTTTGAAAGTAACACTGATCAGACCATCATCAATTGCTGGACTACTACTACTACTTTTTTAAAGAGGTATTTGGTTTAATGTGGTAGAAAAATGAGGCAATATCAGAGCAGAATAATCATTGTAACTGGAAAACAGGTTCTCTTTTCTTAACAACCAGACTAGAAGATAAAACCACCAGTGAGTAAAAGGGAAATTCTGATAAAAGATCACGTGTGTTATCAGGTAGCAGCTTAAGGCATCATTTAGCCTGAATCTTTGTTCTGAGGTACCAAGCTCTTGCAGATCTCTTCATCCTAATCCTTCTAGATAAGATTAAAGCAGGACACTCGAAAGTTTGTATCCAGTGAGCTGGACTCAGCAAACTAGGAACAACATGAATTCATTTCAAAAGTTGGAACAGTAAATATCGCACTACTCAAAACTGTTTTCCATATAGAAAATGCCACGAGAAATGCATGAGACCACCATTTTTCGTCATGGGGTCCTGCAGAAAGAAGAAAAACTTCCTGGTGGCGAAGTATCACGGCAACAGAAGAAACAAGGTCTCATATCTTCTATTCACTTAGCATATAGTTGCAGACGTTTAAGAGCTTATTTCCCACCCCACCCCCACACAATTCGTAATATTTGCTAATACTTCTCTGCAGCTAACCTGACATCCTCTTCAATTTTGCAAAATGAAACAAAATGTGAGAGTACTCCCTGCATATTTGGTGTTAAGTCCTTTGGCAGACCAATAGTTTAAAAAATTTCCACGTTAGTCTGAATCTTTTGGCTCAGGTTCTGCTTTCCATGTTGCAGAATTTACTTCCAAGTTAGTGTACAACAAATTCACTTTATAAAGAACAATGATAAGATAATTTGGAAGAATGATACAAGCGATGTTGAAATCACACAAAAGCATCAGCAATATTCAAGTACACATCCTGGGACACAGCGGGAGAAATTTCAAGGTCACATAAAATCTAGTAAAGCAAAAAATGGCAACCTGAAGACTATTTTATTCTGGGGTTACACTTCTGTAAATCTTTAAACAATAGCAAGATAAGCAATATGTATAATGCATAATTTTTTCTCAACAATTGAAATTTAAACGAGTAATTCTACACAATATTGCAGAGCATTCAGTGTCTATAATGTACCAAATATCTTCAAGAAGTAGAAAACTGCTTAGTCTACAATAAACATACCCAAAGTAATAACTGGACAACAGTTTACAGATTTATAGCTGACAGAATCCCATGTGAGTTTAAAGGAAACAAATATTTCCAGCTGTAAATGGTATTTAAGTGAACAGAAGTGACTGCAAATCCTGTAAGATAGACTGCTGAAGAGCACTCTCACAGATGGAGAAGTCAGACATCCTCAAAAGACCATGGGAAAATAAATAGCACGTCAGAATGCAACCTGTGTTTTATCAATATAGGATACACAAGTTTCCAAGAGAAAAGACCACACAACATTAAGAATAATAATTTAAATACAATTTTATGACAGTGACACCATTAGCACATAAAGGCATTTTGTCCAGCCCTACATAAGTACTTGGACTAGCTTTTCTGAACTTAATACCCTAAATCTGAAATCTGTATACAAATGTGATAGCTCCACAGGCAAACTGAAAAGCAGAAAACCTCAAAAACTAACTTGCAGATAAGAAGAGAGGAAGGCAATTTAACAGCGTGACTCAGAGCACATAGGTTTAGTGTTTTGAGACAAAATACCCCTGATGTAGCCCTCTCCTTTCCCGCACTAAATATACTGAACAGCTCTCTGAGATTCCTGAAGATATGCTGCTGATGGAGAAGTCACTTAGAAGCAAAACTCCTCTCTCAGAGCAACCAGGCAGAAAGTCAATAAACTTTTATCTGTACTGAGTTACATTCATTACACACGTGCACTTTTCACGCAAAGCCTAAAGGGACTTGCAAGTCAAGAAGACTGAGAACCACTGGCAACAAGGCAGTGTCAGACTAGCTTCCTTAGACCCCCAGTAACTCTGTCACATGTCTGTCTGCCTCCCTCCACCATTCGCACTCCAGCTCAGCAGAAATTATCACCCTCTAAACTCACACTGGGGGCTCTGCTTTTCCTCAGGTGTTAACTGGCACACACCTCCTGTAAAGCGCTCCATAGCAACGTCATAAATGTTTTGAGTAGTATGATAACACCCCTAGGACATACAATTTCAGTTGCTGTTGGTCTCAGGTCTCTTTTCTGCAAGTCACCAACTTTTTCATCTTTTAACCAATACAATCAAAAACTGGCCACATGCCAAAAAAACAGGGTGCAAAAGCACGGACAGTAGAGCTTGTCTGAAGACAAAACCCCATCATTCATGAAAGAATGCAGCAAACTGCTTATGATCTATTCTATGGAAGAGCATCAGAAAGTGAGAGTATAGCTTGCAAGAAACAGGAAGGAACTAAAATAGGAAGACGCAATAGGAACTGTTCCAGGAATGCTGAAGGTGCCCCCAGTTTATCTGACATATCTGGCACAACTCCAGTAAGCACAATGGTGAAATAAGCTAAAATGCAAGATACCAGAACAATGGGAACATTAAAAATCACATAATGAATGAATTTTATATTTATTAGTTATGAAAAATGTTTTAATTAAAAATACTATCTAGTCCTATTTAAATTCATTTAAAAAATAAGTTATGTATTTGCACCGCAAGTCCTTCATAAGATGTACTAGTTTATAAAACGGTTGGGGAAAAATTTAACGAAGGTATTGTATAAGCTTATAAACATTAAAATCAAATTTTCCTGTAGCGATGACCAGATTTTAACAGTGCTTTTAAAACCACCAGGCAGATTTCCTGTTACAGGATTCACCCTGTTCCTCAGTAAACTGAGGGAATGGAGGACTTCTCCAAACAAAAGCTCAAACCAACTGTCTCAGTAAACACGAGGCTGCAGGCTCTGCAGGTCTGAGAATCTGCTTCTGGAAACAAATACCTATACTCTCAGGCATGCACAGATGAAGCAATGAGAGCATACTTCTTTACTGATTCAGAATAATACATGTTACTAGGGAGAGAGCATGAAATAGCATTATAAACATACCAAAAGCGCTGCCGCATTCCAGATTGGCAGCTTTTGCTAGTCACAACTTCTTAATAAACACATATACTTATAGGCAACAAAACACAGTTGAGATGAAGGGCAACACATGGTTTGTAGATAGCAATTTTAATAAGATCTTCAGAGGTTAAATTGCTGGCTATGCAAGAAGTACTTTCAAATTAATTTTAGATTATTTCTGAAGTGTTAGTGCACTGGCTTTGGATGACCAACCAGTACACTACCCTACCACCTACAACAGTTCAAAGGAACCTCTGAGAATCTCTCCCTCTGCCATAGCCACAGAGATACTTAAGCTTCACATTTCAGTACTATTAATTACACAGATACAAGCCCAGCTTCCTTTTAAACCTTGCAAATTATTTAAAATCCAAAGATGCTCTCTGACTCACCTTTAAGTATTACCTTAACCCAATTACTTTGCATTCATTAGATACAAATGTACAAACAGACAAGAGTGATACAGTATTATATTTCCTGCTGATGTACACATATGCCACTGTAAACGCAAGACAGCTCACACCTCTTTTCACTGAGCAATGGGGTATTTCAGAGTTATTCACAGGACAAAAGCACCTAGTGTATAATGGAGTAATAAACTTGCTTGAGCTGCTGCCATTGCTCATGTACGTGAATTCATCCCACCTTAAGTGTGGGATCAGTGAAAGTACCTTATTACAAATGGATCTTTAAAATGAAAGTGATTAATATCTCTACCAAAAGACCTTGAGACTGAATCTCAGAATCACTCTGGATTTGAATAAACCCAGTACAAAGAACATAAAAGTTTAAATGCATCGGTTCATTACAGGGGAGCTACTGCGTCTAGAGTGAGATTCATCAGGAATAACCTCAATTTTTAATTAACGGAAACATCAGACAAAGTTTGGATACTGAAACAACCTTTACTGACTAAATAAATAATGGTCTTGAGCAATGTAGTACTCCTGTTATGATATGAATCTAATCCCCTTTCCTAAGAGTATTACATGGCAAATACCTACACATGGCTTAAACAGGGTTTTTTTTTGCTGTTCAAAACTAAAATCTTCAACTTCATTTACAAGAAACAACTGTTTCAATACTATAAATAATGCTTGTCTCATTGATAAGCCACTATGAACCACTAACATATTCTAAATATCTAAAGATCTGAATGTATGTAGGCAGTCAAAATTCTATTTAAAACAATAGATTACATACATTACATTACATTGTAAAATTTAAACATGAAAGCTCTGTTCAACATACATATTCCTCACCTGGGTTTTTCTCAGAAATAATTTATAGTACATATTAACAACATAGTTGATCTTACCATTTCAACTTACCATTCCATTGGAATTATTTATTCCATTCATATTTATTTTAGTTACAAATCTAACTGTAGGAGGTGCTTCTGGATATTTAGGTCCACATTCTACTTTCAGACTGTATATTCTGTTTTCATAGTTTGTCTAGAAAGCAAAAAGACAGACTAATGCATCTTACTAAAAGCTGAATATTAAAAAAGGAAAAAAAAAAACAAAACCAAAGCAAAGGCAATAGGAATAATGATGGAGAAATACTAAATAATTATAAACCTGTTAATATTATGTACCAGTTGATGGTCCTGGAATACTGATTGATATTCCACTGGTTTGTTTTATTGATTACTTGATGAATATGTAGAAGTCATACTACTTATTGACTGTACCATGCTAAAGTTTTCACAGAACAGAATCCTTTTTTTTAATTCACATGTACTCTTATCCCTCCTACCCACATACACTCCCAAAACACCCTCCTTAAAACACCCTCAGCACAGCAGGGGGATAAGGAAAGATCAACGACCTTTAGGAAAATGATCTCTCTC
>Ga0065711_1051061_pt1 | contig 10532 bp, 5 predicted proteins | sample Hoacrofraction12_FD_59098 | JGI IMG/M metagenome (GOLD analysis project Ga0065711, IMG submission 59098) | Hoatzin crop microbial communities from Cojedes, Venezuela - Epithelial fraction 12 v2 (version 2) | ecosystem: Host-associated > Birds > Digestive system > Esophagus > Crop | place...
CTCTTTCTCTGGAGATATTCAAGACCCGCCTGGACAAGGTCCTGTGCAGCTTGCTGTAGGTGACCCTGCTTCGGCAAGAGGGTTGGACTAGATGACCCACAGCGGTCCCTTCCAATCCCTACTGTTCTGTGATTCTGTGATTCTGTGATCATGGAAGACAGAGATGAAGGAAAGCATTTTAAGCTCACCCTTTTGTTCTGATGCATTGTACAGAAGTGTCTCTATTATAGTCCTCTCTGAGGACTTTTTTCTTTTTTCTTTGTTCTTTGTTCTTTGTTCTTTTTTCCTTTTTCTTTTTTTTTCAGAACAGCAGGTAGGTGTTGGGAGAAAGGATATGTAATTAAAGTAAAATATTAAAATGTCACATAGCAATTAAAAAATAAAGAGCTGCTGTGCTGTTTGACAGTGGTTTTCCATATACACAAGCCAGCCAATCATTGGTATATCCAAGCCCAACCTTTGGAAAAATAGGATCCCCCTAGTCTCATGTGCTGCCTGCAGCCCTGCTAAAAAAAGAAGAAAAAAACCTACAAAAAGTCAAAACAAAATAAAACAAAGAACATGTGACCACCTGCATACCTAAGCAGAGATATCGATCATTCTGAATGCAAAGACATGCATCTTTTTTGTTGTGAAAAATCTTGAGGGAAGGAAGAAAAATATTTTATTAACTTAGTCGTGAGGAGTTTCCACAGCTAAGGTAATACATGATAATATGCACTGAACAGCAGCCCATTGTTTGAGAGCAGAATGGAGCCCTGTATGTGATCACTGCTGGACTCTGTACACCACAGGTGGAAGGGAGGAATTACACCCTGGATTTGGGGGGTGAGGTGGGCTATGCATTTCTTTTACAGTTTTATTGGCCTTGAGTACAGGTCAGTAAGTCACACACTCAAACACATGCACACAGACACACACGCATATACACACTGCAGCACAGACAATCTGTCTGAGCTGGGAGGCAGCTTGTGTAAGCTGAAAGTTTAATGAGTGCCCAACACTAAGCTAACAAGGTTTTCAAACAGTGGCTAACAAAAAACAGGGACCAGGGAGACTGCATTTGGTGCCAAGATATTTGTTTTAATATTAACAAGGGCTGAATTCAGGCAATAAAAGACAAGGAGGAAAATGATATCTTCTGAAAGTGCTGAAAGCCAAGCAGTTTGATATATTTGAAACAATGTATGTGTTTAAACAAGAAAGGGGTTTTTTTAGGAGAAGAAAGAAAATCCAGGAATATGAAGCAGAAGCAAGTGGTTAGCAACAGAAAAAAATCAGCAAGTATGCACATAAATAAATTCATTTTCTATCCTACGTATCTTTAATTCTTGACATAATATTAGCTACGGAGTCTTTCTATAGTACAACAACCTAGATCCCCCAAGTGAATCGCACTACGTTCCCAGTAAGGTCAAGATAAGATAGTTTTATAACAGTGCCCATTTTAATACTAATGAGGATCTAGATCTCTGATACCAAGCCACTGCCCAGTTCAGTAAAAAAATGCTGTGAAGTCCTTCACAACTCTTCCTAGGCTCTTTTTGAGGATTTTAGGACCCAGGCTTAGAGCTTTGAGACGTGCCAATGAAGGATGACACACGAAGGGATTAGAGGAGAGTATAGCAACAACAGGCAGAGAGAGGTTGACAAGGATGGTGAGAGGTATCACACAACTTCAATGGAAGAAGAGAATAAATAAATTAGGACTCTTCAGGTTGGAAAAGTTATGACTGAGGTTATGACGGAGAGATACGCTCGAAAAGTTATGACTGATATGCTAGAAGTCTGTATAATTATGAATAATGTGGAGAAGGGGATTCATATTCTTTTACAGCACAAAAATTAGAGGCCCCCCCCCCCCATATTCAATTATAAGCTTTTTGAGGACTTACCCATGCCTATGCCTAAGGACATACACAGTACATACATAATTCTACATAGTACATAATTCAGTAGTGAAACTTACATGTGGAGGTCAGGAGCACTGCTGAGTTTGAAAAAGTATATACCCATTAGTGGAAGATAGATAACACATCAGGCAATGAACATGTCAGCCTGGGTGCAATGTTTCACTCAGGAGATCCTTAAAATACTGATGACTGGAAGTGGCAATGATCGAAAAAGGTAATGTTTACCTTATGCTTGCTCTACATTTTTATATTCATAAAAGCAAAACTACTGCCCCTGCAGCGCACTGATGCAATGCTAAGGAAGAGTAGAAGCAGCTCCTCCATCCACTACACTCTCAACTCCAACCCCTACAAGTAAATTTGACACCATTATGTAACTCCAATGAGTTAATTTTGATTAACACCAGAATGGCAAAAGCAACTTCAAGCTTTACATTTTGCTTTCTCATGCAGTAGGCAAGTTCTCCTGAGTTTATTTTTCAAAGCTGAAGCCTTCAGAAATATACCAAATGAACTAGAATTTGTCATTTGAAGAGTTATCATGCAAAGTAGAAAGAATGGTTCTCATCTCATCCACAAATGGTATGAATTTTCGAAATTACTGTTACCAGAACGCAGGTGAAAGTCCAAGAAATTTTCAGGCAGGCAAAGGCAGAAGCACAGAGTAAGCTTCTCATTCTGAGGCAGCTCTGTAGTTTTTGTGCATGTTACAATATCACAAATTAAGGAAAACTGGAGGAAAACTTGGAAGTCACAAATTCAATGCACTCTTTTAGATTTTATTTTAATTTGGCCAGCTTTTTCAGCAGGCTAAAGAGGAATTCAGACTGAAATTTGAACCAATGTGACTTGTAACCCTAAATTCATCTGAAGTTCAGTATTGTGTTCTGCATACACTCAAACTCTACTAATTACACTTTACCATCTAATCTGCAATATACACTTTCAATTCCCATATGATTCAAGTATTCATAGCGGCATGACTTACAGTAGCTAAGGATCTGGTCAGCGTATAATCAGAGATTGATCTTTATTTCTTCCTTCCTTTCCTTCTCCCCCACTCAAAGGTGGCTAAATATGTGAGTGTACAGAATCTTGGAAAGGCACTGGCAGTCTTCTCACTGTTTTAATGCTTTGCAAAATTTTATCCTGAAGACATAGTGCCTCGTCCCTTATGGTATAACTTTTTTCAGATTGCCTAGGCAGTTTTAAAGGCATAACTGATCAGAATCAGCCCCACAAGTAATCTAAAAAAGAGATTCAGCACAAGCTGCAGACCACTAATACAAGACACTGGCTATGAACGATGCTGAAAAAAATGCTCCCTCATACATCTGGTGTATTTGCTCAAAGATACATGAAGTGTGCCCAGCCCAAAATACAGTTGTCTTACAATCTTCTGAGCTGTCTTCTCAGCATCCTCTTTGGAGTAGTAGATGGGTGCATATGCTCCTGGTAACTTTTCCTCTGAAGGTGTTCAAAGATAATAACAGACCTAGCACAAGTGATGGCTGCTGCTGTCATAATCAATGGCAGGTTCAACATTGAAAAACACTTGCAGAAGACTGTACCAGTGAAAAGGTATTCATGTGCTGATCCTGTAACAGGACTTGCAATGTTATGAAAGTCTCACCTATCTAAATCCACACTGAAAATGAGACTATACCTAATTTCAAAAGCTAAATGGGATTGAGCTGCTTTATAAGCGAAAAGGAGACCTCCAAGTGCACCAGGGATCCAAACCATGACTTTTCCTCTGTGATTCTACTTAGTAATATCACTCCACTGTTAGAGATGTTGTACATCAGAGGAAGTTACAAGCTATGGCCAAAAGTTACTGATGCAGTTCTTAGACCAGAGTCAAATTACTAATACAATGTTCAATTAAATTTTCAAATATTTTCATATACCTGACATGATCAGAAAGCATGTAAGTTTGCTCCAAGCCTAGACAATTTAATCAGCTAATGGGATTAGAATATATCGGTTTCCATATCCAATGGTGCACAAAGAAATGATGTAGCTGACAGTACTCTGTCTTTGAATCATTAGCCTGAATGACCAGATACCAGTTTGCAGTTGGGCCATCTGAGGATGCTTGTAAGAATGTCTACAAAAGCTAGCCAGTTTGTATACTGAGACCATTGTCTAAATCATTAACCAATACTGTCTTATTGAATCCCTCTGATCCCCCACATTTGTGTACAATGCAGCCAGTCCTCAACATTTTTGGTAATTGTCTTCAGTTTCTTGTCTTCAGCTTTCCTTGAACCAAATAACAGGAGAAATACATGCTAGTTCTTGTGTAGAAAACCAAGGATATCTGGGGAACTTCTGACAAACCTCATTTCGAAAATATGTTGAGATTTTGTGGACACACAGCCATTTCAATATAATTTTTGGAGACAAAGGCTTCTTGAGTTCTTTAGTGAGGGAAAGAGGGAATGAAGAGGAGAGAGAGAAAAAGAGAAGGAAGTGAGTTAACATGCACTGGCAGTAACACTCAAGCCATGAAATGTATCTAAAAGATTAAAGTCAAAGCTGAAAAGGCAGCAACTTCATCCATAAACAAAATTTGGTTATCCCAAATCTATAATTCAATTACAAAATTATGTAATTTCTATCTTCTTATACGGATGTAATGGCTGGAAACTACTAAAAGCACTGACAGATGTCTAAATGCCTTTGAAAATAAATGCCCTAGGAAAGTTCCAGGGATTAAATGGAATTAATTTAAATCAAATTCTTAGATCAGTCTGAGTTCAGCAACCTTTTATTTCTAAAGCTGTTCTGCAAAGAAAGTGGAAATATCTAGGACGTGTTGTAAGTGAAGCCAGAGCATTAGCAACAGCTGACACGCCATTAGGCAAGTGAAAAAAACATGTAAAAGGAGATTGCATTTTTCCTGCCCATCTGATAAAATAGTAAGAATCAAATTTATATGAATGATCTATCTGCACTCAGAAAAAGGAATTCCACGTGGAAATTTTTCTGCAATAGCTACTGAACTTTGAATTTACATCTTATTCAGAAATGATTGCACGTAGACAAATTTTAAATTATAAATATTATATATTAATATTTATGCTGATTCTCGGTGTTGCTGAAGATACAGAACATCTTCATTGGATTATTTGTTAATAAAACACTATTTGATAATAAAGCCAGATGCCCCTTGGCTCTAACAAAACTCTTTCCATTGAGCTGTGGGACTCTTTTGCTACTTGTTTTCTAGGTGCTGCACATTTAAATTTCTAAGACCGTCACTTTGTTGATCCAACACAGTATGTTTCACAGGTGACATGCTGTCTTCTTAGAGACTGTACTTTTCCTTACTGCTTCTATTAATCTAAAGGAAAATAGAGTAGCATTGAAAAAAAATACATAATTATTTCTTGTATTTGGACAAAAAAGATGAGACAAGCATGCTTTAAGGACATTCTCTTACAACTTAGTCTATCTGTTCAGGAATAGCATGGGGAGTGGAGATGAGGAGTGGAAGTATTGTGTATCTGCAGTGGTACAGATCAGTTCACCACATTTTAACTACAAAGAGAAGAGGTGGGAAAGATGGCCATTACTGTGACAAGATTGTAGAAAATATTTAGCCTGGAAACCAAGACAAAATGCAATTACATTGTCTGAGACGAACATGTATAACACCGCATCTCTGGTGATAGCTGTTAGCAGCAGTGACTGACCCCACAATTTTAATACTAAAAAATCCTAAGAGCCTTGCTGAGTTGAAAGACCCAGATTTTTTCAAACACTCTTTATCAGCTTCAATGTATGCCACTGAAGGGTCAGTGTACATTTTATGACCATTCACGTCTTTAGCCATGCTAGGTAGAGAATGATTGCACTAATCAGACCAAGCTTCAGGGCATACACTCTCTGTCCGTTGGATGTATCTGCCATGGATTACTTGCCAAACTAGAGTTCTTTCTCTTTCCCCCTCTCCCACCTCATAAAGTTTTGAACAATTAGCCTTCTACAATAACTGTCATGCAGTTCTTTCTGCAGTGGTGGGCACCAGTCTGTGCCAGAAACACTGGACACAATTTCTTCATAATGTGTGGTTTCTGCAGTTGACACTTCCCAGCGTGACACTACCAAAGACAATGCACTGGCAGGACCTGTGGAGGTTGGAAAACAGCTCAGCCCACAACACACTTGAATCCTGAATGCTACTTATGTTGTAACCTTTGAAACAAATATATCACAGTCTTGTAAAAGGTTCTGTTTTCCAGTATAATGGGACTCCAAAATTTTTGTCACTGACAACCTTCAGAATTTCTCTCTGCCCCACCCTTCCCATCCAAGTTTTCACTGGAAACACAACAAAGGTGATGTAGTTCCAGAAACCAGATACAGACCCATTTATCATTGTTTTATGGACCACCACTGGTCCATAAACCACAGTTTAGGAATTGCTGGCCTAAAGCATCACAGCAAAGCTAGGAAATAGCAACTAAACTATTTGTGGATTTAAACTATGAGAATAATAGTTTTGGCAAATCTCACTCTTCTTTTTTTGTCCATAAATGCTCTACCAACAAATTGTGACTTAGTTTATTTATTATTCACAATTGCTGGGCAAATACAATCCACATGTCTCTAGACTTTGCTAGCATAAAAAATCTTGATCTCAATTTCTCTGCTAATGTGAATTGGAACAATCACTGTCATTTCAAGTAGGTAAAGATGCTATTTAAATCAGAGCTCTGGGCTGCAGGTCCATCTCTGACAGTTTTACAAGAAAATCCTTGTCAGTAATTATTTTCTGTCTTCTATTGCAGGGAAACTGGGACAAAATGGTTTGATATGATTAATGTTTGCCTACTGAACTGATGAAGAATTTGTCCATTAGATGACTTGCCTACTGGAAATCAATGTCAGACATGACGTTACAGTATATGAGATACTCGTGGTTTTCAATTCCATACTTGCACATCTAAGACAACTATCTTGCAATTGTTCATTTTTAAAATTGACATTTATAGCCCTAGTCCAGTATTCCACTGGCAGCTAACTAGATGTCACACCTGCTTAAAAAGGCTTGTTTGCTGTTTAAAATAATTTTTATGATGAAGCTGAAACATTCTGTGATTATTTAGATTGTACTAATTTACAAGCTGCCATGTTTTTGCCGAATTCTGCTTTAGGAGTCATAATACTCCCTTTATTATGCCTACTTTCCTCGCAGCTTCTCAGCATGTTCTGGGAATATTTTGAATATTTACCTCTATTTTCACATTAATGATAATGTAAATATGTTTCCATGTGCCAGACTTTTGCTTTTCTGCATAGAAGTGTTACGGTGAAATCATTGCCCCCTGCATCTATGTCATGACTCAATGCCTTATGTAGGGCTAGCACTGAATTCTGAGCAAGGAACTGGGAAACAAGAGGACAAAAACAGATTCTAGAAAATGGAAGAAACATTCTGTAAGATAGATCCTTATCCTGGTCCAGTATTTCTTTCTGGGTCTATAACTGGATGCTGCAGTTTTGACTTGTGTTGCTTTGCATTGAAATACTCGCATCCTCATCCATTTTGGTACGAATAAACAGCACAACAAATGGAAAATAACAGGCTACTTAGTCACAAAAGATATTTCAGACATCCCATAACATGTGACCACATAAAAATTGTTGACCACAGCAGAAAATGACCCTGTAAATTTTCCACAAATTTTCTGTGGCTCTGGATGAAAAAAAAAAGAGAGAAAATTTTGATATCATTGTAGTGCTTATTTGTTTTGGTTTGGATTTTTTCATACAATTCTGTAGTTTCCTTTCTGGCAGAGAGCTGAAATCTGTGAGCCCAGAAGATTTTTGGTATTTTTTTAAATGACTGAATTATTATTATAATAAGCTCTGGTTATATGGGATGGCAAGAAGATTGTTTTTTTACTTGAATTTTGATTACAGGACAAACATTTTTATGAAATCTTGTAAGTTGTTCTTGGAGCTACATCATCACTTTTTTGTTTAATTTTATTCTCTAATTTCTTAGCTGAAAGTTGCTGCAGCAAAAAGAGCTGGGAATTGGCCCAAGAAGAGCCAATGTCAGGTTGAAATCAAAATGTGTTAGTTTACGGTATTGCTAGATTATATGGGAGACCAGTAATACTAAGAAATGCCCAGACACGTAACAAGAATCCTTGTACCAAAGAAGATTGTGTGAGGTCAGGAAGGTGAATAGCAGAGCTGAGAATAGAATCCTTATTTCTTGACATCCAGTCCAGTGCTCTTCTCCAGGACTGTCTCAAATGATGTCGTTCTCCCATCCCCAATATCATTCTCCTTTTTTTCAAGTGAGCACTGGCACTGACAAAATAGAGCAGCCTGGGGTCATACTAGTCCGATAGGTTCTTTCAAACAGCAGTCAATACCACGTGTTTCCAAGAGATGTTTTGATCCTGAATGTCTTATAACAAAAATTGTTAAAATGTAAGGACTAGACTGTCTTCTGCCAGGCTTTCTCATGCGCCCTTTTGCTGCCTCATTATTGTTTTCTTCTTTCCAATTTACCCCCAAGGTAAGCTACAGGAATGTGAGCTGCTCTGTTTGATGACTGACACAAGAAGACAAGGCAACACTGGAGTACAGTACACTCTCAACGTTTCCATGTGTCTGTCTGCTTTCTACCTGTGTGGACTGAGTTCCTGCTACAGATGGTAGCTGGTACACAAGCTGAGCACTCGTAGTTTTGCACCTGCTGCCATTCCCACACAAAGGGTCAGTTTTGGGAAGATTTTGGAAAAATGCAAGTTTCTGCTTTCTGAGCTATTTTCCAGCTTCTCTCTTTGTACCCAAGAAGTTAGAAGAAGTGAGATTTACGCAGGATTGAAAAACAAAAAGCTTACTGTGAGATTTATGAAAATTGCAAGAAATTGCAATCTGTTTAGTTTGCCTAAATGTACTGAATCATATCTGACAAATAAAAGAAAGAAAAAACAGACAAAGACAAACCATCAGCTGATGGTATCAGCTTTCAGATTATTCTAACTTTGAATTGTATTGGTATCAGTAACTTAGTTTAAATATACATTCACTGCAAACAGGGAAAAATGGGCTAAGAGAGTTGATCTCTGCAGTCTCCCTGACCCCTTCTGAGTCAGCCAGTTACTTGTTCATGCAGCTCTTATTCACGGTTATTATACAGCACACCATTCTGTTTCAAACTTTAAAACACTCTCAGCTTGGTACATGCATTCTGGTATCATTACACCTGCATATTATAAAGTCATGAAGCATTAATTCCAATAGAAATAACCACGGGTCATCAAGCACTAGGAAATTACTTGCTTTCCTGCATGCACAGACATGTGTAAGTTTACTTTATGCCTCAGTTTCCCCAGTAATAAAATTGAGATAATAGTACTGTTCTGTCCTCCAAGGCTGCTCGGGATGAAAGCACAAGAGCCTCTATGTTGGTCAGATAGTACATCTACTGGGATCAGCTAGTTCAGAAAAATTTCTTGTTTTAAAAGGGTAGCTGAGGTAAAACCATACAGCCCTGGATTTGGGATTGGCCAGGGATCTTTTGGGATTGGCCAGGGATCTAAACCTCATCACAGTTCCAGCACTAGGGCTGAGCCTGCATCAGCAGTTGGGCGAGGACCCTAGGTTCCAAGCTCGCCACAGAGGTTGTGCCTCTTTGGATTTGGTCTAGGTTCATCTCTGCTGGACCCAAACCAATATACAAAAGTGATGAAAGATACACAGTTGGCCATGGAAGCACAGACACTGTGGCTGCAAGAGCAGAAGATGAAACCTGTTTGCTCCAGCTCAAAGATAAGAAAGTCTCCTTTAGTTTATACAGTCTAAAGAGCCTGCAGCTGGCATATGGCTAATACATACAAGGAGAAGGGCAAAGAAACACACTTGCAACTATAGGTTCCTTGCTATTCTGTGTCTATCAGTAAACTCCCAGTCAGGGCATGTATGTTTTCTCCTCTTATCCTGCCACTCTACTTCTGAATGCTGCCACTCTTCTCCACCAGTACTATACAATCAATACACAACTCAATGTGCAGAGTTGCAGGTATTTTGCAAACCCATTCCTGGCTTGTCTGGCTGAATCTAAAGCTCTCCTCATTATAAACAAACAACAACAACAAAAAAGCTGAAATCATGGATCTTTGTTGATTTTTCCTCTGCCGTGTTAGGGTGCACATGGTTACCACCAGTGGCCTTTGACACCCTGATGCACACCTGTGCTACACCAGCACACAGAGCCCTTTACACATACTGAAAAAAGGAATGAGGTTGTTATTTTGTAAAAGACCGGCACTGTCACTGTCTAGACTTACCAAAGACCCATTCCATTTCAGTTCATCACAACAAATTTAACTTAATGAACCTTAACAAATAAAAGCCCCAGAAACAATATATTATCAACAGAGCATCATAATTTCAGGCTCAGTGATGCTGGGAGAATGTGATGTTCCTGTCAAGCTCATATCCCTAGACATTGCACTGTGAAGGACCACTCAATGCAGCCAAAGTGAAGGTAGCAGGACCGTGCTGTGAGTTTTAAAATAGTTTGTTAGGTTAACAGAAAATATTACTACATCTTTTTTGGTTTTCCCCAACCCCCCCCCCCCCCCC
>Ga0065711_1051063_pt1 | contig 10532 bp, 12 predicted proteins | sample Hoacrofraction12_FD_59098 | JGI IMG/M metagenome (GOLD analysis project Ga0065711, IMG submission 59098) | Hoatzin crop microbial communities from Cojedes, Venezuela - Epithelial fraction 12 v2 (version 2) | ecosystem: Host-associated > Birds > Digestive system > Esophagus > Crop | place...
CCGGGGGGGGGGGCTCGGAGTAGCCGCTCTTCTGTGTTTGTTGCAGTAGTGCTCACTCCAAAATGCTGCGAAAATGTTATTTCCTCAGTGTTTCTGGGCAGTGGAGCCTGGGGTTTTTTGTAATCAGGTTACAGAAGCACCTGCTAGTGATAAAAAATGTACAGGCAGTTAGGCTTCCTTACTGCATCCTGACTGCAGCGATGTTCCCGGCTTGAATCGATGGGCATCAAGCTTATTTATCCAGTCTCCGTGCCTGCTTGTAAGCACAAAACAAAAACAAGACTCAATTGTATGTTTTCAGGGCTGGGGTATGAGGCGGCGATACTTCATACCCGGTTACAGCTAGCATGAAGCTTCGGCGCTAAAGGTGTGAGCCATACCTTACAGTTTTCATCCATATTGCTGTTCTATTAAGGGTGTTACATTTTGATTTTTTTCCCCTCCTCGCAGCATACCCCAGTAGATGCCCTTTTTAGATGCTGTTATGCCTCTGCACACTAGATAGAAGTTGCTGAAAGACCCCATATTGAAGATGCGTGCATTGGAAAAGCAGTCCTGTTGCATCAGCCTCTTTTGTTGGGTGGCTTACGCTGGCCAGGGGTCCCTTTTGCAAGAGCATCTGCATCAGATATGTGGTGAAACTAGCAAAAGACCTACCAGTACAACTTAGACTTAAATTGAGGTGGATGGGTAGTTCATCTCTAGGCTCTTTCTTGATCTTTTTAATCAAGAAATGCTTAAATTTCGACCAAAGTCTTAACTGACATTGGAAGTAATAACAAGAATTGAGTAGGAACGTGTTTGTTTTTTGTTTCGTTTTGTTTTTTTAAACCTAGAGATCTAAACCAAGTCACATAAAATGCCTGTGTAATAATAGAGCTTCAGTCCTACAAATATGTTTCTCTGGACAACTTGTTCTGGTCCTGTCTTTCTGCTGTGACCATTAGCCTGGTGGCAGTGCATGCTGCATGGCAGGGAGAGAAAATCAAGGCGGGCGCTGTTTGGTGATGGGGGCTTTCCTGCACAGTGCCGTAGCAGACCTCCATCTCCAGTGGCATGTAACAGAGACCTGGGGCAGCTGTGCTTTTTAGTCTTAATTGATGTAGGTAGTTTGTCTGTTACTTTTCCAAGCTTGCTCTTCATAGACCGGTTTCACTATGAAAGAGGGGTACAGAAGTAAGACATCCTGCGGAGGAGGGGAAGGGATGATGTAAGGCCATGAGAACAGGGCTGGGGCTGTTTCATGTCATATACTTATAAGGAAAAATGAGTTGGAACTGGCCTGTTGGCTTAGTCTGTTTCAAGAGGTCTGGTTGCATTTTTGGAAACACTGTAGTGGGTTGAGAAGGTATCTAACTAGTTAAAGGAGCCTCAGAAAGGACAGGAGTTCCTTCAACAGCAGAGTAAGGGAGATCTCTCTCACTTGTTTCTGTCTCATGGGAAAGATGTGCTTGCGTTGACCGAGAACCATGATGGCTTTTAGAAAGATTTAATTCCCCAAAAGACAAAACAGCATAGCCCGGTGAGGCATAAACACAGTTACTGTGGTGCTTTGAGGAAGCCAGAGGCAGGAGCTGTGCACCAAGATGCCCTGACACATGTGTGGCTTATGGTGGTACCGGCCTGCCTTAGCATAGGACTGCATGGACCCTGTGTGCCGAACCAGCACGGGCACTGGCAGCTCCAGCCCTGCACAGGGAGCTGCCTGCTGGTAATGAGCAGTACATGTGTCATGGTTTGGGAAGCCCTGCTGTATGTAAATCCTGTGCTGGGAGTCTGTTCTTCCAGCCCTGTGCTGCTCCCCGACTCGACAGCCCGCTCCTCACATGCCTGTGACCCCATCCGTTCCATCTCCCCAGCCGTTCGCAGCGCCACAGTTTCGCTCAGAGAGGGCTTGCGGCAGGGTCCTCGCGCGGCAGCTACGCAGCTGTTGCCTCAGCGCCTGAGCTGAGGGGAAGTTCCCTGGTTTGGGGAGGGCGGGACGGAATCTTAGTGCTTCTTTTTACGAGCTCCCTTTTCATCAGTCCTGCCCTTTTGACGGTACAGGGACGTGGAGCTGAGGTGAGGAGGTTGTGCCTTGTGGCTTATTGACATGCTGACACTAACCCTCTCACGGTGTACTGCTGCGCTAATGCACGCCCTGTTAGAGCTAGCTGCTGTGATGGTGTGTGAGCGAGCAAGGCTAAAGGCTTACCGGGGTGAGAATTACCCCTTTGCCCCTAGTGTTTCAGTGCAATATGAGGTTGTTACAAAGAAAGAAATAAACGCTGTGGATTGCTACAGCATTGCGGAGATGGAGGTTTTTTTACTGGCTTTGCTGCTCTTCAACAGTGAATAAGCTTTGTCCTTTTTTTTCCTAGCGTTAGTGCTATAAATAAGCTAGGCTGAAAGCTGAAGCTGGATGTTTGGATGAACAATCTCGAAAGGTGGATCCTCCCCCCCATCTTAAGGCAAACAGCATTTGCGATTAACCTGAAACTTCCCCCCCCAAAATCCATCCCCCAGCCATAGGGAAGCCCAAGAAATTTCAGCAGTCCTGTAGCTGGTGGTGACCTCTTCGGCTCCAGTCTGAAACACCGGTGTGAAGTGCAGCCGACAAGCGTCTGCCCAGTGAAGGACGGCTTCAAAACCCAGCATTGGTCAATATAGAAAGTCACCTATGGACTTCTGTTTGCAAATGAAACCCTGCATCAACAGAACCCAAAGATCAATACATTCACCTCGCTGACTTTCTAGCATTAGAGATGGTGACTACTTGCTTACTTTATATGCCTCAGCTATTTGAACTCCCCCTCCCGTCCTCCAAGCTACTGACTCATTTCCTCCTCTAAAACCTTCCTTTTTTAGCCTTTTGCTCTGAAGTATTTGGTGGCTGTTTTGAGCCGCCTGCTCCATGCCTTACTTAGGCAAACTCCTACATGACAGCCCTGCAAGCCTTGCTTTTGTACCATGGAAACTGGGGTTTTTTCCCCAATACTTTCAGTTCCGAGGGGCAGTTTTAGCCACTGACTATGCTCTTAGGCAAATTGCTTCTTAGCTGTTGAAAATCAGGGAGGCAGGCAATCGGCAAAGCAGCTGGGGAGCTGACACTGCTGCTGCTTATGCTAATTGCTGTTGTCTCCCTCTTAGCCCCCGCTTCCCCCATCTGTCTGCATCCACCTGCTGTCTGTTCAGACCCTTTGGCCCTGATCTTCCAGTCTGAGCAGGGAGCGCGGAGACTGCTCTTTGGCTGGGCAACCACCCCGCGACCACAGAGCACCCCGACGGCAGGATCAGACCCTGACTTTATGTGCTGCCCCATGCAGCAAAGAAACAGGCAGTGTCCCCTTGTGTGAGGCCTGACGTGGTGGTGGCTCCGAGCTTTGGTCGTGGCTGATGGATGCGACTGTAACCACCCTAGCTGAATGTGCCTGAAATGTAGTCCGTTTTTCTCAGGGCTTATGGAATATTGGCTCTGTGCTCTTGGCGTCGCAAGGCTCAGCAAAGATAATTTTAGACAGGAACAGAAAGTCTCTGTAAACCTTACAGTCATAGCTATTTCACTGGCAGAAACAAAGCCATGAGAAGCCCATTGCTGAAACATTCTGCTTAGTAGAGGCACTGGAGTAAAAATTTACAGGGAAATTTTGGGGGAGGAGGAGAACCTAAAGGTGATTTCCACAAACTGCTGTGATGCTCCATTCCTTTCCCCTTGAGGCGGTGTGGCACAGCAGGCAGCCTGCAGGAACCAGGAGCCGGGAGGCTGGTCCACACCCCTGCCCTAGCCTGTGGACCGAGGCTGGGCAAGGGGGTTTTCCCCTTTACCTTAGTTACCCATTTGTGAAGTGTTAGCGTTGTTACTGCCTATTCCATAATGCAATCAGAGATTTAGTGGAGATCATAGAATCATAGAATCATAGAATGGTAAGGGCTGGAAGAGACCTTAAAGATCATCTGGTTCCAGCCCCCCTGCCATGAGCAGGGACATCTTCCACTAGACCAGGTTGCTCAGAGCTCCATCCAGCCTGGCCTTGAACACGAGATGGGAGCTAGATGTTGCTTATAAATATGTGCTATTTTTACAGTAGTGAAAAGGCTGCCCTAAATTGCTAAGGGTGAATGCCAGAACTCATATTCTTTTTAATTTGATCTCAACTTCCGCAGTTGCTGCAGGTTGCAGTCCTTTTAATTTCTGTACAGTGAAAACTCTGCAGGCTATGTACAACTGGACCAAAATCTGACCCTGCTTGCTGCTGTAAAACCTGGCTAATTTTATCAGCCTCATCAGAACCATTCTGGACTGAGTATGATGGGGAAGGCAGCCGATGCTTCATTAGCCCTGGGGCATTTTCACCACTAGGAGGAAATAACACAAGAAGGCAGCTCAGGAATAGAACAGCCCCATGTTAATGTAAATATGCAAGAATGTCATCGAGCTACTTTCCTACCTGGCTTGTTTTATTTTTTTTTCCCCTCTTTTTTTCCCCTTCACTTTTGTTGCTACTAAAGTGCCTGTCCAAAGTACTTTGTATGATGAGAATGAAACCCATCCTGCCCCAGAATCGGCTTAGGGACTAGCCACTGCTCAACTCTCTTTCAAATCCTCAAAACAGACAACAAGGAAGACTTACAAAGATGAGTTGGTTTCCCTGTGTACACATGAATTGGATCTTAAATCCCCCTCAGCCTGGGAATGGAGGCTTATGTTGAGCACACTGAAGCCTTGAACTCCTCTTAACCAGTGGGTAAAGCTTTAAGCAGCATCTCTGGCTGTATTAGCCGAATGCTTTGCAGTGTTTCGTGTGGTTACGCTCCTGAGCTTTTGCTGTGAGACACGGCTGTGTGTGCAACCCCTTTTATAGAGGGGGAGGGCTGAGCCGAGAGAGGCTGTGTGACTCTCCCAGCCTGGGGCAGGAAATCTGTGGTAAGTCTGATGAAGCCTTCACTGCCTTTACAGGGTAACACCCTAACCTTCAGGCCATCTCTTCCCTGTGCATGTAAGATGATAATGTTACTGTATTGAATGTGGCATGGCTGCATGAATTTCTTAGAGAATAAGCTCTTGTGGCTTGTGTAGGCTTTGCTCCAAGTGTGGAGGTGGTTGCTGCTGAGATTTATCTGCAATGCCATTAATAATTTTTTTTTCCCCCCACTCCTTTTGCACTGTGATCCAGACAGAAGGTTGTTGTAGCAGGTTGTTTTTTTTTTTATATAGGGTTTGCACTTAGCTGCATCAGAATAACGAAGAAACCTCTCAGTGGTGTGTTGCTCATACAGGATGGCTCACTCTTCTGGCTTGGGAACTCCAGGCCTGTTTGTGTTTGTTGGCGCTGTGACCACTTGCTGAACCTGTCTCGGTTTAGCTCAGGAATAGGGGGAGCTTGGCTCTTGTTACTGGGGTGGTTAAAATTGGGAGTTCATTACAAGGAGGGCTTCTGAGGGTAAGATTAGATGGCATGTGAATTAGCCCCAACACATGTATCGCCAATTGTGCAAGGTGCTGTACAGGCATAGACTGGAAAATCCCCACCCTAATCTGCTTACTGTCTACCCATAAGATAAGAAACACATGGGGTAATGAAAAAGGAAGCAAGGAGACCATATTAGTCAGCATGACAGGGGTTCATCAACAACAGCCTGATAGCTGGGAATGATTTGCTGGAGGGTAGAGAAAGCCCCTTCAAAACTGTCCAAAGATAATGAAGTAGCACTGAATGTGATTCCTGGGAATGCGGTGTTGTACCAGTGAGGTGCTCTGAGAGTTTTGGGTGGTTACTGGAGGCCTGAGTTGTGGAGACACATATGGAGAGGCGAGCACTCGTTTCCAAAGCACAGCCCTGGCCACTGTGACACTGGTGAGAAGCCACAGCACTGCCAGTGCCTGCAGAGCACAACTCTGGGACAAATGGCCTGCCCATAGCCTGGGACTGGATGGGTCTAAGAGGTATGAGAGCTGGCTGTGACAGTGGTGTTATGGGTGGGTGCTAGGGAAAGCAAGCACACCAGCTTGCGCTTGCTTATTTTTTTGCCTTCCAATATATCAGGTAGTCTAAAAAAGGATGCTGCTTTCCTGGTGAATCTGCCTCACACATAGATAGACAACAGTTCTACTGCTTCTGCCATGTGGACTTTTGACACTGTCCTGCGTGACATTGGAGAGACATGGATTTGATGGGTGGACCACTCGGTGGATAAGGAATTGGCTGGATGGTTGCACTCAAAGAGCTATGGTCAACGGCTCGATGTCCAAGTGGAGACCAGTGATGAGTGGCGTTCTCCAGGGGTCAGCATTGGGACGGGTGCTGTTTAACATCTTTGTCGCCGACATGGGCAGCGGGATTGAGTGCACCCTCAGCAAGTTTGCCGATGACACCAAGCTATGTGGTGCAGTTGACACGCTGGAGGGAAGGCATGCTATACAGAGGGACCTTGGCAGTCTTGAGAGGTGGGCCTGTGTGAACCTCATGAGGTTCAGCAAGACCAAGTGCAAGGTCCTGCACATGGGTTGGGGCAATCTGAAGCAGAAATACAGGCTGGGCAGAGAATGGATTGAGAGCAGCCCTGAAGAGAAGGACTTGGGGGTGTTGGTTGACGAGAAGCTCAACATGACCCAGCAGTGTGTGCTCACAGCCCAGAATGCCAACCATATCCTGGGCTGCATCAAAAGCAGCATGGCCAGCAGGGCATGGGAGGTGGTTCTGCCACTCTGCTCCGCTCTGGTGAGACCCCACCTGGAGTCCTGCGTCCAGCTCTGGAGCCCTCAGCACAGGAAAGACATGGATCTGTCAGAGCGGGTCCAGAGGAGGGCCACAAAAATCACCAGAGGGGTGGAGCACCTCTCCTATGAGGAAGGGCTGAGAGCGTTGGGGTTGTTCAGTCTGGAGAAGAGAAAGCTCCAGGGAGATCTTACAGCAGCTTTCCAGCACCTGAAGGGGCCTACAAGAAAGCTGGAGAGGGACTTTTTACAAGGGCATGGAGTGACAGGACAAAGGGTAATGTCTTTAAACTGAAAGAGGGTGGATTTAGATTAGATATAGGGAAGAAATTCTTTACTATGAGGGTTGTGAGGTGCTGGAACCAGATTGTGGCTGCCCCGTCCCTGGAAGTGTTTAAGGCCTGGTTGGACGGGGCTTTGAGCAACCTGGTCTAGTGGAAGGTGTCCCTCCCCATGGCAGGGGGGCTGGAACTAGATGATCTTTAAGATCCCTTCCAACCCAAACCATTCTGTGATTCTATGACTGTGTGAGGTGAGGTGGAGGAGTAGGAGGATATTGCAGAGATGCAAACTAGAAAAGAGGAGGGTCTCGCTGTGTTTTCTGCAAGTGTGCAGGCAGACAGCACACAGCCATGGACGGCAACCTCTGACATTATCCCTGACCTCTCTCCTATCTGTGTTGTGGGCACAATCGGCCTGCAGGATGTGGTCTTGATGTGTAGATCAAGAACGGCGTGAAGAGTGGCTCGACAGCTGTAGCTCTGCTAGCCACCTGAGCTGGTAGCTGGGCCATGGTGAGCTGTGTATAACTGCTGCGGTCAGTCTTGTCTGACGAGGCGGCTGTGGGGAAGTCTCCGCTGACAAACAGGGTAGTGTGAGTGGAGCAGCCCTTTCCCACCACCTTCTTTAGACCTGTTCTGCACCTGGATCTGTGATGGTGACCTATGCTTGGTGTGCTGACTCTCCTCTGGCACACCGGCTAGCTGGTTTGGTGAGATGAACCAGCTTGGTGAGCCCATGTGTTTCCAGTCTTCAGCAACCAATGGTGTCTTTCTGAGCCACTGCATTGCCTGCATAGTGCAGCTCAGACCTCTTGATGAGCAGTCACCCAACAAGCCGTACGTGGGTGCCGGTAAGGAGCATGACTGCGGCTGCAGCCGTGAGACGTGCTGCTGGGAAGGCCGGGCCCCGGGCCCCGGGGAGGCCGGTGCTTCCTTCTCCCTGCGGCTCCGAGGACGGTCGGTGCCCGTGGAACGGGGGCGGAGCGGGAGGGCGAAGGGCTGTTGTCCCCTGCCCGCCGGTGACTGAAGGCAGGGCCCCATCTGGTGGCACGGAAGGAGTTTGTCCGCACGGCTGTCGGAGATCAGCCCTCACTTTCTCAGCCAGATGCAAACTGGTAGTTTCCCACTCTCCCCCCCCCTCCCTTTTTTCCGTTTTTTCCTTTTTCTCTCCTTTTTCCTCATTTTTTTTCCTTCTCTTTTTCCTTGCCCCCATTTTCCTTTCCCCCCCTGTTTTTTTCCTTTCCTTTTTCCTTTTTTTTTTTTTTTCCTTCCCCAGCGTTAAGCCACTCTGTGTCTTTCCCTGCCTGGGCTTGTTTCTCCCCAGCTGCAGTGACCACCTCTTGCATAGAGGCTTAAGCTGACAAACTTGGCCAGCTCTAGATCATTCCTGGAGCATGGTACACTTTCTCGGACTGGAAGGAGTGTTACAGAGCTGCAGAGGGAATTGTCCAAGGACAGGCCCTGCTGGGGCCTGAGATGTGACAGCTTCACTCCCATTGGAGATGTCCTAGGTCAGATCACAGGTCTGTCTAGCCTAGTGTCCTCTTCCTGACAGCAGATGTCTAGGGAAGGATGGACAAAGCGAGCTGGCAGCAGGAGATCAGCTAGATGGTCTGCCAGCCTCTAATATGCAGGCAGGAACATCTTGAGTTTGACATTGTGCCTTCATTTTGAATAACCTTGTGTGGATTTCATCCTTCCTGATTTCGGGTCGTCACCGTTTGAACCCATGAAGACTCTGTGTTCACTACACCTTGTCGAGGGGCAGCTGGGCAGGAGGTGGGAACAGCTGTCTGAGGTTGCATGGGCATTGTTCATCTGCATGCTGGGGCCTGTGGCTCGGAGCACATGCTAGAAAGGATTGGTGGCATGTCACTGCTGTCTCTCTCTTCCAGGTCCCTCGGAGGGATCAGATAAGCCAGATATGTCCAGATTGTGGATCTGCTGATCTTCAAGGAGAGAGCAGCAGTGGCACACAGCTGAGAACAAGGTGTCAATGTGGACCTTAAGGAGCAAGCCTTGTACGTGAGCTGTCTGTTTGAGATGGGGTGGTTTGGCTCCTCCAGATCTCCTGAGACCCCAACTGTATGAGGGCTACTGAACACTTGAGCTTGGCTGTTCCCTAAGAAGGCAGTGCCAAAAAATCGTGTAGAGAGAAGTGGAGGCCTGTTGTTTTGTGAAAATCATGGCAGTCCAAGCTCTTTCTCACACAAATCCTCCTGGTTTTTGGCTGGGTCTTGCTTCTGTTTTGGTGTCTCCTGAGACCTGGATGGTGAGAATTGAGGTGTTTCTCCCCTCAGCTGTCAGGTTAGACAGCTGCTAGTGTTTCTCCAAGCAGACCAATTTCACGCACTTCTGTTTCATTTTGCTGTTGACTTCGCATAGAATCATTTAGGTTGGAAAAGACCCTTAAGATCATTGAGTCCAACCGTAAACCTAACACTGCCAAGTTCACCACTCAACCATATCCCTAAGTACCACATCTACACGTCTTTTGAATACCTCCTGGGATGGTGACTCAACCACTTCCCTGGGCAGCCTGTTCCGGTGCTTGATAACCCTGTAAGTGAAGAAATTTTTCCTAATATCCAATCTAAACCTCCCCTGGTGCAACTTGAGGCCATTTCCTCTTGTCCTATCACTTGTTAATTGGGAGAAGAGACCAACACCCACCTCGTTACAACTTTCTTTCAGGTAGTTGTGGAGACTGATAAGGTCTCCCCTGAGAGACATCCCATGAGACATGCCATCAGCTTTCTTGTTCTCTCACTGGCGTCTCGGATTCCCAGAGCAGTGCTGTCCCCTGTTTTCTTTGGACTGTTGCCACAGCAGCCCCTAGAAAACATTCATCTGGCTGCTTGCTGTTGCTTTTGTCATATAAGCAAATTCAGGTACCTCCTGGCCTGTGAATGTGTTTCCCGGCACAGCTTGCCTGCCTGAGGTGGAGAAAGGGCTGCAGAGTCATGAGGAGCAGGCTGTGAGCTAGGAGTTGTGCCAGGCTCTGAAGCAGGCAGGTCTGCACTAAAAAGCATGCTGTCCAGTGTTCAGGTCTGACTGCTCTCAGTGCTCTAGGAGAGGGCAGCACAGGACTGATTTTCTGTTATGCTCTTGTGCCTTCCACCTAAGCAGAGAAAAGTGGTGGGGCCACTGAAAGTCCATCTTTGCAAATTCACATTTTGCCACCAGAGAGCTCCCATCCTTCACACCAGTCCAAGGGTGAGGAAATAATGGCCAAAATGGCAAAGAAAGTCCCTGAAGTCTCCACAGCATCCCAGCTTTCATTGTAAGAGCCGGATTCTGTCATGCTTGCTCTGCCTTTTAAAAAAAGGTATTATTTTTTTAGTGCTTGGATGAGTTTTGCCCCTTCGTTGCAGGCTTATTATGAAAGAGGGAATATCGAGGCTGGCTAATCCGAGAAAACAGTGAGCAGGTGGAAGTTTGCTGATGACACCAAACTGGGAGGTGTGGTAGATACACCAGAAGGCTGTGCTGCCATTCAGCGTGACCTGGATAGGCTGGAAAGCTGGGCAGAGAGCAACCTGATGAGGTTTAACAAA
>Ga0065711_1010341_pt1 | contig 10531 bp, 12 predicted proteins | sample Hoacrofraction12_FD_59098 | JGI IMG/M metagenome (GOLD analysis project Ga0065711, IMG submission 59098) | Hoatzin crop microbial communities from Cojedes, Venezuela - Epithelial fraction 12 v2 (version 2) | ecosystem: Host-associated > Birds > Digestive system > Esophagus > Crop | place...
GAGGGTCGTGCGAAGAGCATCGGTGTATGCAACTTCTCATCTGCCCGCCTGATGGACCTTTGCTATAATGCCGAGATTAAGCCGATGGTGAACCAGATAGAGTGCCATGTGCATTATCAGCGCGAAGAAGAGCTCCGAGTGATGCGTGAACTTGGCATTCAGCCCGAAGCATGGGCTCCATTCGCCGAAGGTTTGAAGGGCACTTTCACCGAACCGGTACTCGTTGACATTGCCCGCAAATATGGCAAGACCACCGCCCAAGTGATGCTCCGATGGAACATCCAGCGTGGGGTGATTGTCATCCCCAAGAGCACCCACAAGGAGCGCATAATAGAGAATTCTGCCGTATGGGACTTTCAGCTGGATGCCGACGATATGGTCCGCATCGCCACTCTTGACAAAGGTGTACCTTCAATGCTCGACACGGAAAAGCCCAGCGAGATAAAGCGCCTGTATGGCTATCTGGATAATCCTGAATTAACAAGTTTATAACATGAAAAAATTAGCAATCCTCGCTCGACCGATTCGGAATGCCCCTGTAGGGACTAGATATAAAGGATGTCGTACGGATTTACTATATTTGTGCCGTTAAAACCAAATGAGATGAAAACGAAGATACTATTTCCCATTCTGGCAGGCGCGCTGCTGGTTTGCTCTTGCGGGCAGAAATCCAAGTCACTTGAATTTGAGGTCGATACGGCTAGCATCAATGAGGCTATCCCTTATTCTGAGACGAAAAAGGGAACCCTTGCGGTGGACTATTCCTTTGAATATCCTAGTGCCGGAGAGCCTGCGAAGACCCTTGAGACCCTTCAGAAGAGCCTTATCAAGGGCTTGTTCAACGATTCGCTGTCTACCGATTTTCAGACTGCCCTGGAAAAGAAGATAGAGTCCCTTGCGACAGACTACCGCTTGGACATCGACGATATGTACAGCGACCCTCAGTACCCGCCCCAGGACTATATGGTGGACTGGGAGGACAACTGCACGGGGCACTTCGGAGAGACCCATGGAAATGTGGTTTCCTATTATACGGTTTTCAGCTCCTACTCGGGCGGTGCCCACGGTGGCTACGGTACCAGGGGGATGCTCTTTTCCCTTATGGATGGCAGCCGTGTAAGCCAGGATAGGTATTTTGTAGATGGATACAAGAAACCCCTTACCAAGCTACTTATCAAGCACTTAAAGGATATGGAGGACAATCCTGTTAGGGACCTTTCCGAGCTTTTTGCCGAGCCTTATCCCAATGACAATATCTTCTTCCAGGAAGATGGCATTGTGTTCACCTTCGAGACCTATGAGATTGCCAGCTATGCCCAGGGCCAGATGAGCTCCACCATCCCTTGGTCCGAGGTAGAACCCCTGATTAGGCCGGAGTTCCTGTAAAATCCTCGGCTTTTCGTTGTCACTTAAGGTGCTGTGTGTCAGCTCTTTACAGAAATCAAGGGTACCGAGCTCGGCACCCTTGATTTGCATAATTATCTGTGAGTCAGTTGGTTAAGTGACAAGGCCACTTCTGGGCTAGAAGGAGATTGCGGACTTGTCGGTGCTGACTTTGATGACGACATTGCCGTCGGCGACGAGGGCTTTGCCGAAGTAGACTTCGCCCATGTCGGGGTCTTCCTCTGCGTCGTAGATGGTGACGGTTTCGCCTATCTGCACGCCTACATAGAACATCTCGTTATCGTAGTTGTAGACCTTGAGGTAGAAGGTGGAACCCTTGTTGACGCTGAAGCCGTTGGCGAAGTCCCAGTCGTAGTTGGTGGAGCTGCGCACCTCGAAGACATCTTCATCGAAGTAGGCGATTACCGATACCTGCTCGTCGCCAATCTCGGCGAACTCTGCGCTAACGGTGACATCGCACGCGGGCATGGTGAAGCTGTAGTAGGGGTTGTCGTCTACAAGGTTGACATCCAGGGCATTGCCGGAGGCATCTGAAATGGTCACGGATTCAATCTTCTGGCCGGAAGGAACCTCGATGGAGAAGGAGACATTCTCGCCCTCGGCAAAGAGAGAGCCAGAGGTGAGGTAAATGCCTGAAATAGCAGTACTTACCCTGTATGCCTTGGTCGTCTGGATGCTGGCGTTGACGCTGGTGGCATCTTCGGGGATAAGAATCTGGGCGTAGTACTGGTCGTAGGCATAGTGGACAAAGTCGAAGGTCTCGCCAGATGAGAGCGCCGCCTTGGCGGGCTTATAGCCATCTGCCGCAGTTGCGAAGAGGTAAACATACTCGCCAGGGACACCCACAGAGGTGGGAACGCCGTAGTAGACATCGTTGTTGTCGTAGAACTGGGCCTCGGCTACATTCTCGCTGGCCGTGTAGTTCACGGGAATCTTCTCCATGAAGTTCAGGGTAACGGTGATGTCAGATGCGGGCATGGTGAAGCTGGCGTAGCAGCCGTAAAGAATCTCCACGGGAGCGGACTCTACGGATGAGGAAGCGGTCTTGATGTAGTACTTGTCGTTTACATAGAGGGTTGCCGTAACATACTCACCGTCAATCTGTTCGCTAGGGAGAATGGACTTCTCGAGGTCGAGATATTCTGCCGTAGCATTCTCGTAGGTAATCTGGTAGCGGGCATGGGGAGTGCCGGAGATGCGGATGGTGACATCGCCTGTAACTTCTTCATAGCCAGGGCGAATGCTGACGCAGTAGACATTCTCGACGCTCTCGGAACGGTAGAAGCTGCAGCCCCAGGAGTCGTTCACATTCTGCCAGTCGCCATCTCCCATCTTGTACTCGATGTTCTCGATGGTGTAGGCATCCACTGTGTGAAGATAGCAGTCGAAGTACTTGTATTTCTGGTCGGCCTTGACGCCGTAGAGTTTTGCGGCATCAGTGGGCTCAAGGCTCATGGTGTAGCCGGTATCGGAGAGCTGCTGCTGAACGCTGTAGCAGTATACGACATCGAAGTCGGTATCGGGCACGATTACATCTACGCTAAGGCTGCTAACTGCCTCTGTGCCAGAGTGTTCGGGCTGGTATACCTCATCGCCTACATGCACGAAGATGTGCTGGATGTGGTAGTTGTAGAAGCCATCGGACAGGGTGCTGGCAGGGCTCAAGGTGAGCGTCAGAGTATCGCCAACGACATACGAAGAATCGGCCTCAACGCCGCTTAGGGTGTAAAAATCGGGGCTAAGGTTGTAGACATTCTGGGCAACCACAGTTGGAATCTGGGGCTCGGGGTCAACTTCATCCTTGGAATTACATGCCGAAAAAACGAGGCATCCAGCCGCAAACATGGCGGCCAACTTGAGTAATTTTTTCATACACTACTAATTTTTGTTCCTGCGAATATAGCGATTTTTTCCGAATATTGTGAGTTTTTATGGCTATATTTGTATTTCTAATTTATAGTTTATAGAAAGATGAAAAGATTTTTAGCACTAGCCCTTTGCCTCATCGCAGCCCTTGCCTGCGAGAGTGGCGTTCCCTACAAGGTCGCTGACCACTACTTCTTCCGCAACGACGCCACCATCCCGGAGAACCCCATCATCACCACTCAAGATGAGTTCGAGTCCCTCTTCGGCATGGCAGCAGTAATGGGCGGCCTCCCAACCGCCATCGACTTCGAGAAGGAGTTCGTACTCGCCCTGGTGCTCCCAGAGACCGATTGCCCCACCACAATCCACCCCAAGAGCCTCTCGGCAGAAGGTGATACTCTCACATTAACGTACAAGCTTGACATCAAGACCAAGTACACCTACACCATGCAGCCCTGCAGTATCCTCATAGTGGACCGCCAGTTCCTCAAACCCACCGCCGTCCTGAAGCAGCTCTAACCCTGCGTCTCGCGTTTGGTTGACTCCGCGGTGTGCAAAACACCCCCTTTTCGCCCACCGCAACCCCCAAAAACCGCCTCCGGTGTGCAAAACACCCCCTTTTTGCCCACGGCAATTCCGTGCGGGCACGGAATCTCTGTGTGGCCCACCGAGCCAAAAAAATCGCGAAAAAATTTGGGGTGTTAAAATTTTTTACTACCTTTGAAGTGCTTGAAATTCAATAATTTAACATTAAGTATTATATTACGGAATATGAGCGATTATTCAAACAACGAGATATGCAAGAGGCTCAACGCCATCTCGCGCCTGCGCCTGGTGTTCGGCACTTACGAGGAACTTGGCAAGTTCACCAACTTCGAGGTCAGCGGCAAGAACGGCCTGTCGCGCATAGGTGGCAGCAACACCTTCCTGAAGACCGCAGCGTACGACGCCATCTGCAAGTATGTCGAGGAAGATACAGGTGCCAACTTCGACGCCTTCATCACCGCCTACGGTCGCGCCTCTGAGTTCTTCGAGACCTACCAGCTCGCCGGCATCCTCTCCAAGAAGCAGCACTGCTTCGACCTTCTGGACTATGTCTACGGCCATCTGAAGCCATCCGAAGTGGCCAACAAAAGCCTGCGCAGCCTTCTTCCCAAGATTTACGAGCCCCGCAACGACCGCCAGAAGGTGCGCGCCTCGCTGCTGGTGCTTCTCGGCCAGGACCTGCTCCCGCTCTACCACAAGGGCAGGGGAGGCAGCAAGGACATCGCCGCCGACCTGCAGGCCATGATCGCCCTCGCGGAAGAGTTCGTCTCTCGTAACCGCTTCTACACCCAATTGCCCATCATAGAGACCTGGAAGCGGGATTTCCAGGAAGAGGAAGACACCCGCCGCCGTTACAACATCTACTTCGTCTTCGAGGAGATTCTGGCCAACTACAGCCTCATCTCCGACCCTGGGCAGCTCTACAGCCGCAGCCGCGAACTCCGCGACAGCCTCCTCTACTTCGGCGACGACACCATCTGGGCCTCCGACGACAAGAACGAGCTCTGGGAGATGGTCTCCAAGGTTAACGGCCAGATACTCAGGCACTTCATCATCGACAGAGCCGCCAAGACCCTCACCTACGAGGACATCGAGCTGGTCATATACGAAGACGACTTCGGCCCATCTGCCTTCGCAGTCCACCCCGATGCGGCAATTATGGCCGTCCGCGGCAAGCAGGCCCCCGTGGACAAGCTGGAAGAGTTCTCGCTGGACATCGAAGAAGTCGCCCCCGGGAAGATGTCCCTGACCTTCACGCCAATCACCACATCCTACTGGCTCAAGATTCACCGCATCACCATGCTGGATGAGACCCCCGAAGAGGCAATGGCCCCATTCTCAGACTTCACCATGGTCAACAAGTACCCGGAAGATGAGTACAGATACAGCGTTGACATAGTGGCAGTTACGCGCGAAGACATCTTCATCGACCGTGAAGAAGGCGGCTACTACAAACTTCCCCGCAGCGTCAACGCCGCCCTAGACTATGTGGATGTCTTCGACAACATCGGCATCCTGGAACTCACCGCAACAGGGGAGCGCTTCATCGCCATCGCCGACATGAACCTCTACTTCAACATCTCCACCCCCGATCGCCTCACCAAGTTGGGAATAGAGATAGTGTACGAAATCTGAAATCGATTGTAAGCCACCACCCCCGTAGACCGCCCTCTATGGCCGCCGAGCCTACTTAAGCGGTTTTTTGAACCCCCTTAAGTTGGTTGACACCCCCGTAGAGTGCCCTAGAAGCCCTATCCGTTAACTTTCGATTTTACGGGAAGAGAATACAAGGGAAGGGAAGGCAAGAAAAGTCAAGTCAAGAAAAGTCCAGCCCAGTCCAGTCTAGTCTAGTCCTTCCGACTACCAAAGACACCGTGCTTCTGAAGAAGGGGCAACAGTTTCGCCTTCCAGAGGTACCAGATGCCAAAGGCCAGGGCGAATACAACAATGTACGCCCAAAAGTAGTTGAACATCGAGCCAGTCAGGTCGATAATCAATATCAGCAGCGTAATGCCCGCCGCAACGATGAGGGATTCTTTGATAGGGGTCATAGGGCTAAGATTAAATGTGGTATCAAATCTTTATTTATTAAGTACGGGAGGCTTGCGCCTCCCGTACGGTTTTGATTTAGCTTTAATGCGCTCGTGCTTATTGATGTAAACCTTAATCACGCCAGCAGTGGCAAAAATCAAGGTAGCACCAAGATAAATTACCGCATTGTAAGTCAAATCTTGCTTCCTCAACTTCAAAACATCATCGCTTGAGTAGGTCTTGGGACCATGTTCGAAGATGAGCTTATCGGAGTTTCTAAAACTCGGATAAGGTTGGGGCATGTAGCCTCCAATCCGGATGTTTTTTTTCATATTCTTTTATTTTTAAAAAAAACTTCATACTTAAAGTAATCTTTAAAAACAAAAGCCATGAGTCAAGGAACTTTTGCAAAGATATGCATATTTTTTTAGAAATCAATAGCGGAAATAAGTTTTGTGCCTTCTGGCGTGGCCTGGAATGCGTAAGTACTATTTGATGATTCTTTGTAAAAATCATCTATCTCTATAATCTTATCCTTGTATTTTCTTTCAGATAGTAGAATGTTGCCACAGTAGAAATTCCCTCCGCGGTCCATCCGTACAAGCCCGCGTGCAAAACAAGGTCTTTGCGTGACTTGGTCGGTTATGACAAAAGTCTTGGCTTTAAACACAGAAAGTTCGGATGCTGACATCGTCAAAGGAGTTATAGCAAATACGGTAACCATGCACCCGCTGAATTCTTTGCATATTTTGGGCAGTTTAATATTATTGAATCTGTGCGAACTGATAAATACTTCATCGCTATTGTTCTGGATTACTCCTTGGGGCTCCTCTCCTGAAACCAAACATATTATAGGATTAGTCGCCTCTTTTAAGTCCACATGATTTTTGAACGTACAATAGCAATCGGTATTCTGTAAGTTGTCGAAATTTTTCAAGATTCTAGGTAGTCGAATCTTGTGTCTGTAAGTTTTACAATAGACATTCTCATTTTCAAAAATCACAGGACCTATAACTAAAGGATTGCTCTCTCGTACTTCGCGGTCGCATTCGTGCAAGAATTGCTCAAATGAAGTTAAAAGTCTCATTTGTAGGATGCGGAAATCCTCGGCTGTTCTTGGCTCGTCCGTCTCACCCAGATAATTTTGAAGTATTATATTAATAGCGGTCTTGCCATGATTTTTATATCCAGCAACAGAGTGCGCAGTGTAGTAGTTTCTAAGGGTTGAAACAGTATTTACAAATTCGTGATTCCTTAAGTTCTTAGGCAGACCTTCCCTCATATTGTTGTTTCTGGTCGTTGACTCGTAAATGTATGCGTATAAAACTTGAAGAAAAGCCTTAAAGTCGCTCCAACTTTGACAGTCGCGGCGTAGTGTTCTATATCTTTTAACGTCTTCCCATGATGGTTCAAAGACGACTTTCCCGCTATCTTGATGTCGGAGGTTATAGTTATAATTAATATCGTATATAAGATCGACAATTATATCTGCATGACTAACGAGGTCATAACCGAAATTAATATTATTTCCTTCCTTTTTTATAATGACTTTATAGGGCAGATTTTCCAGATTGTCATTGTTTATAGCGAACCACCTATCGCTATTCGGTAGTTTGATGCATTCCTCTCCTTTCGGTTTCTCTTGTGTATATTGTATAAACTCCTTGGCTCCAGACCACGAATATGAGATAAGTGGCTCATCTTTATTGAAAATTCTATTCCCATAATGGGACTTCAAGTAAACTGAAGCGCTATTGCTATCTGTGAACCAGATTTTTTGCCAATTAACAATAGCTCTACCAGAGTAGTCCCAATTAGGACAATAGGGGAAGTTTATTAAAAAACTTCGTAGTTGGTAATCTTCTATCTCATGTAAATTTTTTTCAACTTCTGACATATTTACAAAATACATCTTTCCTTCACAAAGGCTATCCTCGCTCCATAGGTTATTTGTTCTTATTGAGAAATACTTCCTGAAGTCACGATAGTTATCACCCGTGTATCTCATAAAGTATACTTGCCGTTCTCCTCTTTCGTTCCAGCTGAGAATAAAGTGGTCATTTTTAAGAATGTTGACTGCATTGTTTTTTTCGCTTGCACTATTGTAGGTTGAGTAATCTTTGCTGGTGGATTTACCAAAATCTGGTTTGATTATATTGCGTGCAGTTTTAACGGCACCATCTATGGCATCTACTATAGGAGTGGCAACTGCGCCATGATGGATGTATCCTTTATGCATTTGCGTCCTTGACAAATCAACAAATTCGCCGTTTTCTGCGCCGCTAGTTTTATGCTTATTTATTGTAACATCAAAGCCATTTAACCTCATTTCTCCGAATGTAACATCTTTACCTTTCAGAGATTCAACCATGCTGGCGAGCGCTTGGCTAAGTTCTGCGGTTGATTTTTCTAGAGTTTTCGTTAACTCGCTAGTTAATTCGGTGCTAAAAGTGTTATCTGTTAGTCTCTTGATGTCTACATTTATTCCATCTGGCACTCCTGCAAGCAGGGAACGTAAAGTCGAGAATATGTCACTTAAATATTTATTTTCTGCTTTATTATCCATGTGGTGTTGACAATTGATTTTCTACAAATATACGCAATTTCTGTGATTTGATACTTCTTTAATTAGACTAGAAAATGCGCCGTAGTACTATTATAAATCCCTGCAAATGATTTTGAGATGTTATAAAAAACAGTCGAGATGAGCTCATCTCGACTGTTGTAATCGTTTCTGGTCTCCGTTAAAGGGAATCCTTAATCATACGTATCCCAATGCGCATTAATCTCAAGATAATCGCAGTCTTGCCAATGTGGACCTTCTAAATCATAATCGTCAGCCATCTGTTCAAGAGAGTCAGTTATATATTCAGCCTCAACATCTGGGCCATTGAAGTAAAGGGTAAAGTAGCCACATTCCCCAAAAGGGGTAGGAGCCTTATATTTGACCTTGCTAAGGCCATAAATGCCAACAGCGTTGTAAAAGGCATTTATAATTTCATTTTTCTCATCGTTGTCCATAATTTGGTGTTTTTAATTGTTAATTCAATGTGAAGATTCTTACAATTTTACGAAAAATTATGAAAAGTTCCAAAATAATTTTAACTTTGCATCACAAAGGGGTATCCCTAAAGTGGAACTCCGGGGGTCGTACTAAAGTTGCGGCCCTTTTTTGTTGCCTTATTAATCAAGTTCGATGTCTTCTACATGTGTTAGTTCGTAGGGCGGGTCATAATCTGTATTGGGGTCGTAAGGATCTTCGCTTTTGAGTATGTATGGGTAGTACATAGGTTTTTCCTGTGATTTGTCGTGGGAGTGATGTTGCTTAGCTTTTTTCAATCTCTTGAATAAAACATCGAGAATCATCTTGGTAACGATTAGGGTGCTACAATAAAACTGTTTTCGGTTAAGCGATTTTGAAAGTGGGCAAGTAGGTCGTTGACATTACTTGCCCACTGTTTGGTGGCTCAATGAGGTAGCTGCCCATTAGTCGTTGTAGTCTGGCCAGTCGTCTCCCTCGAGCTCCCCGTTTGGAAACATAATATGTAATATTTGTTCTTCAGTCCAGTCGGGACCATTTTCTTCCTGCTCCTCATTGTCGGGAACGTAGTCCTTTTTTCTTTTCTTTGCCATATTTCAGAAATTTAAATTTTATAATTAGGTGCGTAAAACTTCATTCTTGCAAACGAGTTTGAAAGTGGGCGAGTGTGTCACATGCTCGCCCACTGTTTGGTGGTTCAATGAGGTCTCGGTCCTTTAGTCGTTGTCGACTGGCCAGTCTTCATCTGACTCTAACCCGTTGGACAACATTTTCCCTATCTCTACATCAGGATCCCATTCCTGTTCATCATCTTCAAGTTCCTCATTGTCGGGAACGTAGTCGTGTTTCCTGTTCTTTGCCATAATCTTATAAATTTTAGTTGTGTAACAATTATCTGTCTTGGTTCAACCAATATAGGAATTTTTCTGCAGCTTGATGCTCTTAGGCGTGAGAATATTTTTAACCGTGTTCGTTGCGGTTAATTATTCGGCTTTTTCTGTGTAGATTTCGGCTTCAACGGCCTCGACGTCAAAGTCGGGCCACCATTTTCTGCATCTGTCGGCGGCTTGGGCCTTGATTTCGGGGGTGATGTGGTTCACTACGGCGAAGAAGGCTGCAATTAGCAGGGCTAGGTCGTCGGTGTAGCCAAGGGCCGGGATTGTGTCGGGGATGAGGTCGATTGGCAGGATGAAGTAGCCCAGGGCGCCGTAGATGAGGGTCTTGTCTTTGGCACTCAATACATCGCTCTTTACCAGATAGTAGAGTACCATTACGATGTAGATGACCTTCTGGCCTGCTTTCTTGAATACGCGGCCGACTTTTGAGGCGAGTTTCTTGTCGGAATACTCGCCTTCGTAGTTTGTTAGATTCATGTTGCTCATTGCGTTTGTAAATTTATTTAAAAGAATTGATATATGCAAATTGTTGATGGCGTGTCTACTCGGACTTTGCTTTGCTAACCAACTGTCTTACAAGGCAGTAGGTTGCGATTATAATGGTTCCGAGGACTAGGGGGATGATGGGTAGAACGCTTAAGAGAGGCTGGTGCTGAAGCTTTTGCTCTGTTGCGTGAGATTATTTTCAATCACATCCCAGACATCGTCCAGGCGGGCCTTGTACAGCTTGGCTAGGGGACCGTTGCCG
>Ga0065711_1051065_pt1 | contig 10531 bp, 7 predicted proteins | sample Hoacrofraction12_FD_59098 | JGI IMG/M metagenome (GOLD analysis project Ga0065711, IMG submission 59098) | Hoatzin crop microbial communities from Cojedes, Venezuela - Epithelial fraction 12 v2 (version 2) | ecosystem: Host-associated > Birds > Digestive system > Esophagus > Crop | place...
GGGGGGGGGGGTTGGGGGTGTCGCTCCGTTGTGTTTGGCTTGGGAGAGGTTGAATTTTCTTTCAAGGGAGCTCCTTCATCACCGCCCTCCTCCTCCTCGTCCCCTTGCAGCTCTGAAGCCGTCCCGGCCGCAGTCTCCCCGCCGGCTCCGGGCCCCCCCCGGCCCAGCGCCATGGAGACGGTGGGAAAGTTTGAGTTCAGCAGAAAGGACCTGATCGGGCACGGAGCCTTCGCCGTGGTCTTCAAAGGCAGGCACAAAGAGGTGAAATAAGCTCTTTTTGTTTTATTTTTTAATTTCTCTTTTGGTCTGGGCCGAGCCGGGCACCGCATCCCCATCTCCCGGGCCGCGGCAGCGATTCCCAGCCTGGGCTCCGGGGCAGCTCTGGTGATGGCAGACACATTTATGATTATTTATTGCTGTTATTCTGGAGTTTCTGTGGGAGGCAGGCGTGTGTCCCGGCAGGAGCCGGGCAGGTGCCTTCACCCTGCGCTGGAGGCCGGCAGCCCAACGCCGGGGTGTCCGCGGAGACCTCCTCCGGCTCGCCCAGAGCCGCCCTTACCTTGGAAAGAAGTCTGCCCACACCGTCTGTGGAGTGCGTGGAGGGCTCTTGCTTCGGGGTCTTTTGTTGTGGCTGGGAAGTTTTGTCCTTCTCCACTTAATTTTGCCAAGAGGAGGGGAAATCGCTCGCTGGTAAATAAAAGGAAACCCATCCGGCAGTGGATTTGCCATCGTTAGGGCTTGGGATAAGCCATGGCTTCCCCAGCGTGTTTATTTGTAGTGATTAAATAAGAGGATAATCATTGTATAAAGTACTGACAAAAACCCAAACCTTGGGCTTTTCTCCTTGGGCTGACAAGCATAATTCAGGAAAGGGCAAGTCTGAACAAGTGAGGGGTAGGCATTAGGAGATAGAGAGGCCTTTACCAGTGCTGCAAGTCATTTCTTTCAGTAGGATTTGTAATCTGTTAAGAGGCTACTTATCCTAATGTAAATTAATGGTGAAATCTACATTTATCTTTGAAATACATATGCACTCTTTCAGAAACCTGAGCTGGAAGTAGCTGTGAAATGCATTAACAAGAAAAACCTTGCAAAATCTCAGACTCTGCTGGGCAAGGAAATAAAAATACTTAAGGTAAAGGTAGACTGACTTGTTTTCTTCAGCCTTTGTTCTGTATGTCCTTTGCTCCTAGCTTACGGTCCTTGTTTTACTTTTTCTAGGAACTGAAACATGAAAACATCGTTGCTTTGTATGACTTCCAGGTAAATACTTTCAATTATGGCAAAGCATTTTGACTTTGGGAGAGGTTGAATGGAGTTTGTGTAATTTCAGTTGTGAACAGATGTTTAGAATAAAATGTCCTTATTCTGGGAGGGAAAAAAGTCTTCTGATAAGCAGAGTAAAGACAAACAAACATGGCTGGGCAGATCATGTATTAATTGCTGGCTGGACCACAGAACTCTTATGCAGTTGGGAAGTTGAGGTGGGAGCTCTTGCTCCCAGGATGTTATGCAGTGAAGTGCAGTATGTGGAGAATATGTCTGTGTTGGAAGCTCCTAAGTTCTCAAAACATTAGAAATAAAATCACAGTAGTTGTGCTTGGCATGCCTACCTTTTATTTTCTTTCCCTGGTCTGGATGTACTCCTGAAGAAAATGTCTTTTTCCTAAGCAATGTAAGAATAGTGTGAGCATGACTTTTGTAGCATATGATTGTTTTTGGTTGCAGAGGATTTTCATTTGCATTTTTCTGTTGTCCTTGTGGCAATCGCTAAGTGTTAAAAATTGCAGCAGACATTTTTAGATTATTGTGGCTTCCCGCAGTTGCTTTTTACTTCCAAGTCAGCTCTGAAGATCTAATCTAAGGGACTAAAACCGATCAGCTCTGAAACCCAAATTATTCAATGACTTCCCCCTCCCCCCCCACCTCCTTGAGTTTTTAGTTAAAATCCTACTGGGTCAGGAGCAAGTTTTCTCTGACATTAAAAAACACGCTGCGGGATCCAGGAGCATAAAATGGGGCCCTTCTGTTCTGGGTGGAGGGGCCGGCGTGCGGTGCGTCGGTACGGCCCGTGCCGCCCCGAGCTCGGGTATTTGCGAGTGCCGGCTGCGTGACCGCTGGCCCTGGGGTGGCTTATCGGGAGCTGCCTGCCCCGTCCCTGACGTCGCGTGTCCCGCCGGCCGCCGTGTTTGTTGACATTCCTCCGTCTCCCGTGGATTGGCTCCGGTGGCCCTGCGTCAGCCCCGGCACGAGTCCCAGCCGGCTGGCGCAGCCGGCTTGCGGCGCCTTCTGGGCGCTGTAGTCAGCCTGGCACCCCGGCCCCGGGGCTCTGTCGCCCACCATGTCCCTCTCCGCCGCGGCGAGGGGTTGTGGCAAGGTGCCGGTGGGGACCAGGTCCTTGGGCAGAGTTTAATGCTGGCGTTGTTTTGGCGAGGGGTGGAGGTGGGGGATTTCAGGCTGCTCCGGGAGGGCGACGAGGCTGCTGGGAGCAGGGCTGCTTCTCGGGAGTATCCTGTGGGTAAGGCCGGCTCTGCGTTGCTCCCGAACCGCCCTTGAGAGCTGGTCTTGCGAAGTGGAGACTGCGTGTGGCCTGACGCGTGCTGCGGATCACACGGAGCCAGGGACGTTTTCCCCTGGGCACAGGCCACTCGGGGCATCAGATCTCTGTGTTTTTTCATTCTCCTCCCTACCTTCTAAGTTTACTTAACTTTTCAGTTGAGGGAGTGAGTGGCTACTCCGGCGCTTCCTCTAGAGTTTGCGTTTTTATAGCGTTAATGCTGCTGGATTTGCTTATTGCCCCTCTATCAAAACCTTTGTTCATGTTCTGTTCCTTGCCCTGCTTCAAACAACTGCCGGGTGGGCAGCAGCACAAAGACATTTCCTGCAAAAGGGCTGATTTCACCACTGTTACAACTGCAGCAGTGCATTTTTCTCCTTACGTGAAGGCGAATGAGCTTTAGTTAAGCTCTGTGTAAAGCAGCGTAGCCTGGGGAGATACTAGCAAGAACCTGTGTAAGATACTGCGAAGCGGGAACTGGAGAATGGTCCTGGGCTCAAGGCATGCCCAGGTGTATGTTTAGTTACCAGCTTTGTGAAAGAGTCCTGGTATGACCTGGGTAATTGGATTTCTTGGACAAGATGAGATGACTTAGGGGTGGCGTGGGGTGTTACATAGTGCTGCCAGGGTGCGGAGTCTCCTCTGGTGTAAGCCTGATGCGACCCACCCGCACAGGTTGTGTGTGTCATATGTCAGGGCGTTTTACCTTTCTCTGTGTGAGAGTAAATCATCTGCAAAGGTAAAAGTACAGTTCTGTGGAAGGCTGGCTTCTGCCTACCTTTCCTTACTTTGTGGAAAGGACTACTTATTACTCGCCTTCTTCCTCTGATACAAGATTGCTTCATTCATAGCTCATGTATCTACTTACCCTCAAAAATGTGATAGTTGCAGTTAGCTGAGCCCTTACTTTTGTAGGCTTTTTAAAACTCAAGAGGTTTATTCTGGAGTTACAACATCTTAGAGTGAAAAGGAAAAAATACTTCCTGTGAATCTTAATGTTGCTCTGTAGCTCGGGCTGTCGTTGCACTTTGTGTCGTCCCTTCCTCTGCACCTCCTGTCAACACTGACTTGAACTTTTACTCGCCTGTTCCTTACACACAAGGAAATGGTTGCCAAAACCACAGCAGCTGTAAGCAAGTGATTACACCCAATGATGCTTTCGTTTGCTTTTTCCTACTTAAGAGCTAATGCTAACCAGGCCTCATGCAACCGAAGATTTTTCATGTAATGCCAGGTTTGCCCCAGACAGACACTTGCAGTGCTGATACTTAATACAGCATTGCTCGCCCTGGCATCCTCATTTTATCCTTCAAATCCAGGAAAATTGCTGTGTTCCTGCTTGTTTCATAGATCTTCGTGATATTGGTTCATAAAGAATGACAAAATAAGAAGCTTCCTAGGAATAAATGATGCTGGTGAAAGTTTAATGCATAGAAGTACAGAGTCTGGACTTTAATAGATGCCCTCACTGGAGTCCTAAGAGCAGCATCATTACGTGAGAATGGCTCACAAAATGAAATATGCATGTTGCCATTATTATGTGCTCATGTATTAATGAGAGGTGCTCAGAATAGCCTAAGAGCCTGATGCAAGAACCCACAGTCAAAAAGGATAAATCATATATTGTATTGCGTTTCTAAAGGTACTGTCTATCTAGTGTCTGTGTGGAGGTGTGCTGCGGATCATTCCTAGGCACAGGAGATGTTTGGCATTAAGTAAAAACTGTGTTCCACCGTATGTGGAGCGCATTAGTTGCTACTGAACGATCCCTGGCTCCTCGGCTGGCTTGCAGCGGGCTGGAGCTGGGGTGTCCGGGCTGCAGCAGTCGAGGGCAGTGCAGCAGTCTAGAGGGACATCTGGATACCAGAAGTCTTTTTGCCCTGTTTGAAGACAGCCAAATGAGCTCTTGTTCCTTAAGGTAGAAATTAGCAGCAACAAGGATACAAATGATGGTTCCCACCAGATGAGGGCTTGGTCTGGAAATCCTGGTTTTCCAGGAAAAACGGATTTCCGGAACTCTGAGGATCAGCTCAACTTTTCAGACATGTTGACAGTGAAAGCTTAGCAGCATGTGGTCTGGTCTAGGGGACTTCCTTTGGTTTCTTTTGTGACTCTGGACATTGAATCTGTGACCAGAGACCACTTGATTATCTAGAGGGGTTCAATGGTAGGAACGTAACTCTTGAACTTGTCAGATCCTGGGAGCACTCTGCACTGGACAGCTTCTTCCAGCACTAATAAGAAGTAGGTTCTTGCATGTAACGAAGATCTTTGGGGCAGTGGGAGGTTCTGGGTATGTTTTCTTCCCTGTGCTGTGCCAGCTGCCCCAGGAAGGTTGATCGCATGCGTGGCAGCTGAAGATCTCTCATGTGGCTGTGTTGGTGCTAGGGTGGAAAATCTCCTATTCCTGGACATAAATCATGCTTTGGATATTAGAAACCATTTTCCTGCATTAAAGAGAGAAGGATTATTTTACTGGCACATTTTCCCTGGTTGTGTGCTGTGATCTGAGCTTGCTTCTTAAAGCAGCCTAGCTATGACTGTGCCTGTGGGGTACTGGGGGGGTGTTTGGTTTTGTTCTATTTTTTGCACGGATGGGATGGACAGGTTGTGGAAACGTAGCTGGTAACGTCACGCAGGGTACTGTGCTGCTGAGTTTCTGGTTCAGCCTAGGTTGCCTGAGGGTCTGCTTTCCATAATTTTGTGTCACGTTGGCTTATTGTACTCACCAGCTCAGGATGAGCTGAGAGTGATGCTTAACTCACTCGTGCAGTACAGACTGACCAAAAGTATTTCTGCTGGGGTGACTGTATCACACCTGGAGCTGCTGGAGACAAAGAACACGGAGTCCTTGCAGTGCAGTTTTTCTTGTTGCACGTGGATTAAGGCTTGGGTGGCAGAACAAACACTTCTCGGTTTAATAATCAGTCACCCTGGGCTGGTGTCGAGAGCCAAGTAATAACAGGCTGGTTCTGTTGTTGCTGCGTAGAAAGTCCTTGTGATCAATAGGACCGTGGCGGCTGGGCTGTGATGTTCTCTTGTACTGTCTGCACTGTCACCCTTTCCTGACAGGGAGCCTTTAGCTGCTGGTCCTCACCCTGTATACGTGCCTCCTGCTGACCCCGGGACCTCCGGAGCTCGGCGTGCGGCAGTGTCCTTCGGCGTGCCCTCCAGCACCACGCGTCTGCTGCAGCGCTGCGCTGATGAGCGCGATGCTGGGTGAATCAGTGCTGCTGCGGTGTCACCTCCCGTGCCACCTAATGCAGGCCTTCTGTTCCTGGGGCACTGCTCTTCGGGTGCTCTGTCGTCTTGGGAGACACGGCTCCTCCGTGGCACTTGGGATGACTAAGGAGGCACTCGGTGTCTGGGGGATCATGCTCCTGAGGCCAGGCTGCCTGCCTGGTTAAATTCTGCTTTAATTCCATCCCTGAGCGGAGCTGGCAGGTTGCCCGGTGAGTGGGTGTAGAGTGCAGACTTCTCTGAACTGCCAGGCAATCCTCTTTCTGCTTGCGCTGCGGACAAGAATGGGGTGCCTGCTGTCCTGCTCCGTCAGCATCCTTGCATCTGTTGAGGGGACTCACTCTGTTACTGAAGACTGGGTCTGGCTTAATTTAGCACTAGAAGGGGAAAAGGACAAAATCCCAACCACCCTCTGCCAGTAGTTTTGTAGGATGAGGCTTGAGAGTTTAGTGGACCAAAATGGCTGTATTTATGGGGAACAGAGAAGTTCATAGTCTTGAACTTCTATGTAATGTTGGCTTCACTAGCGAGTACCCCACTGTGCTGGTCACAGAAATGTCTAGCAAATGGTGACTGCTAAATACAGACATCAGAGGAGTCATGGGCTTTTTTTAGAGGGAGTGGTCTTGCTGCATTTCTGAAATTATGATCACTGTTTTACTCATCCTGTGTGTGAAGCACAACCTGTGTTCCTCTCACATGATTAAGGTGTCATGGAAGAGCCGGCGACATGGAAGTTAATAGCCTCTGAAGCTCCTGTGGAAGGTAGCATTACTCAGACTATAATGACAGATTAAGGAATGTTTCCCAGGAGCAATCGGAAACTGGTAGGCTGTTGTGTTCACAGTTTGACAGCAAAGCTCTGGTAACGGCTGAGGTGCTATTCGTGCTGCTCTTCTTGAAGCCCCATCAAGGTTTCCATTATGAAAATTTCCACTGTTTAGATCCTTGTGATGACTGAATGCATTTGGCTGGAGTAAGCAAAGCAAGGAGATGGAGATTTGGAAGAAGGATGGGAAGAGATGTCTCCTAATCAGTGGCTGGGTGGGATAGAATTCAGATGGAGAACCACTGTTTGAATTTCTCTCAAATGTTTGTAGGTCCAAATCAAAGCCCAATTAAAAGGTCTGATTTTGTGGCCGGACTGGACTTGATCCCGAACTGTGAAACTGGAGTAAAACTGTTTGTTTCAAAAGCTTATCTTAATGTTCAAACAGGTGTAGAGAATTGAGGATACAGTTCACTTTGTGTCTTCCTTTTTCCTCTCCCTTTGCTGCAACCCTGCCTTCCACCTGTTGATACCAGCTGAAAAGCTTTTGCAAGCAGGCAGAGTAGCAAACATGGTGTTGGTAGTAGGAATCTGAGCTGGATGGCTCTGGTTTGCTTTGGGGAAATCCCTACAGAAGCTCTGGTCCTCTGGAGCAGATGTATCTCTTCCATAAGGCAGACTGCCTTTGCCACGGGGCACGCAGCGAGATGCAGTGGGAGATTAGAAGCCAAGCACTGGGGTGCTCAGCAGAGGTGGTGGTCTTTGGTCTGCAAAGTCAAGGAGAGGAGGTTTTTCATTTTGTTTTCAGAAGAAATATGTACTTGTTTGCTTGGTTTTTGTTGGTTGGGTGTTTTCTTGGTTTGTTGGGAGTTTTTTTGCTGTTACTCATTTCATGCAGCAGTAGTAGATGGCAGACTTGGTGGAAGGTGAATGTGCGTGATGTGGTCTTCCACGACAATGTTTCTCAGGTACAGACCTGAACATACTTAGCGTAAGAGAAGCCATCGTAATTGTCTTCAGATGTTATGGTTCCACTCTGAGAAATATAATAATAAATGTCCACAGCAGAACCCAGGGAAGAGCTTTGCCAACAGATAGCTTTAGAGCATCTTTTGTGCTTGGTGTATAGCAAAGGAGGTGCTTTAACTGTGCAATGTCTCCTGCTCTGTGTACAGCCATTAAATGCCACCATAAACATAGACATGCTCTCAAAACGCAAAGTGAGGATCTCAAAGCTGCGCTTGTCTGTTAAGCAAGGTTGTTTCAAGGAGGGGGTGATAAAAATGAGTCAAATTCTGCATCACTGGTTGCTTAGGGCAATAATGTTCTGTCTGCAGGAGCACCTGGCTTGTCTCCTAGCATCAGAGTAACAGGAGGAATTAGGTCAGCTGAGCTGGCACACGAGATCAGCCAGACAGCGTGGTTCCGGTGGGGGGAATGGAAGATGCAGAATTCAAAGTTATTAGAGACCCTATTTAGCAAAGCATTTTACAACTCCAGGAGGGGAGGGCCTCCCAGCTGACTGGGTACGCCCTGGGGGCCCAGCGTGTGAGAGCTGGTGGGTGATGGGAAGCCCCAGGGATCGCAGTGGAGGGTGAGGTGGTGTCAGGCTGGGCTGCTTGGTGGGTTTGGAGCACAGGGTTCTGCGTTTCCCATGCATCGGTGCTGCTGAAGGCCACTGTGCACACAGCTGGGCTACTTTCTCTTTGCAGAATTTTTTCATCTGTGTTTGGTTTTTTGGTGGGTTGTTTTTTTGTCTAGTTGGCAATTGTAGCCAACTTGTTAAATATGTTAAAACATACTCAGTTCTCTTCATTTTTTAAATACTGTGGATTCAAGCCCATGTTACTGTGGCTTCTGGTAATAGGTCTCCCCTCCCCCCCCTCTTAAATTAAGACAGTCTTTATTTGAAAACCTATGCTTGTTTCTTTAAACTCCTTGTTGTAATACCTTTGTGCTGTGGCAATGTGTGTGTGCGTGTTCCGAAATCTAGTAAATGAAGTACGAAATAAATGGATGTGAAAGAAAGGACTTGCAAAGGGCAGTGAGTCATGCAGCTGCCATAGAAAACCCCATGGGGGTTGGCCCTCTAATTTGCAGAGTTGCATAAAGAAGATCTCCTGCAGGATATCAGACTGTGTTTGGGATATGCCATTAAAAAATGAAGCCATTCCCAGCTTTATTAGAACTACGTTAATTGGTTCTATAATCAAGCTTGCAGACTGAGTCGCTTTGCCTGTGTTTGCGCATATCTCAGTAAGTGAATATGTCTCTTAAGTGTGTGATGAAAACTGAAATGTTCACTCTTGTAGCTTGCCTTATTGTCTGCCTTGACCCACAGCACTCCCCTCCCCCCGACTCCTGCTCTTTGGGCGGGCTCATAAAATGCAGCTTTATGGTATGCAAGGATTTTATTCCAGTACATGTGACTGAGCTTAAGGTAATGGGGAATTCAACCTTAATAGTTCATGTTGTAATACGACTGTGATACAGAAAGGAGATGAGGAGTAAATACAGAAAAGCAAATGGGATCTTCAATATTTTTATCATTGTTTTTAGAATTCTGAAGTTTCCTTTCTGGACAGCGTTAACATAATGTATTGCCGCTTGTAAAAAGGAGCTTGCTTTTGTCTAAAGAAGCTTCTAGGTCTTATTCTGCCTGCTGGCAAAGGGGTAACTACTTCTTTCGGCTCCATGTCAGAAAGCCCAAACTTCAGGATTCTGCAGATTTTTTTGCTGCTTTCTTTGGGCTGCAGCCGCTGCTTGCAGATGTGCCCTGCGCTGTGTGCTCTCGGGCAGTAATGCCTCCCGAAGCAGTGCCCAGCTTGGGCACGGACTGGCGTAGGAGGTGCAGCATTACCCCCAGACCAGCACGACTGCTGTAAGAAGTGATTGCTATTCAGTGTCCCAGCAGCACGAGTCTTCAGTTTGCTCTCATGCATGGTTTTGGTCTCACCTTGAAGCTCTGTGACCTGTGGAACCTGCCACTTTGACTCCATACTGCTATTATGACATTAATCCTATATTTTGGTTTCTGTGGTAGGCGCAGATGCAGCGCTCAGCTTTGACTTGCTGTAGCGCATTGCTCTGCAGATGCCCAGTCTGCTTCTGAAGGAGAGTCGTGTTTTCCTGTCCGAGCTCTCTGCAAGCCCTGTAGGCATCGGTCATCCAGCCTGGAGGGAGAGGTGGAGACGAGAAGAGGGCTGGGGCTGGCTGGACGGAACCTGCAGAAAGCTAGCATCCACTGGAAGGGATGGTGAAGGTTCTTCGGGTCACTTGAAGATCAAGCTGTCTTACCAGCTCTCCTGCTGTTTGTGGTGGGATTAGCTGCCTGGCAAACAGTAGGCATGACGTTGTCTGGTTTGTTTTTTAGTGTCACGCAGTCTGACTTTAGGACTGTTGCCAGGGGAATGGGAAGTTCTTTCCCTCCCTTCCTGAAGCCCATGTAGAACCAGAAGGTCGCTTTCCTGCTCTTTTTCATCTGCCCTGAAGTACGACCTGTCCTGAAACAACTTGCCTGTCTTATAAGCAGAGAATACTGTAGTGCTTGAAAGCGAGTAATGCTGGCCCTTGGCATTGTTGTTCTCCTGGTGCTACAGAAGTCTGCCTGTTGCAAGGCTGGCCATGAAGCTCTTCTGTGCCTCAGGGCCTCCCTTCTGCTTGCCCTGTGCCTCCACTGGTGCTCCACAGCCCTCAGCAAGCTGACAGGTCTGTAGGAAGCCAAACACAGTTGAGAGCCAGTGCAGAAGTCTGTGGCATCTCTGGGTCTTGCTTCTGAATGGGCCAAGCTCTTTTCAGGATTGGAGGATGGGGCCAAGCTCTTTTCAGTGGTGCCCAGTGACAGGACAAGGGGCAATGGGTACAAACTGAGGCACAGGAAGTTCCATCTGAACATGAGGAAGAACTTCTTCCCTCTGAGGGTGACGGAGCACTGGAACAGGCTGCCCAGGGAGGTTGTGGAGTCT
>Ga0065711_1051066_pt1 | contig 10531 bp, 9 predicted proteins | sample Hoacrofraction12_FD_59098 | JGI IMG/M metagenome (GOLD analysis project Ga0065711, IMG submission 59098) | Hoatzin crop microbial communities from Cojedes, Venezuela - Epithelial fraction 12 v2 (version 2) | ecosystem: Host-associated > Birds > Digestive system > Esophagus > Crop | place...
CCCCCTCCCCTCACGCACCGGCTCCCGCTCGCGCCCCGTCCAGGCAGACTCACGCAACGGTGCCCGCCCACGACCGCCGTCCCATTGGCCGCGGCGGGAAGACCGACTGCCCATTGGGCGCAAGGGCCGCCCGTCAGCCCGCCCCCGCCCTGCGAGGGCCATTGCGGGGCGCCGCTGAATAGCGCCCGCAGGCAACGCGGACGGCGGCGGCGGGTTCCGGGGCGGCGGCGGCCCCGCAGAGCTGTCCGTGGCGGCCGGTGCTGAGCGGGGCAGCGGCGGGGCCGGGCCGGGCAAACCGGGGGAGACCCTGGGACAGCAGCCCCCACCGCCCCCCGGCCCTGCAGGTCTGCGGCTGCGTTCAGTTAAAGAAACCTGTAAATTCGGTTAAAATAGCACAACCTGCCGGCTGCAGCAGGCCCCAGGGAGAGCCAAGAGACCTAAAATATAAAAGTCCATTGTGTTGCTGTCAGCATGGCTCCCAGAGGGGAACCACGGGGGGCTGGAAGCAAACCCGCTCTGCCGAAAGCGGGCTGGCAGCTCCCCGCTTCGAGCTCAGCCACAGCCACAGCGGGGCTGGCAGGACCCAGAGCCGCAGCCACCAAAACCAGTGTCCAGCTCCACCCCCCTCCATCAGGGACTGGAAAAAAAAAATTGCAGGAGCACTTGCCCTGGAGAGCTGCACGTTGAACTCAGCAGCACAAAAAGAAAGCCATCAAGAGACATGAAGAAATGGATCCAAGCTACAGGAGAGCAAGCGGGGTAAGGAAAGGAAACAGCACTAAAATTACCTGAAAAGGAAGGAAAAAAAAATCCCTGCAGTTTCCCCTCCTTTGGGGAAACTCTTGCCCAACTCTTTCCTGCTGTCCTGCAGTCTGGAACTTCTCCTTTTGTTAGGGTACAAAAGCTGGCTGGAGAGAACTTACAGGGAGCAGGGGAAGCAGAAATAGAAAGAGAGCCTTCCTCCTTCTGTGCAGCAGAGACACACAGCCAGGAGCATTTCAGCAGGAAAGAACAAAAAACTGGGAGAGGTGGGTAAAACCCACAGGAGGCTGTGCCTCCCCGAGGGTGCGGAGCCCTGAGCCCGCAGCCCAACGCACGCCCGGGCCAGCCCCAGGCCCGCGCCTTGCTCCAGTCAGCCAGGCAAGAGGGATAACAAAGAAAGTGTCCAAATATTTTATTCTTCACAAGTTACATTAACCACGTATTATTTATGGAGCATGTACAAATCAGTTTTCCTGTTGCTGTTAATCTTCAGACACACCTGCTCACTCACACCCCGGGCCCCCAGACCAGACGCTTTTCGCCCCGCAGTGTGGCCACGAACACGCCTTCCCACCACAACTCAGGAACGACTTTGAAAAACAATCCTGAGGTGGACACAGAAGTCTCTGGCCTTGACCAGTGACTTGTCAGGGAACTGGCCAGAGCTCTCTGTTCGCCCAGGGAAGGGCGCGGGCAGCTCGAGGGGTGGAAGCTGCGGGTCACTCCAGTTGGCTGCAGGAGATTTTCCCCTCATCTCACACACTCAATGCTGAGGCATAATCGCTCCTCGCCGATCCCCACATTGAGCCAGCAGCCACCTGGTATCTTACTACTCAAGCAGTGTTTTTATTCCTCCTGCTCTCTACTCAGGCACCCTCTACTCCTACCATTAGCACATTCAACCAGGTTGATTATTTACATGCATAAAAGGTTAAAAAAGCAGAAGAAAAAAAAACCCTTTTAAACACCAAAAACATCGTATCTTTCTTACTGTCCACCTGACTAGTTCACAGACTGGGTCATTCCAACAACATAGCCATAATTACTAAACACTAGACAGACTCAGGACTGGGACAGACCCCCAAGCAGCGCACCAGGAACGCTCGCCAGAGGAGCCGGCGCACACGGGCACGCTCCACCCGCCCGGTCCCACCCCCAGCACACTCACACTAACCTTCATGAGGCGACCGCCAAACTCCCGTGTATTAACAACGCTGGCAACGCTGCTACAGACCTGAACGAGAAACGCCGCGAGTCTAAGCAACAGAAACCCTGTTCCTGGAGGCAAGAAGATCCCGCGACCTCCAGGGCGTTCAAACGCGACCGTCTCGTGACTGGCAGGAAGGTTAAACGGGGCAGGGGCTAGGTGGGACCGGAACACTTCTTTGAAGTGGCACGTGGGCAGGGAAGTGAAGACGTCCTGTAGTGATGAGTGCATCATTCTTCAAAAACGGGTTAAAAAATTCCCATGTAGCAAATAACATAGAAATGTAACAGTGTAGTTAATTTTCCAAGTTTCTTTAGAAAGACTGTTGGTGCTGGTTTGTGCTCAGCTTGCTGGGTCTTCCAGAAGAAAAAAAGACTAATGGAAAGGCTGAGGGGGAGGAGCAGGGACGAAGACTAGGGAAAGAAAGTGTGGATCTGTCTTTAACATGCAGGTCATAGAAAGTATTTTGTTTTTCCATTAATTTTTTCCCCCTCTTGGACACTTCCAATTCAAGAAATGGCAACACGCACATGGCTTCCAGTTTTTAAAGCAAAGAACAAAGTTCCCACGGACTGTGCTGCAGAGACAGGAAGACAAGACATTTGCAAATTCAGTCTTTGAGGAAACAAAGCGTCCCTGTAACCACCGTGAACGCTCGACAATGAAACTCGTTTGGCAGCCACACAATGTGTGAGGGAAATTCTTATCCACCACTCCTCGGGGCTGAGCCTTGCACCTGAGGCACAGCACCGCAGCACCGATGCAGAGAACCCAGTCTGCACGGAGAGGCGACACAGCAAACTGCTAAATGCAGGCACAAGCCAGACACTGCAGCCAAATAACGTGAATTCCCACTCAGCTGGCCACAGCACAGCAGCACTCCCAGCTACGGCCTCACCTGGAGGTGCTCATTCCTGCTGATCTTCATTACTGGCACTTGGAGTCCGACTCCTGATCTGGCTTCGTAGCTGCTCTATTAGCTCAGGATTCTGCTGCTGCATCTGCTGAGCAAACTGCTGGCCCCTGCAGGAGAACAAGCAATGGTCCCACCAGTGCTCTCACACACCCCAACAGGACTGGTGCCAGGAAATCCTTCACAGCTGATTGGAACTACTTGTTAGAGTTGGACAATCACCAAGAGAGACAGTACTTCACCCAACATTTCAGCCTTCCTCAACTGCTAAATTAAGGTTCCACTTCTGGTCAGCAAACCCTAAAATCCATTTACTGGCCAAAGCAACGGGCAAGACGCAGCTCCCTACTCACGCTTGTATGAGGCTGGCGAGATCATTCGTGGAGGGGCTGGTGCCTGTTGCTCCCATGGTGTTGTGGCCACCAGAAATCATCCCAGACATGCTGTGGAAACAAGAGTTACTGCTCAGAGCAGGAGAAACACACACAGAAATTGTTTGGTTTACACTAGGAAGTGAACATCAGCATAATGGGAGCACCTGCCCACACAGATTATGAAGTTATCTGCAAGGGAATCTTCTGCAAGAACTTTTTGTTTTTTAACTGCAGAAGAGTAACCGTAACATTGAGCTGCACAATATGTAGAAATATTTATCAGTGTTAGTTGCTGTATTCCCAGAGATCGTCCCTTGTCTGTGCAAGCCCCATGCTATGTTTAATTAAAACACTGCCCTTTCTCACACAGGCTATTTGCTTGCTCTGCATCAAACAAGATCTACGGACAGGACAGCCTAAACACCGATTCACTCGTGGTGACCAGCCCAGAACACGCAGCCCCTTCCTCTGGCAGGGCTCAGGCTGCCTCTGGCACAGAAACTCAGCTGGCAACAGCAGCAGGAGGAGCAGGCAGAAGCAAACAGAAACAGTGGCTGACGTTCAGCCCTTCAGCCGAGCTGCCTCGTCTGGTAATCAAAGGATCAGCTCCAAGTCTCCAGCTCACTGCCCGTCTGTGCTCTGACACGACGGGCAGGAGAGGTACGTGCCTTGTTAATGTTATGACTTTGTTATCTAAGCATCTCACAAACATTGTGAATTGATCCTCACAACCCTGTAGCACAGAGAATGGAAATATTCTCCTCCTAACCCAGATGGAGCTGTGAAATCTCATCTCCAGAACACTGTGTGGCAGAGCCAAGCTGACCGCAAACTTCCCAAACCCAATTCCATTGCCACGATCTATCCTGCCTCCCTTCTGCAAACATTCTTACTAAGATCCTCTTCAGCACAGTTCAGAGCACTCCAAACACACACGAGCTCAGGCAGCTGGCCTGGTTTAAAGCCTGCCCTCCATCCAAGCACCCTCCGCCCCTCACCAGTTCAGAGCTACTGCAAATGCCAAACACACACAGAGCCCCAAACCAGCGATTCAAAGAGGAAATACAAGATGGGATCAAACTTACAGCTGTTGTACTTGTGGATTGTTCATTAGGTTAGATGCCTATTTAAAGAGGGGAGAAAAAAAATGACACCCTATTTAGTCAGAAATGACTGGGTAGATCTGCAGATGTTGTGCCATTCAACGACAAACAAAGTGAAGGCAGAAATACTTGGAAACAGATCAATAGGACAAAAATAGCTAAGAGAAGCACAGTGCACCACACAAGACAAGGCTGGCAGTGCAGAACAGGCACCCTTTCCACACCCAGCACATTGCGAGGAGAAGCCTGTGAATAAGTCACTGGCTCTAAAATTTGATTTTCATGAGAGACAAGCACAGTCTCCTCAGCAACACTGAAACCAAGAAATGAAATGAAAACAAATCTGCTAAAGAGACACAGGAGCTCCCCTCGCCAGGCACCGCTACGTTTCCTCCCGAACAGACCAATGCACAGACCAGGTACAGCCTGGCTGTGATCTGTGTCCAGATTTACCATGCTCATGAAGCCGGGGTTGTTCAGCAAGCCAGCCAAATCAAATCCTCCTGGACCTCCAGTCTGCAAGAAGAAAGAAACCACACACAGGCGATGACATCCTCTCACTTCCTGAGGCACATTACAGCGAACGTTAATACTTTACTCCCAGCATTATCTGTGAGTATCACATCAAAGAATCTGGCCCTTAAACACGGACAAAGGGAAGAGGCTCCTTCCAACCCCCCTCACGGGACTGGGCTCACTCAGGGACTTGCGGATCACCTCTCACCAGCGGAGCCACATTAGCAATGCACAGCTGTAACCCATGACAGCTGCCAAATTCACACATTCACCTGGTCACCTTTGCACTGGAGAAGTCCTTAGAAAATTAAAATCCCCTTCAAAATGGTAAACTAACATGTTCCTGCACAGAGTATGTCACCAGTGCAGTCCTGGCTAGGAAACCTCCAGGTTTCTTAAGAAAAAAATTTAAGAAGAAAGCCACATAAATCACCCTTTTGGTATTGGTAAAAGAGGTCACTAGGGAAAAAAATAAAAAAAAAAAAAGATAGCTGGATTTTAGGAATTGTGACTTTAAGAAAGGTGCTTAAGGCAAAATTGCTGTTTCAAAAGACTCCTTTCTTACCAGTCTGGTTTTCCAGCTCTTTCAAATAAGCCCAAGGCGACTGCTCAAGCAGTGAGGTTATCCTCTCTGGATTTTAGTGGAAATGCTCACTGCAGGACTCGTTAACTCTCTCCCCTCTGTCTGCATACAAGATTTGTATTCTCAACACAACCCAGGTCACCGAGGCTCTGTCAGACAGCGCCTGTTGGCGCTCACAGTGAAGAGGCCTCCTTCAAGTCCTCCCCACATATAACAAGCATTAGTTTCAGAACTTACTGGACTAGGAGTCTCCTTCATTTTCTGTTCAGCTATTTTAAGGTTTGATTTGTAGGTGTCGTTGTCTGGATCCAGCTCCAGGGCTTTTTTGTAGTAAACAACAGCTTCTGTGTGTTTATTTAAACTGGAGAGGGCCAAGCTATTAAAGTGGAAATAAAACAAAAAGTCTGGAGTTAGATAAGCACTTGCAGTCTTCCTCCACCCCCAGCAGAGGGGAAACACTAGCTATTTTCACCTGGCACGCCAGGGCAGAACACCACTGATGGTTATCACTGCCAACAGGCATTTTGAGGTTAAAATTCTAGCACAACCCCCCTGCTCTTACTTACCCCATTCTGCCGTAAGCTTTGCTGTAGTTGGGATCAATGCCTATAGCTCTTTCGCAGTCTCTCACTGCTCCAGCGTAATTTCCTAGTTTACTGTATGCAGCCGCTCTGGAGGGAAGGGAGACAGCGGTGCAGAAAACACTTATCAGCTTGAATGTGCCAATCAAGGTCACCCCTGTTCCCTCACTGTAGTCTCCTATTGCACAAGGCAGAGCCAAGTGTGAACTTCACTGTGCCTAGGTGAGCAGTCTGCTATCCAAACACCCAGCTCCACATTTTACTCCCACTGCAAATAAATCTAGGCTCTGACTTCTGATGGACCTTCCAAGAGGAGCCTGGGCTCTGGGGAGGCACACAAGTGTCACGCTAGCTCAACCTCTCTCAGCTTCCCTTAGGCCTTTATTTCTTAGTCATAACAACTGTTTCATCCTCTCTCACACTCTCCACATCAGAGGGAAAACTGGTTTTGAAGCCGTAACATGCTCATTCAGGCTCCATCTCACAACTCTTAGAGGGGCAAAACCTCGCGGGACTGACCCTCCTGCAGCTACCGCAAAGCTGAGCTAGAAGCACCAGCTGGGGTTCCTCGCCCTCACCCTGGGCACAGACACGCTAGTCACACAGCCCGCCGTACGCACACACTCACAACAGGCAGATAACTAAAATCCTGATTCAAAGTACATTTTACTCAACAATTCTCCTCCCACCAACTTCTAAACAGTTCTGCTCAGAACTGAGAAATAGGAAATTCGCTTGCATACCCAATTTTGCACATGCATCAACTTATGCAATTCTCCATAATGAGCCTTCAACTTGTCTCATTTCACTCCTTTGTTTTCATTATCAGCACAGCCTCTCAAGCCTGGGCTCTCTATCCCACTTAGAGTTAATTGCCTGAAAGCAGACAGCATTTCTTGGCATCCTTCTATCTCCTCAAATGCCTAACAGAGTTTGTTTCCACACCCACATCCTATCTAGAGAAGCCAGGGCACAGAGCTGGCAGGAGGCACAGGAAAGTGTGTCACTGAGCTTAAAAAAACCCACACAAAGAGCACACAACAGAACAGGCACTCTGCAGAATTGTAAAGAGGGACTTTGACCATTCAAGAGTCTCGGATAGAAGTAGTAAGAACAAAAACACGGGCGTGCAAGGGTAGAAAAAAAGATAATCAGTACCTGTTGCAGAAGTACACAGCGTTGGATGGATTTAATTCAATTGCTTTTCCATAGAAAGACACAGCAGCTTCAAAGTTTTCTGCCTTCATTTGTTCATTTCCTAAAGGGATTGCAGAAAGGCTCACTCACAAGTGAAAAATGGGGACAAACAAAAGCAACAGGCCTGGATCTATGATCTACTAAGAAACTAGAACAAGGGAGAAGCCAACCGCTTGCAGCTTTTGCTGGCGAGTCAAACTGCTTGCAACAGGAGGCACCTTCAGCAGCGAGGCAGGGGACCTGATCCTGGCAGCTCCAGGCTGCCTGACCCTGCAAGTCCCCTCAGCTGCCCTCCCACCTCGGGCACGCCTGAGGCCTCCCCAGAGCAGCACCACGTCCTGAAAAGCACTACGGTGCGTTGGCTCAGAGAAAGCTCCCCGTCGTTCTCCAGCACTAATCAGACTCTCTTGGATGGCAGAGAAAAGGCGACATGCAGAGGAGAGCTCAACGGGAACTCTGCCCTGCTCTACACAGCACAGGCTTCTCGGGATGCAAGCGAAAATGCTGCCCCAGCTGTCTGCCTAGGCTCAGTGGCAGCTAAATTATGCCAACCTACACACACTCCTGGAGCACAAGCAGAGAAACAAGCAGAGACAGAAGGGTTGATCCCATTTGCTTTCTTCATTTCATGCATTCCCCAGGTGCTGAGCAGATTGAGCCTCCCTCCTGTTCTCATCCAAACCTCATTACACACCAGCTCCAGAGGAGGTTACCTTCAGTCTTGAGTCTTTCAGCTTCCGCTATGTCATCTTCAGAGGGGGTGACGGGCTCCGAATTTGTTCTGATGTGTTCAGGCTCCTGAAAGGAGAACGCTGCGATAAGGACTCCCACCGAGACATCCTACACCTCCCCCTTCCCAAGTGCTGGCTCATCAAGCCCAAACCACTTCCCTCCCACACACCTCGGAGGGGGCCGCATTGCCACGGAAAGCAAGCAGAGCTCATTGCTTTGGCTGCTTAATGGAAACTCAGCAGAGATTTTTAGGGCACTTGCTCACCTTTCCTGCAGCAGCTTCAAATATTTCAGGAAGAGTCTGGGACACGGCTAGGCCTTGGTCTTCCATCGAGACCCCAAACGCTGTCTCCAGGCACTGGATGGCCACTGGACAAGAAGCATCAGGTAATTAGCTTTCCTCACTCCATCTAAATACTTAGCCTCCTCCCATAGCGCCTGGACTTCTTACTGTTGAACACACCAGGAAAAAAAAAACACCCAAAATCACACAAATCCACACAACCAGACTTGATATTTGGGCCATATCCTCAAATTTTGCCAAAACCTGAGAGCTGGGTGAACCTTAGCACTGGAGATCCAGCTCCTAGACTGAGTCAGTCACAACTCCCATCCCCTCGGATGACTCCAGAGCAGGTGCTGGGGGTAGAAGTGAACCAAAATGGGGCTCTACCAGCCTTCCCACAGCTGCAGGTGGCACGGCACGCTGCAGAAAGCGGTCACTTGCCAGAGCACGGCTGCTCCGCGAAGCGCTGCGGCCACACCGAGGTGCACAAACACCAAGCCACCACCCCCTCCCTCGCCAGGCACCTGGTCACAAAGCTCCTTCCCAGCACAGCGAGGAACCCCAGCAACACAGAGCTCAGTTCTACAGAATTCTCATGCCATATTTTACAGTCCAAAAGCACCAGGAATAAACCCATCCTTCCACCCCACAGCCTCCTCCTGCCCTCTCTGCAGACGTGCCCCTGCTCTCTTTCAGTGGGACAAACGCACAAGCCAAAGGCTAAAGCATAAGCTCCTTAAGCAGATCTTTTAAGATCAGTGTGCTCTCATTACCAGTGAAGCCCTCTGAAAAAGCTGTACAAATACTCCAGGGCACGCTGTGGAAAAGCATTTTGCTAGCAGAACGGGAAAAACACTCTGCAGGCATAAAACACTTCCACACAACAAAGTTCTCATCTTACACTACAAGCCTCCTGACTCTACCTCATTTAAGATAAAACTTGTAAGTCTCAAACCCAGGGTCAGAGAGGCTTTTGATCCCAGGTATATCCCCTCCTCAAGCTAATCTGCTTTTGAAAGAGTTAACAAGAAGTCAGATAAGCAATCAACATCCCTAATGCTCTGGATACTTCCCCAAAACGATAAATTCATTTCAAATCTTGAGCAAGGTTTGATGTTAGGAAGAGCCCAGCCAAGGTAGAGGCAGGAGAGAGTAACAGCATGCAAATCTCCCCAGGTCTTGGGCTGACAGACATGGACGCGTGAGCAGGGCAGCGCCCACAACCGCCTACCTTCCAGACTCTCCTGAGCATCTGGAGACAGACCCCCATTCTGCAGCTGGTCATGCAGAAACTGGATGATGGAGTAGGCAAGGCGCTTCTGGTCTGCCATTCTGGGAGGCTGTCAGTGGTTTGTTACAACTTCTCGTAACTCCAAAAAAATCTGTAGAGAGAGAAGTTATATGACTCCATGGACAAGAAGTCAAAGAGCTTTGCTGCTGCTCTCCCTGCCTATGAAAGGGGAGCTGTTCAGGACTGGCCAAGGCCTCCGGAGCCTTCGTTAAACTCTCTGCTCTAACCAGGACCCCTTTATGGGAGTGCTCCAGGCCTCAGTTCACCCTCTCCAGCGTGAGCTGCACCGCACAGCCCTGCCCCACAAGGCTCCTGCCAAGGCAAATACATCACAGGTGTCACAGGCGCTTGGGCTACCAAAACGCCTCTGACCAGGACTAAAACTGAGCACTGAGGAGCTCACCACTAAAACCCCGCAGTCTTCTGCCTCCAGAGCGTAATTTGCTTCTGAAACAAAGACGAGGGCTGAAGCCATTTGCTGCTGTTCGCAGAGCCGGGGTTCAGAGCCACCTGCCAGCCCACGGCACCTCCCCGCCAGGACGCAGGCAGCAAGGGAGAGGACGACACGCGCAGCAAAGGGACCCCCATGAGCACACCCCAAGGCTGGGGCTTTCCAGAGACCCCAGTGCGGGTCCTGCCGGCACGACGGACACAGCCACCGCGTGGCATCGCTGCTGGCCTGGAGCGCTCTGCCCCTCCAGACGCTCTGCCGGGGCTGCGGCGCCGAAAGCCACTCAGGGTCACCCAGCAAAGAAATGAAACTGCTCGAACCCAGCGCCCGCAACAGAGCCCAGCCGGCCCCAGCCCACCCAGCGGCACCGGGGACAACACGGCCCCAGCCCCGGGAGCAGCGAGGCCGGACAGCCCGCAGCCGGGCGGGGGGCAGGCGGGAGGCCGCTGCCCAGCCCCGCACCCTACCCGCAGCCCCACTGGTGCCCCCGCGCAGGCGAGAGGGAGGCCCGAGGGGCGCGGCGGGCCAGGACCAC
>Ga0065711_1051067_pt1 | contig 10531 bp, 10 predicted proteins | sample Hoacrofraction12_FD_59098 | JGI IMG/M metagenome (GOLD analysis project Ga0065711, IMG submission 59098) | Hoatzin crop microbial communities from Cojedes, Venezuela - Epithelial fraction 12 v2 (version 2) | ecosystem: Host-associated > Birds > Digestive system > Esophagus > Crop | place...
CCCAGGGAGGCTGTGGAGTCTCCTTCTCTGGAGATATTCCAGACCCGCCTGGACACGGTGCTGTGCAGCCTGCTCTGGGTGACCCTGCTTCGGCAGGGGGTTGGGGCTGGGTGACCCACAGAGGTCCCTGCCAACCCCCACCATTCTGTGGTTCTGTGAAAGCAGCAGGTTTCTCGAAGCAGGCAGAGGTAGGTGCGCAGGCACAGTCATTTCTTCTCACCTCATTCCTGCAAGGCTGCAGCAGCAAAACACAAACCCGTCTCTACAAATCTCGATGCTTTTCCTCATGATCAAAGCCATAAAATTTGGGCTGGAGCCCTCCCAAGGGCAGGATTTCTTCAGAAACCTGGGATGTATCAGACAGCATAAATAACAGTGGGCTTTACAGATTTGAGATCAACACGTGCAGACCTTAAACCAGGACAAAAGTTATGGAAGGTCTTGATTTTGTGGGTAGAATCGTGTCTGCAGTCCTGCCCTTGCTCCTCCCGCTCCGGGACCAGCGACGGAGAGGGCACGTGCAGCCCTTTGGGCAATCGCGATGAATTCCATGCAGGGGATTTACAAGCAAAGAAAACACACCATGAGGAAACAGCGAAGCAAGCGGATGATAGGAAAAAATGTAGGCTGATACATTCTGAAATATTTGACTTTTTCCTGTTAAAGAACCCACAGCAGCGGTTCCTGATCTTGGGCAAACATGTTTTGGTGCAACACCGAGCAGCCAGGCTGAGCGCGGGTCCAGGCTGGCAGAGGCGGCAGAAGCATCGCTGTGGAAGAGGTGGGAGGGCTGGGAACAGCGGCCGTACGGTCGGCCAGACCTCTCCAGTTCCAGCGTTAACTTTGCCTCCTGGGGAGGAGAGAGGTGTTTACTGGAGAAAGCCTGAGCAAAGTGAAGAAAAGCTCCTTCTGTTTATTTTTTCAAAAAACAAATGCCAAATAAATTTTGGGTTTGTTTAATATCTTGCATTAAACTTCAAACATATTTTTGCCCATAAAAACAAATACAAAAATCATTTAATCAGATCTGAACTTGTCACTGCACTAGCTATCACAGCCAGAAAACTGAAAGCTTCTAAGCTGCAGCTGAACAAAAAGAATTTAAAAAAAAAAAAAAAATTGCTCATTGCATTGCTTCACTGGCCCCAGCAAGCTGAAGCACTCTCAATGCCTACAGTCAGCTTTTAAAGCACCAAGAATCCAGTTTATACTGAGGGTGGTGAAACCCTGGCCCAGGTTGCCCAGAGAGGTGGTGGATGCCCCATCCCTGGAAACATCCAAGGCCAGGTTGGACGGGGCTCTGAGCATCCTGATCCAGCTGGAGATGTCCCTGCTCATGGCAGGGGGCCGGGCTGGATGGCCTCTAAAGATGCCTTCCAACCCAAACTATTCTATGGTGCTACCAGCGATTGATCCAGATCAGCACAAGACTATTCAGAGATGGGACTGCATCAGATGATACATTACAGGTTTAGAACGATGGCCTTTATAATTCCTTCAAAGTAAACAGTTGCGTTATAAGTCACACTAGCATGACATTTTGCTGCTCCCTTTTCTGGGGTCCATCCGTGTGCAGGTGTGTGTCTCCAGGAGGACTATGCTAAAAGTGACTCCCAGAACGTAAAAACCTTTCCCGAAACTACAGTGGAACAACCACCTGGTTGCAACGGTCAGGGTGTATTTATCTACATCTTTAAAATCACATTTGCTAACAGCTAGAAAATGAAGTTTAGTGCAAAGGACACCAATAGAAGACAGATGAAATGGAAGGCAGGAGAAATTACACATAGTCCTGGGAATTTCTCAGGAAAAACATCATTCTTCATATCCCTTTTCCTTCGAAGACTTTGCCGCTGCAATGAAAATCAGAAACGTTCTGGTTTAACTCCTAAAAACACCGATGCCTTCCGTAAAAAGTTGGTTCTGCTTCTCTCCACCCACAGCACGGATAATCTCAGAGCCCCCCGCGAGACGGGAATCCCACCCGTTAGAGCCATAAGTCACCTCGCCGGGAGCCGGCCATACATCAGGCTACAGCTGGTCGCTCGCGCTGAGGGCTCGCGCAGGATGGGAAAACAAACCCTGAGCTGAACCCCGGCCAGGTGCCGCAGCGGTCTGCCGTGGCCAAACGCCTCCTTCGGCTTCTCTCCTCTGTTCCTCCCCAAAAAGGCTGCAAGCTTCAGGCTCTGGATTTGCCCGCAGACCCGTCGAGCAGCACGACACAGAGCCCACGGGTCCTCCAGCACAACCCCCGTCTGCCTTTCCCATCTCCCCAGCTGCTCCGTTGACATTTCTAGGAACCCTTCCTACGGGTTTGAAATCGGACCGCTCTGGCAGCCCCATCTTCTGGGTCAACTTAGCCATCAAGTCTTTCTACAGCTGGCCAGAAGTTTTCCAAGGGAAGAGTTTCCACTGGAAAACAGTTTGACAGATGATAAAAACAGCACATCCCAGAGCGCTCGGTACGCCCAGACCTTCAGCGTTTTCCCTCCTTGATGATGCCCTTCATGCTGAAACACATCCCTGATCAGCTCGAAGCGAATAACCAGCCTTCAGCTTGCAAATGAAATTCTCAGTTTTGACAACAAAACGAGAAGCCCAAATGTTTCCAGAGAGCAAAAGCCCCCTTTTCCAGCCCATTCAGCCACTCCATCTTTCCTCCCTTTCCAACCCTGGTGCCAAGACCCCACCAGTGCCCAGCCACAGAATCACAGAATGGTGGGGGTTGGAAGGGACCTCTGTGGGTCACCCAGTCCAAACCCCTGCCCAAGCAGGGTCACCCACAGCAGGCTGCACAGCACCGCGTCCAGGCGGGGCTGGAATATCTCCAGAGAAGGAGACTCCACAGCCTCCCTAGGCAGCCTGGGCCAGGGCTCCATCACTCTCAGAGGGAAGAAGTTCTTCCTCATGTTCAGCTGGAACCTCCTCTGCATCAGTTTATGCCCATTGCCCCTTGTCCTGTCGCCAGCCCCACTCTACTCCAGCAACGCTGAAGACAGCAGAGCAAGTCAACTGCTAGGTCACAAGATCATACTAGAGACACCAAATTAATATTGCATCTTTCTCTGCAGAGACTACGCAGCAGCAAGCTACGCCAGAGTCACGGGGCATGCATCAACACCACGTGTTTTAATCCAAAAAGGCGGAACTTATGAGATTACAAATCGCAACCCGAAGCGCGGCACATGGACACAGAGGAGATGCTCCTACCCAACGGCCACAGACGCTGTCCTGCTCTCATTACCAGGGCACCACGAACCAAGCCACCAAATGCCAGAGCCCTCCCTGCTGCTTCTGCCACATTAAGGAGCTCAGGAGGGAGAAAGGCAACTCGTTACGGTGAAACACGAGGCAGTTCATTACGGGAGTGAAAGGCGGGCAGCGGTGGAGCTGGAGAGCTGGGCCATTTCGAGGAACACCACGTTTTGTTTTGCAGGAAACCATGTGGGTTTTTTCCTACTCTTTCTCCACCCAAGAGCAGGAAAATGATCTGGTTGCCTTTCCACCCCATATCTCCCTCCTTCCACCCATGCCCCACACAGCTGCACCATCTTCGTGAGGGCATGGGAATGTTTTTCCAATCACTCTCCTTAACTCATGGAGTCCCTAGGCAGGACGAACATCTCTTCCCATGAAGTAGAACAGGCTCTTGTGCAGCCAGAGACCTGCTTTCGTACATGACTACACTAATTGATTTTGTTTTATTTATAACACATAAGCCTCATTTCATTTTGGCAACTCTGTCTTTGAGTCTCCCTCTTTCTGGCTATGGAGTAAGAAACCCAAAAGCCAACTGAAAATGGTCACAATGCAATACAGCACAGGCAGAGAGAAACAAATCTGGGGTTTGGTCACAGTTGAGCAGAACGATGCTGCTGACCAAACATTTCCTTGGAATTGTCTGGATTTTCCGTGGATTTAAATTTACAGATCACTCGATAGTATTTATCGATGAGTAATGCATCTCCACGGTGTACCCCACTGTGAGTCACGGAAGACTGCAGTCAGCCTTAAGAAAAATATATAGAGAACTAAAATCCATAATGTTTTATGCTAGGTAAAAAAAATACAATACAGCTGGAGATTAGTGGAGAAGTCAAGCAGGCTTTCCCTCCCTCCTTCAGGTCTCTGGTGCCTCAGGAGAAGAGCTAGATACCAAAGAAATGAATCATATATTGAATGCCAACCTCTGTATGTCCAAACCCCATAATTACATGTTAATAAGAAAGCAAGCATTGTTCAAAATGCCAGTGGTATGAAATGAAGATTGCAACTAATGTAAATACATCAGAAACCTAAAGAACCTTAGCATGATGTGCCAGCTGTAATGTCAAGGCAGAGTGAAAAGAGAAAAACACAGTAAAAAATACAAAGTCAGGAATCTTTAACTTCTCTCCATCGCTGCCAGCCGTGCCTGGTTTTCGCAGCCTCTGATGTTCACAGCTCTCCACGTCACGGGCAACGCGTCAGCGCAGTCATGGGCTTCTGCTCACTGTTCAACTCCAAGGTAACACTCAAAATCCCACTGGTGTTCATGTTGATCCAAGCTCTGCCCTGCTCAGGACACTGGAATATCGATGCTTTCTGCCACAATGAGTTTTGCATTTCAAGCAAAGACCGAGATTCTCCTCCCCACCTTCCCAAATTTAACTGACGACATTTAATCTCTCCTTTGGCAGAACTTCATATAAGTATTAAAAAAAACCCAAAATATTAATTTCAAGGGAGCAAACCAACTTGCTCCTCTGTGTTTCAGATGTCTCACTCTAGCTCCTCTAACTCATGGGGGCTTGATGGTCCTTGGAGACAATGAAGTCAAGGGGTCAGAAGACCTCTTTTGGCTTGCTGCTGGGAATGCGTTTTGCCACATGCACGTAGCAGCACTCCCGTCCCAAGGGAGGCAAGAGGGGATCTCATCTCCCGCTGCCTCCCCTGCAGCTCCGCAGGGTCCCGGTGCCACAAAGACATCACTCACCCTTCCCTGCTGCCGCATGGCTGGGTGTTGGCTCTGCTGACGAAGAGGAGGACAGCTTGGCTGCAGGGTCTCTAGGCATGGTGGGCAAGAGCTGGCAGACCTGATTTGTGCCCAGGAGAGCAGGCAGGACAGCTCTTCTCCCTGCCATGCAGCTGCTGACTCTCCACGCTCAGGCAACAAGTCCGAGGCACTCAATTCACCGGCCACCACAGCAGAAGGTTCTCCTTCCCCCAATATACCTGTGGACTCCATGTCATGCCAGCTCTCCGCCCAGAGCACTCCTTGCAGAGGAACAACTCCTTCAGGACAAGGATTGCTCCTGGTTCCCCAAGCTCTTGACAAGTGAAAAATGCAGACTGGAAAGAACACACTGCTCTAGAGTCCTACGACCTCTGCCTGGCATTTGGGAAGTGAAAAGCAGCCTGAGGGCCCAGCTCCGAAGGCTAAGGACCAGTCCATGCCTCCAGCGTAAACCTTTCCCACCGGTTCACCAAACCTTCAGAATCCTTAAGGCTAACAGCTGCTGAAACAAGAGGAAGCTGGCTGTTCTGCTACAGAAAACCCCGCCATCTGCTCCAAGGACTAAGAGGACATGTCCAGGACCACCGTTTCCACTCCACACCACCCTTCACACAGCAGCCAAGTGGCCTCACTCCTCCACCACAAAACATGTAAGATTATATCTGGGTCAAACTTTGATACCCCTGAGCAACACAGAACACCTCAGCCTCTCGAAAGCAGATCTGGAGGCAGCAGATGGTGGTTTGAAACGCACGGCAGTGACAAAGAGCCATCCCAGGCCATCAGCTGTGGTAGCGCTCATCAGATCATTCCCAGCTAAAGAGCAACACTGAGAAAACAAACAGTGGTATCAATTCCAGCAAACACAGTTATTAGTTAGAGTTGTTATTTTAAAAGCACACACTGAGAAGTTTTCCCTTTTCCAGCTGCTTACTTTGTTTTATTCGAACAAAACCCATGGACATTAATTTTAGCTGTACTTAATTGAATAATTTCTCTGGGGAATAGTTCAGGGAGAGTTTTGAAGCAGCCTGTTTCCAAGAGCCATTACTAATTGGCATATACCACAGCATCAGTGTGCCAACCAAAATAGTACGTTTTAATGTTACTGGAACTACTCTCAGTCCAGATGTGTTGAGAACTCGCAGTGATATAAGGCAGGCAATAACTATATTCACATGATATAGTATTTTGAGTATCCTTTCCCAGTTATCTGGAAGGAGATAATGGTCTCCTTCACAAGAAGTACTCAAGTGTAAAGCCAGGTCATTTGTTCCTCCCCTTTAACCCCAACCAGTGACCTTTCCTTTTATTTAGCATGTTTAAAGCAGACCAGCAGAGTTACCTAGTTATCAAATGGACATTAATATAAAAAAACCCCAACAAACCCTCTTGTAAGAGCTATAAAAGGTTGCCTCCAATTCACAGCATTCACTGAAGCCAGTGCCGTGCCCCCAGCGCACCCAGTACGCTGCCACCCCAAGCCCAGAGCATGCACCTGCTCCTTGCACTTGTAATTATCGCTTATTTTTATTCAAAGCCAAAATCCAAGGGCTCTTGCTACAGAAACGTAGAGATTTTTAGGCCAGACTATCAAAACTGGCAGCAAAATCTTCAAATTATGGGGACAATGTCATTAAACTATTTTTCTACGGACGGGACTTTGAGACAAAGCAAAGAAATACTGGCAATAGATAAAAGAATCATAAATTCTGCTTCTCTAGAAAAACCTGGAGCACTAAGAGACTGGAAGCCTACTTATATTCGTATAACAAACCCCTGCCAATCAAAACACTTTTCCTGTTATGCTATGTTTGTTTTCTGCAAACGTGCAGTAGAACATGAAAGGACAGAAGCTAATTCGGACTCCACATTTGTTTGTTTTCCTTTTATCCAAAATCAAAGCAGGATTTTTAAAATACTGCCTTGAGAATTTCCTCGTCATGTTCACCCCTGCTTGCTTTTGGTAACTCTAATTTTTCCCAAGTTTGTACACCATTGCAATACTTTTCCATAGATATCAATAGCTTTAATTACAAATACACACCAGTTGCCATAATTACACTAGGGTAGAAGGCATAGCAATTTCGCATAAAACCACTTGGCTACTAAACACTGTTTTTTACTTTAGGATTCTGGTCCATTCCTCAAAAAAAAAAAAAAATCTCTTAAGTTATACCCCATGCAGCTGGTGTCACTAAGATCTACTCGACAATTACTACTTCACAGTTCAAGAAGTACAGAAGTAGTAATTGTTGAGTAGATCTGTGGGACCCATCACAGTAATGTGATGCGATTCTTGTGGATACCAAAGAACCAGGCCTTAGTCCCACTGAAAAAAAAGCTATGACAGCATCTCGTCTACTTGGGTCACAGCCACCTCAACCCAGCTACACACCTTTCTTCCGTCAGATAAAAATCAATTCTGCTCCATTTTCACAACCTTGAAAGTAACTGTAGTGAATGCATCTATGGGAGGACTCTCAACGGCCAGCATGTTGCCTACCAGGGGTTTACTCACAAGAGGGGCTCCCCATAAATCCCCCCTCGGCTTGCATGCCATCCGTCAGCCCAACCATACATCACAACAGCCCGACCTCGGGCTGGCCAGCGAGACGGGGCCGTGAGCGTCTCTTTGATGAGCCGGGGCTGTGAAGGACGCGGCAGCACGCTGATGGATAACCCTCCGAGGCCAACTCCTTCCTCCCGGACAAAGGCCCCGTCACTTGGGACTCCCAGCAGAAGGTTCCCAAGCACCTTCGAAAGGAAAAAAAAAACAAAAAAAACAACCTCATTTCTCAAAACCTGCCTGCAAGACAGCCCCAGCTCCAAGGCGATCTGAAGCGATGGTTATAAATGGCTAATGTCATTTTGTCCCCAGAAGAAAAATCACTGAATTGTTCAGCTTTGCTGGGAGCGAGGCCGAGCAGCATCGCCCCGCCCGTGGCGAGAGCCTTCAGAGAAAGAAATACTGAAATTCCTGAGCTGTCTAGCAGGCTGCGCGGGATGGACAAACTCATTCCTACTCCAGTTGAAGAAAATTCCATCCATAAAGCAGCACCAAACCATCCCCGAAGTGTTAACTGTAACACCATTTCCAACCCACGAGCATGTCCCACATTTTTCACATTAAACGGCTTAAAAGTTAGTGAAACACTTCATTCCTTCCACGGTCCCTACAACTGAGAATTATTCAGCAACGGGAGATGAAGTGCTCTCGGTTTCAAAGCAGATTAAGGAAGACTGGAAAAAATGACCAGCAGTGTTCTTGCATAGCTGGAGACCGAAAATACATTGCATGGACTGAAGTTTGAGGAGCAAAAAGGGACTACAGCTCAACGTGCTGATGTGACGCCGACTTTTGTGATTCAAGCTGAAATGGAGCACTCCTTCCAGTGTCAGTCATCATATGAAGGGGCAGTGCCACTCTCAGGGGGCACAGACTCACAGAGCAGTGACCTGCCACGCTCCGGAGGGCTTCTCAGGGTGACCAGCACAGTACAGAGCTCACCCCCCGTCATCAGCCTTCACCCTTCAAAGGAAGATGGGTTTTGGTGTTTCCTTTTTTTTTTTAAATGAAAATGCACTGCAGAAATTTGATGAGCACCCTTCGCCCAGGCAGGGCCAACCTAACTCTATCTTCAGTCTCTGAAGGAGCAGCTCTAACACCACGAGCTCCTTCTCATCAATAACTTCTGCAGAACCCCAACATCATGTAGCAGCACGGGCAAAACTTAGTTTAAAAAAATTCCATTGGTCAAGTCCTGGCTCCTAACTCTGGGAGGCTTCCACTAGCCTCTAGCCTTCCACTAGACCCCTCCTCAGAGGGGTGAGCTCCTAGACCTCAGAGGGGTCTAGGAGCTCACATCATCTTTTGAACGATCTGCACAGCCCTAAGAAAGATGCCCTTTGGCATGCCCATGCCAAAGTGATGACAATCAGTGACAGCATGCTGGGGTCACTCCAGAAGGGGTGATGAGGCCAGGTAGATGGATTTTCTCCACCAGTCCTTACAGCCATAGGAGCTGACAAGAACTTCAGGAAAGTTCACCAAAACCACACTCAAAATGACCAACCACATCTGCCAACTGCTAAAAGCTTATTCCTACCAGCCCACAGGCACTGCCAGTCTCCTCTGCTCTACACATCTGCAGTTAAAACTCTTCTAAAATAACTCAGTCTCATCCGAGCATTAGGAGACTTGCTCAATTCTGTTCAAGATTATTTAGAGAAGAGGAAAATGCAGAGCCATGTCGGAGCGAGTTGTCAAGCCTGCAAAACACAACTGCCATTCTAACACACATTGAGGCTGGTAATAAGCCAACAGAACATCACAGTATTCACCACAAGAGCATCATGCTGTGGACAGCTGCATGGCATTATCCTCTTGGATCACAAAGGAGGAGGAAAGCCACTTTAGAATTGGTCTATCAATCATGGGAGGAACCAGAAAACTTGCAAGTGCTTCATGGTTACAGTATTGAAAGCAGCTGATAAAGCTAAGGTCAACCCAGGCACCTGGGACTAATCTCCAGCTGACATACTTCATCAAGCTCTACTGGAATCAATGGTAAATTGACTAAATTAGCAAGAGGAATACATCATCTAACAACATGCTCAGAGCTGAGCAAGTACCAGGAATCGGATGCACTGCAGAGCAGGCACTCCTCTGATATTGCTGGAATTATCTGCGTCCTACCTGCCCAGAAGCCTGAAACAGACCCAAAGCAGAGAAAAACATCTCAAGCTGATGGCTCAAAAATATTCCATTCCAAGCCTGCAGTCATGGAAAAGTTCAGATTAGTCAGAGAAGTGGTTAAAATAACAGAAAGGGTGGAAGAAGAACTTCCACAGATAAGACGACCTCAAGTCTACGAATCCCGGTTAGCCTTAGCTAATGATTTTCTTTCTTCCCACTTCCTTCCACCAAAAGTTGTGCCAACTTTCCACATGCCCTCCCATGGATTTTCTGCAGATGTGGCTGAACGCTTACTGTTTAGCGTGGCTCCGTGCCCGCGGATTTCTGCAGAGCAAGGGAAGGCTGTTGTACAGAGGGAGCCCTTACACAGCTGCTCCGCTCCTCTATGATTTTCTCCTTTCTACAGTTCATTTGTCAGAAGGACCAAAAGTGATTAATTGGCAAAAGCTGCACAAGGCTGAGGGTTTAGTGCCACTAAGCAATGTGTCTGTAAGACACTTCAGAAGACCGTGGCTAAATACCGGTTTGATCTCAACGCACGAGTTCTGAATTCCAGCGTGATGAACTCCAGCGCAGGAAGGAAACCTTAAGCCTCCACTTTATCAAGCCACACAAATACCGGGTTTATCAACCCGAAGAGATTGCTCGAGCTTGTTGTGCTTCTCCTGCAACTGTTAGCAGAAGCTGCTTGATCGCTCTCACATGTATGGAAACCAGTCAGCACACTACCTTAATGCAGCAGCAAGAGTTCATACATCAAACAACATTTTCCCTAGCCAAACTACTTTGTTTCCAAACAAAAAAAACAAAACAAAAAAAAAAAAAAAAAAAAAAAA
>Ga0065711_1051068_pt1 | contig 10531 bp, 6 predicted proteins | sample Hoacrofraction12_FD_59098 | JGI IMG/M metagenome (GOLD analysis project Ga0065711, IMG submission 59098) | Hoatzin crop microbial communities from Cojedes, Venezuela - Epithelial fraction 12 v2 (version 2) | ecosystem: Host-associated > Birds > Digestive system > Esophagus > Crop | place...
GAGGGGTTCCAGCCCTCGGATCATTGCTGGGGCCTCCTCTGGCCCTGCTCCAACAGCTCCAGGTCTGTCCTGTGCTGAGGGCTCCAGAGCTGGACGCAGGACTCCTGGGGGGGGTCTTACCAGAGTGGAGCAGAGGGGCAGAATCCCCTTCCTCACCCTGCTGCCCACGCTGCTGGGGATGCAGCCTGGGGTACGGTTGGCCTTCTGGTCTGCGAGCATACATTGCCGTACATGTTGAGCTTCTCATCAGCCAACACCCCCAAGCCCTCTCCTCGGCGCTGTTTTCAATATTATATCCAAAATTATATTTGAACATTATATTCAAAGTCATGGACAGCACAGAAGTATTGCAATCATTTGTAGAAGCAGATTAATTTATCAAGGGATAAATGGTAGAGTGAAACAGAAGACATCTGTGGACCCAGTGCCATCTTATAGAAGGGATTAGTAGAGCTCATATTAAGACAATTAGAACAACTAAAATGACAACTTTATCAATTGTTTTAGTTAAGAAGACAACTTTCTGCCCTCTCATGGTATGTTAAAAACAATAAAACTATGAATAATTTTATCAGAATCAGTAAAATTTAGTCAGCTCTCAGATCCCCATTCATACAGTTATTTTTATTTTAAACTTCCCTTGTGTATTTTGCAGAGCCTATCTAGTAAGCACGGGCTGTGGAAGGCACTGGCAAATGATCCCAGTGAGCATTGCGTTGTCCTCCAACACCTGTCCTGGCTGTTATGCTGACAACACAGAGCACAAGACGAACACATCTGGTGACGAACACTGCTTCACCCTTTAAATATCTGCTTCTCAGTCAAAACTGATTTCTGTGACACACATCCTTATTTCCCAACAGTCCACCTAGCTGCTGTATTGAGGAATGTAAATAGTAACTAGAAAACTTAATTCAAAGCTTATCTCAAAACAGCCACAGAGCACCCACGTTTTCTTTCTTTTTATTTTGACCTCCTAATGTAGTAGAAGAGATTTCCTTATGACAGAAAGTCTTGATTTAATCTCAGTTTAGGGCTGAAGTCTGAAGACACAAGCTATGGACTGGGAATCTGATTTTCGTCCTTAGTAGACTTGTTTAACCACCAGGCTGTTGGTTATTCTAAGGTAGTTTCTCTCACACCTGTTGAAGAACAACCACCCCTTTGAGTTCATTAAGTTAAAAGTTTAAACTAACGTTTCCCACGTTTCGGATGAGCACTGTGCTTCATCACATCAGACTGCTGCTTTTGTGCTAATCATGACAGAAATCAGTAAAATTACAATGTCCCATATTTTTCCTGTGAGAGAGAATTAGAGAGATTTTGGAGCAACAACTTTTTGGATGTTGATACTAGAAAAATACTTTATGTCTATCTGTCACAGACGACCTGCCCAGTCAACCTAACACGACATCATACAGCAACACTGGAAGGACACGGGTAAGAGAGAAGCTACACTCAGATGTATGTGGTCCTCCTCTCAGGCTAAACACTCTGCTGAGAGGTGAAACATAAATTTTCGATTAAAGCCCTGGTTAGGTGTTTCTGTTTCCCTTCAGTCTTAAAAGCATCCGATAAGACTTGCTACTAAGTTTTGACACAATGCAATAGTTATAAAAAGTGTGACAATGATAAATTCATAAGTGGTTATGTGGGTGTCTGCACTATCGACACGTTAATAAACAGTGTAGACCTACAGCAGTGGATCTGTAGAGCAAGAGAGTTGCTGCTGAGATCCTTCTGCGAACCTTCATTTTTGCAAGCACTAGTGCTCAAAAAAAAAAAAAAGACAAATATAAGAAAATAACAAAAAAGTGAATGATAAGACAAGCCTTTTTTAATTGAGTCCTTAACTCTGATTAATAAGCACAGATTGAAACATAAACTCTCAAAAGATGTTTTGTAACAGCAGTGCTTCATCTAGCGTGGCAGGCACGCTTGGACAAACACTGAAAAACAAACCAGTTATCCAGGACTGCTTTCTTCTTGCTCCCTTGCAAGACCCAAAGATTCCACTTTGCTGTAGGTCTTCAAATGACCAAAGCGTGGGAACAGAGAGCACTAGACCACAGCCTGCCTTCTAGCTCATCTACACACCATCTTTCCAGCACATCCCCTGCTGAAAGGCCCCCAGTGACTGTGAAAACAGATTTAAAATCATAACAAAAGAAACCAATCTGCTGCTTTCTATCAGAAATATGCTCATGCTTATTCCTGTGCTGCAGACATTCATATTTAATTAATAAAAACAATTCTACTTTTAAATAATATATTCTTTAAAATGGAACTGTTCCAGTATAGTCAGCCTCAGGAGATCCAAAATCCTGACTCAGACACTATAAAATGGCAATATCAAGCCTCAGAACTTCTGAGACAGAAAAAAAAAGTGATTTGAGGCTTCTTGTTTGGTTTAATGAATGCAGTTTTGCCAGCCCTACTTCAGTTTTGCTCCCCGCTCTCTCCTCGTCTCCTGCTGGGGTGCTTCACCATGTCCTTTGCAGCTTAGCTAGGCTCTCCTTACCCTGAGGAAGGCAAGGGCTTGCCACCCCCACCTCTCGCAGAAAAGGAGCAGACTGCAGAATAGCAGCAGCCTGCCTGCTCCCTTCTTCCTATAGGGAGGGCACTGAAGGAGAGGAGGGAGAAAAGTCTCGGTTGTTCCTGCAGAACACTGACCACCTGATGCTTTTCCTAAGGACATTTTGCGGGACGTGAATGACAGCAACCAGAATGGACCTGACTGTTATCTGTCATTTACTGGGCACTTGCTTTTAATTTCAGGGTTTTGTAGACCCCTCAGTGACTGGCACACTGCAAACACAGCATAAGACTGCCCATGCCCCAAGCAAACTCCAGCCTCTGAGCTTAAGGCCATATCTACCTCCACAACTTCACCTGGACAAGACAGGTTCTTCATGGTAACTGCTACCTCAGCAGCTGCAAACCACTGATGCAATCTGCCCAGGCTGTGGTTTTGTCCATTTATATTTCATCACACATCATGACTTTGCCACTGTCCATCTTTTCTCTCCCAGTCCTGCCATTTTCCCATCTTCTGAAGGAGATTCTTATAGTTTCCTACTCTCCCCAGGGAGCAGAAAGGTCTGGAGGACCAAGCACAGAGCAGCCTCCTGGGTCCTGCAGAGTTTCATCCCTGCTTCTACTTGATGGGCAATTTTCAGCAAATTGCTGAACTTCTTCTCCCAGAAGTAAAATAAAGTGAATTTGTATCTATGGCAGAGGTGGACCAACGGTGGTGTAATGGCTTTTAAGTCACTGATATGAGCAAGAATAATGTGTTCTACTGTTTTGGAAAATTATTAAAAACCACAAGATGTCCTAAGAGATGTAAAGGCAAACAATGCTTTTATGAAGTAAGAATAAACTTAATAGCTCCAGTAACAGCACACTACAATTTTGCAGGTGAAGTCATACTCAGAGACATGAATTTGTGAGGGATGTATGTATTTTCCTTTTTTTTGTTATTTCTCAGGATAGCATCTTTGGAAGACAACTGATGGGAGATCAGAACTGAAATTTCCAATCTCGAGATTCGAGCCCCCCTTGAGAAGTTCCTCAACATTGCGAGACAGCATATTAGTGGGAGAAGATCTGTGTTCCCCGCTTATCTCCAGGGAGCCCTCTGGCACACCAGAGTTTCCTCTCATCTGCTTTCACCCTGCTTGTGAATTTCAGGGCACACATCCCTGCTCTTTTCTGGGACAGACAGGGCTGTATTTTTTTGCAATAGTTTTCCTGGGAGTCCTGGTGGTGAGCAGATCTTCGGCTGCGTGAACCTGCAGCAGCAGAGTAATGCTGACCTATACGTGCCAAATATCTGGCTCTACCCCTCTCCTAATGTTGCAGAGAGAACTTAGATGGCTCTATAGACCTGAGTCAAAACAAACCAAAAGAAAAAGAGCAGCATTTCACAGGATCTGAAGAGGTCGGAAAGGTTTTGCTGAATATTTCAATGGTACCTGCAGCACAGCAGCAATAAAGCAGGTTTCATGCTCCTGCTCTCCTAAGGTTGACTTGTGAAAAAAGCATGTGCCACTCAAATATGGGAGCTATATAATCAGCAGAGACTGTCTAGAAGAAAAGGAAAAGTAGTCACAGTCAAGGCATGTCTCAGGGAGGACACAGGGCGAAGTAGCCCAGCAAGTACAATTTAACCAAGTAAACAGTAGCCCGACGGTAGCATCACAGGAGAACAAGTAACAAGGAAAAGCTACAGATAATGAAGAGCAGAAAGAGCAGAAAGACAATGTCAATTCACAAGATGCAGCACCTGCAATTTTGATTTTGGCTCCTGGAATACTTTTAGGTGGAAGTTTCCTATAGCAGAGGAAATCCTATTCCTCCACTTCAACATCTTTGTCCTCGCTTGTGTATTAAACACTGTCATGGAGACATGCAAAAGCCTGATCCTGTCCCAAGGAGAAACAAACGGCTTCCTGGTGGACCAGCACATGAAATCTCATCAGTTCCTTTCTCATGTAAACCAATAAGGCCTAGATTAAATACATGCATAATTATTTTCCAGCTCATAAACTTAATTAGAGCGACTTAGTGACTTACGTGCAGTCATATAGCGAGTCAGAGGCTGGGAATGTAACTTGGAAATGTTGGCTCCCTTTCGCTCGGTCTCTCTGCTGGATCTCTCTCCTCCTATTACAGGCTGAGACTGGCATTAAAATTGTCCTTCAGCTGCCTGTTCACTGCTGAAGCAGTGGTTCAGCACTGCAAACTTCGGTGCAGCCTGGCACACAGAGAGGATGCCTGCATCCAGCTCAGCAAAGAAACACTCTCCAACCGCATGTAAACACTAGGATTTGCTGATGCCTGACTCTCAGATGAGTACTTCAGCGCTAATTTGCAATTAAATGCAGCTTATGCTTCTGCTAAATACAAAGAACTGGTTTTCCTTTGATGTAAAGTGCCATCACAACACTGTTTCTTACAACTTTACACCTCCTGGCAATTGCCCGCTCTACGAACAAACAAAGCTGTGAGGAAGGGACACGAACACAGTTTCTGCAAATAGTTTCTCTCTTGTTGTAAGGAAGCATTTCGGGACATCCATTTCAATTTCTTCATTTGAAATCAACCAATATCAGTATCAAATCAATACCAATCAGATAATCAGTATCAAATCAAAACAGTCAATATTTTAGGTTCCTGATGTTGCCCAAGGACAGAAATGGTCAGTTCTATTCCGAGTTCATTCTGTAGTAAAGGTAATGTCAGATGTGTACAGATCTCCACAAAGACTAAAGGGAACACCAGCCCAATAAGACAAATATTTATCAAAATGCCATTACACTGCCCAGGAGAGTTACATCATGAAATTATCCCTGGTTATATCACACATGCCTAGAGATCCTTATGCCTTTGGAAGGGGTGGAGGAAAGAACGAAAGAGAGAACACTGTGCAACCACTCAAGATCTAAACATTCTGAGAATTTTTCTGAATTTCTCAGGTACCTTTGAGAAGGCTACATCCTAAAATCTTTATTCCTGTGATGAAACATTTTATTCCACAGGCAGGACAAGAAAAGTAGAATGGCAGTCAAGAGGATTTGATGTGAAACCAAGTATTAGTGAAGGCTTTTTTTACATGTGCCCACTTATACTTTCAGCATATTACAAGAATAGGAGGAGAAACAGGACATACCTTATTCATGAACTCCATACAGAGCATCCCCCCTAGAGTTCCACAGCGGTTTTTATTTCAATGTTTGGACCACAGCAATCTGTAAAAGCATAAATTCACAGAGCTCTTGGCGTTTCAAGTTGTAGAATTCAAGAGGGAGAGGGGAAAAATCACACCATTCCTCAGTAAAAGGCGATCTCTCTCCTTCCCGACTCGGGCTCCCAGCCTCCGGATGCTGTGTTGTTCCTCCCTCTCTCACTCTTCCCAGCAGTGCTGCTGTCAGTCACTTTACCTCACGAAAATCTCTGTCTGGAGCATCCTACTCCTGTGTCCATGCCTAGCAGCTTTCCAAAGAAGCAATGACACCTCGGAGAGAGACCCTGGGAGCAGAACGCTGGCGGAGGAAGGGGCGTAAGCCAGACCCAGCCAAATTCAGTCAAACCACATGTCACATGCTGCTGGATCCCTCCTGCCAGCACAGCTGTAATCCTGTTTATCGCTCGTGCCACAGAACACAGAATGCTTTTAAACTAGAGGGTTTACTTGTTTTTTCTCGTCAAGTGATTCTCATTTTCTGGTAAGAAAAGAACAAAAATCTGCTGTCTTAAAAGATGCTTTCACAGAGTTAATAAAGGCATCTTTTAGGATTGTATTTCACTCATCTTCACCAGCACCACCACTTATAAAACCTGGCTGGATAGTAAGAAGACTTGTGTGTAAATCATCTCCACCAGCCTGAACTCAGTAAATTTTGACATTAATTGAAGACCTGACTTTCATCCACCACTGCAGTGAAATAAAATTTAAAGCCTGCAAAAGAAGTTTACAAAGATGAAATACAGGAATCAATCCCACATTTTTCCTCACCGAGGGAGATTTCTGAGTCTGTACAGCTCTGCCCCACAGAATCAGTTTGCTTTCATCAGCTGCCTGGTCAAGAAGCACTTTCGTGGGTAACACAGCAAAATGAATCTGATCCTGGATAGGAAAAAAATATTGCAGGGAATTTTTTAGTTGCTCTGTAAAAAGAGACTAACCCCGCCAGGGGCTAGGAATTAAGAGGCTGCAGAAGTCACTGTAAGATTTTAATAAATAACAACTTCACATGACTTTTTAATACCAAAAATCAATACAGACTATGACACTTTTTTTGCTTCATTTAATAAAAATCATCATGAATTTCATTGGTGTCTTTCTACACTTGCCAGGAGGTGAAAGAACTGTATTCTACAAGTAGAAGAGAAAAAATTATTCTATCCTACAATGGTAAAAGAAGAAAAGAGGAAGCAAATTATTTCCAGAAACATGGAGATTCTTCTGAGCCAGGGCAGAGTTTCACAGTAAGGCTGGGTATCACTCTCTGATGGTTACATAAAACAGAAGAGCAGCATGTTTCCTCCTTTCCTAATGAAGTAATTTGGAGTAGCCCAGTTACTGGTTACTGACTGGCCAAGTGAGGTTAATAAGCACAGCACATAAAGGCAGGAATCATGAAACTCCAGAGAGTAACTTTCTAACTGACCCAAAATCCAGCCTACACCATCAAAAACCTTGCATGGTGAATGACTTCAGGACAGCTCACTACAGAATTAACAGGAACACAATGTTTTACGCTCATTTGATTTGAAGCTGCTTTGCAGAAAATGCTCATCGTTAATGCCATGTTTTATTCACAGGGTGAAGAACCATGGCAGAGAAAGGTGAAAAGTGCATGGTTTCCAAATAGAAAAATCACTCTAGGCAAGATTTTCAGTCTTCCAAACTGTCATCGTGTGGCAAAACAGTTCTAGACATCAGGAAAGCTCTTGAGATGCAAAGCTCCAGAAGCGCCAGTCCCTCCAAAACCACTCCTGTGCTGCTACCCTACAAGCCTCAAGAGGAGGAGACCAAGGTAAGTGACTGCTTTGTAAGTAGTCAGTCCTGAAAACAGATGCTACATGTTGTCCCTCCTCTCCTCATCTTCACTTTATTAAAATCAACTTTAAGAACAGTGATAAACAGCAGCACTCAGTGAAGTTTAAAGAGAGTGGTGTAACACAAGAGGGTCAGGACTTGGAAAGCACAAAGAATGGATTGAAAGGAGGAAAAGGGAAAGACGGGTGTAATTCATAGCATCAATGAGAGCCTTTGGCACTAGGAGACAGCTGGAGCATGGTTCTCCTCCAAAGCAGTACCCAAAGAATGGCGCTTTCAGGGCTCCCACTGATCCTTCTGACCTATAACATCATTATAGTCAGGTGGAGTCAAACACCAGTAGATGTAAAGTAAAATTTGAAGTCCTTGTGGGGCATGTCACTTACCTCCAGGAAAGAATTCACTTTCCTTAGTACAGAAATCATGGCAAACAACTCGTGAAAGGCAGCAGTGGAAGAAAATTGAGTTTATTTCTCGGTTTATTGCAGGTGGTGTTGGTGATATGATGTTGTCATTGTTAGTAACAGACCACTGACCTCAAGTCCTCCTCTTAGCCCTCATTTTAGCTGGCTTTGACTTGTTTTGCTTGCTCTAGCAGCAGTCAGGTGACTAAACTCTTAACAGCAAAAGGAAATGGTCACATGGGGTTTTTTTTAACCACAGTACCTGTTCAGTAGCTTTAAACTTTGGACTTGTTCATATTTAGAAAGGTTTAGTCACAACATATATGGCAAAAGTCCAGCAGAGAACCACGTGTGAGTGAAAATCCTAGCATAGTATAGGATTATAGATCGGTGGGAAAGAAGATCACAAACAACAGTATAAAAATATCCCCAAGCAAACTACAAAACTGAAGAATATCAGAAGAAACTACTGCCATCCACAGTGATGCTGGAAACTTGGGACACTGACATCTTGCCATGATGGGCCTCGGCCAGCACCCACAAGAAATCACAGGCAACCTAAAGGGTAGGAAAGTAGCTTGGAAAAAAGGGACAGCGAGAGGACAGTGTAGCCAGGATATTGCTATTAATTACATTAGTAATTTTACACCTTTTATTTTAATTAAACAATTTGGATAAATGATGCATTTTAATTGGACTAGTAGCAGTTTTTTCCTTATTTTAATTGGACTAGCAACCAATTCTTGTATGTATGCATAAGGTCCATAACAAGATTTTGACTGCATCAGGCCAGACTTAGGATGCGGTACCAATGTAAACGCTGTGAAGTATTTGATGAAGTAGCATGTGGGGCTTCATGAAAATAAGAAACTTAAAAGATACAAATTGTGGAACACTCTTTCAGGAACTTTGGGGGAAAAAAAGCCACAGTTTGGGAAATGTTCCAGTGGCTGAAGAGAACCAAGAGGCTGTTGCTCTTCCCAAGCTTGGCTGAATCCACGTAGTATGTCCCTTTCATGTCAGGAACATCTTAAATCAAACAAATGAAAGCCAATAGTGAACATGTTTGCAAGAACACAAAACTGAATATTTGATTGTGGGGTTTTTTGTTTAGAAAAAAAGGTACAGAAGAAAAAAAGTGAAGGGGAAAAAAAGTCTTCTATTCATTCATCGATTTTTTTTGTATCTCTCAAGCAGCCTTTTAACACATTATTGATTTAATATAAAGGACCAAAAAAAAAAAAAAATCCAAAGCCAACACATCAGGAAGGCAGTACTTCCATTATTGGCACACCACCTCACTGTAACGTAACTTTTCCACAAACAATATGAAGCACAATAAAGCTCTGTGTTACCTGCATCACTTGCACCACTATGCAGTGTTCTTGCTGCAGCAGGTAAAACATCATTCCAAAGAAAATACAGTCATCCACTAACTGCAGGCTATCTTAAACGTCCAGCATCTTCATTCACACAGTTATAAAAAAATTCATGGCTTGATGCTTAATATTACACTGACCAAATGAGATAAAACTTAAGTACCTCTCCACTCTGCTTTTGCAATTTCAGCTTGGCTACACACTATGGCTTGAAAGAGGGAAATTTGAGTGCAAAAACCTCATCCATCAGGATATGTCCGCCCAAATTACCCCTGTAGCACTCACAGTCTCTCATTAAGAAATAGATGCCAGGACTCATTAGAGGTCAAGTCTGTGCAAACCTCCAGGCTATACACCATGACATGTGACAGAACAAATAATTACAACTTCAGGGCTAAGCTAAAGATGTAGAAGACCTCAGTGGTGGTGGGTGCCATCCTCTCTTGGGGCCTCATCTTCTAGCTGCCAAAAGAAGTTAACAGAGTCATTGACTATGCTAAATCTAGTAGCACCATTTTGGTTGATATTTTAAATATTAAAGATGGGACACGATTTGCTGAGTGGAGTGGTGCACACAGAATCACAGAATGGTAGGGGTTGGAAGGGACCTCTGTGGATCATCTAGTTCCACTCCCCTTCTGAAGCAGGGTCACCTACAGCAGGCTGCACAGGACCTCATCCAGATGGGTTTTGAATATCTCCAGAGAAGGAGAATCCACAACCTCCCTCGGCAGCCTGTTCCAGTGCTCCATCACCCTCAGAGTAAAGAAGATCTTCCTCATGTTCAGATGGAACTTCCTGTGCTTCAGTTTGTGCCCATTACCCCTTGTCCTGTCGCTGGGCACCACTGAAAAGAGCTTGGCCCCATCCTCTTGACACCCATCCATAAGATTTTTACAGGCATTTCTAAGGTCCCCTCTCAGCCTTCTCTTCTTCAGGCTGAACAAGCCCAGATCCCTCAATCTTTCCTCTTAGGAGAGATTCTCCAGTCCCCTCACCATCCTCGTAGCCTTCCTCTGGACTGCCTCCAGTAGCTCCTCATCTTTCTTGAACTGGGGAGCCCAGAACTGGACACAGTACTCCAGATGGGACCTCACTAGGGCAGAGTATCACAGAATCAGAGAATGGTAGGGGTTGGAAGGGACCTCTGTGGGTCATCTAGTCCAACCCCCCTGCCGAAG
>Ga0065711_1051069_pt1 | contig 10531 bp, 13 predicted proteins | sample Hoacrofraction12_FD_59098 | JGI IMG/M metagenome (GOLD analysis project Ga0065711, IMG submission 59098) | Hoatzin crop microbial communities from Cojedes, Venezuela - Epithelial fraction 12 v2 (version 2) | ecosystem: Host-associated > Birds > Digestive system > Esophagus > Crop | place...
GGGGGGGGGGGGGGTGTGTGTGTGGAATATACACCCCCGGAGGGTGTTCACACAGACCTGTCCGTGGCTGCTTATTCTATGTTTCTGCCTCTCGTTTGATGCACACCTGCTCCAAACCCATGGTCCGTCTGGACAGACGGACACCCCTAACCACTGCTGCTCTCTGATGCAGGCCGTGTCTGTGGGAGATGTGAGGCGAGAGCTGACGTTCTGTAAGAAGACGGGCCTACGGGTTCTCGGCATCGTGGAGAACATGAGCGGCTTCGTCTGCCCGCACTGCTCGGTGAGTTGGTTGGGACCGCTGGGCTATTGCAGGTTCTTGTTTGTGATGGGGTGTTGTAGGACGTGGTGCTTTGGGTGGAAAATGGGCAGATGCCGCAAGGGCAATGCTTTGAGCTGGGGAGATGAGAAGCTGCTTTGTGTCAGCTTTGGAAGAAACCACTGGCTCTCTTTTCCTAAAGAGAGCGAGGGTGAAGGCAGTGCCCCGAGGCTGGAAGGTGGAGGGGAGCTGGCTCTGCTCACGTGCAGGCAGCGCCTGCCCTGTCGCACAGGGCCCTGGGGTTTATGACTCACTGCTTTTGCTCTTCCTCCTCCAGGAGTGCACAAACATCTTCTCCAAAGGAGGAGGTGAGGAGCTGGCCAAGCATGCTGGGGTCCCCTTCCTAGGTGAGTGGCCTCTTGAGCACAGCTTTCCGTGGTCAGAAGTGATATCTCCGTGGTGCTGTGGGGGTGCTGGAGCGGAGGGATGCAGCGTCGCAGGGATGGGCAGGCTGGGCGCTGGGTCCCTGTAAGCCCCTGGCACCCGGTCAGAGGCAAGGTGTGGTTCTTGCTTTGCTTCTCTGCCATCCAAACCGCTCGGAGTAGGCACCTGTCCCTGCTGGGGCAGAGGCGGTGGTGATCAGCAGCCTGCTCTGGCTGTTGACATAGCGGTGACAGAGTGAGCCAGGCTGAAGCTGCACAGAGCCAACCTGAAATGCCCTGGAGCCTCCCGGAGAAATGGGGGCTGTGGGCTGAACCCTGCCCACCAGATCGGGGTGGGATCAGGGTAGAAGAGTGTCTCTCGTGAAGCACCGTGATGGGGTCTTGGACTTGGAGGAAGTGGCTGCAGGTGAGAAATAGCTCCTGGAGAGCTCAGTGGGGATTGTGGTTGCTCTCTGTCCTGCTGCTTCTCTAGGAGTTGACTCTCCTGTCAGGGTATTTCTTTAATTCTGACTCCAGGCCTTTGCCCTGCAATGAGCAAGCAGTCACTCTCCCCATTCCTTCTACCCCACAGGCTGTGTTCCCCTGGACCCCCAACTCAGCCAGAGCTTGGAAGAAGGCAGAGATTTCATCCAAGAGTTTCCCAAGAGCTCTGCCTTCCCTGCCTTAGCTCACATCGCCCAGCAGGTCTTGGATGCTTCGTCACAGCAGAGCTCCTGAGGGTGATCCGGAGCTGGACTTTGCTAGCAGAGCCCCTGGCCTGGCAGCACCACCACAAAGAAGCTGTTTGTCTATAAAACTGTCTCAGCGGAGGGTGACGGAGGGAGGGAGGAGCACAGCATCGGTGCCGCTCACGGCAATCCAAAAAGGGAAGCACCACTCAATCCCCCTGGATCCGAAGAGACCCTGCCCAGGCGCTCCTGCCCGCGCAGCGGCAGCCTGCTGCTTGCCTTCTCAATGTGAAAGTGCTCTGTCCAGGCGGTACAGTTGTTCCTGGCCCCATGCACGCAACGCCTTCCCCCGCAGCCAGCTGTTGTGCGGGTGCTCGGGGAGCTCTAGCTTGTGTCCATGGCATCTTGTATGCTGCAGTGCTTCTGGCGAGCACCCGGTGCAGCTATGGTGGCAAATGCCATCGACTGTTCTTCCTTCACTGAACCCAGACGGCACCCATCATCCGGATCGTGGCTCCATGCTCTGCTGCCTTCTGCCGCTTTCCTTGTGTGACAGATTAAATGGTACTTGGCTTGGTGGCTGGTAAGTTCGTGCTGGATGCTCTGATGTGGACCCAAGCCAGGCCACCTTGCTGTGACGTCTCGGATCACTGGTTCCTGATGGGCCGGTGAGGGCATGGGATATGCTTCACATGAGAAAATGTTGTTAGGAGATCTGCCACCGTCTGAGGTCTGCATCCCGCTGTGCTGGGAGCAACGCCTTTTTGGTCTGCTGGGGCTTATCATGACTCAGGAATATTTTTAAGGGTTCCAGGCAGTAAACACTTTTCTTAAAATCTAAGTCTGTGACATGTTTTTCCATGGCTTCAAGCCTCATTGTAGCTGTGAGTCTTGGTATTACAAGCACTTCACGTACATCTAGGTATTTTCTGCTTTTCCCCTGTTTCCTTGTGGGGGTTCAGCTAAATCTTTCCTCTTTCCGCACCAGCTTCAAGATCCAGCCAGTCCCTTGCCTTGCTGAAAGCTGGCCCTGGCAGTCCTGTGCGAGATGCTTTGCCGTGGCTGTTCCCCACACCCCTGCCACATGTGGGGCTCCTGGGTGGTTCCTGCCTCATTGTTCCGAGTGTCCTTTTCCCTTGAACCTCCCTCCATGGCCCCAGAGCTGCTGCTCCCGTGGGACCTGCCCTGCTCTTGCAGGCTCGAGTTAACCTGGGGAAGCAAATGAAGGTGGTGTCCTTGCATCTTATCTCCCTCCCTCCTGGACTCTGAGCCTCTCCTGCCTGTGTGACCTCTCTACACTCACGCTCGCCCTTGCAGCACTGGTTTGGGGATGCAGGGGCAAATTGCAGATTTCTACTAGCCAGACTGGACTATAGCTGGCAGCTGTCACTTGGAGGAGAGCAGGAGCAGCATCTGCCCCTGCCCACGCTGCGCCTGCAGCGAGGACTCGCACCTGACCAGGTTTTCCCATGTGCAGCTTCCCTGGAAAATTTTGTCTGACCTTTGATCACTTATCTGGGATTTGGAGAGCTGGGCAGCAGGGCTGGAGTCTGACCAGACTGTTGGCTGCTGCGGGGTGGCCGGTCACCTCTCACTCCCTCCCTGGGCACCTGCCACCCACCTGGAGCTCACTGAAAACTTGCTGCAAACTCCTCCGGCACCCTGGGGAGCCTGTGCTCCTCACCCTGTGCAAGCCCTGAGGAGCTCCCCTAAGAAACCCCAGCCAGCTGCAGCACGTGCTTTGGAAAAAACATACTTACAAGATGGGTTGCGATAGCTCCAAAGGTTTATTTGTCTGCTGCGATTTATCAGGTAAAGTGACATGTGTGGCTTTCTGCACCCTGCCTATTCCTGCTAGTGCAAGGAATGATTAAAGCAAGTTGTCTGCCCCCTGCCCTAAACTCAGAGGGGGCTTTTAGGCTCTTGGCTTCTCCATGGCAGGAAGATGCTTTGCTTTCTCCCACTGATGAGTCCTGGCCCCGGCAGGGATGCTGCTCGCCACGAGGAGGGCTCCGGGCTGGGGGTGCAGCTTTCCCTGTCCCGGAGACTCAGAGGTGCTCGTGTTCCTGACAGGAGCCGGGAGCAACCATGCTAACCCAGGGGCTGCTGTTTAAATATTACAGGGCTGAAATATTTCAGTCTGAAGCCAGCAAAGCCCATCTAGGAAGCTGGTGCCCACCTCCCCCTGCCAGCGGCCGGCATCATGGTCCAGCATCGTGTGGGCACGGCTCCTTGCTGCTGCCCTGGGGAGCTGGCAGCAGCAAAGCTGGGCTAAACTGGGGTGGCCGCAGAGCCAGAGCTCCTGCTGCTGCCCCAGGGAGCCCAGGATGGGGCTGGGGAGAAGGCAGGTGAGGGTCCGTGGTGCATCCCCCCAGGAAGGGCTGATGTGCATCAGCAGTGAGCAAAGCTGTCCTCAGTGGTGTCGCGGAGGTCCAGGCCTGCCACGGCCGGGGGGTGGAGGCAGGTGAGGTTGTTGTAGGTGTAGACAGGGACGTGGGCATCGTCCCCCTCGGCCACAGACTGCACAAAGCGCGGGACCACCACGGGGTGCTGCAGGGAGAAGTCCCGCAGGCCCTTTAGGGAGCAGTTGCAATGCCAGTTGTTGCCCCCAAGCCACAGCTGCTCCAGGGCGAAGGAGGCACACAGGAAGCCCACTGAGAAGGTCTCCAGTGAGTTGTTCCTCAGGTTGAGGTACCGCAGGTTGGCCAGAGGGGAGATGACTGTGTTGTCCAGCGTCTCCAGCTGGTTATGGGAGAGGTCAAGCCAGAACAGTCTCTGAAGCGGGCTGAAGGTGTCCTGGGAGATCTCCAGGAGCTGGTTGGAGGAGAGGAAGAGGTACTCCAGGTTGCCTAGGCCCACAAAGAGCTGGGGTGAGAGATGGCTCAGCCTGTTGTGCTTCAGGTCGAGCTCCAGCAGCTCATGCAGTTCGCTGAAGCTTTGGTCTTCAATGACGGAGATTGCGTTGTGCTGCAAGAAGAGCCGCCGCAGGCTGGAGAGGCTGGAGAAGGTGTTTGCCCGGATCCTGCCAAGGCAACTGTGCTCCAGGTGGAGGCTGTGCAACTTGGTGACCCCCTTGAAGACATAGTCAGCGAGGACCTTGATGCAGTTTGCAGACAAGTGCATCACCGCTACATTGTACAGCCCCAGGAATGCCCCAACCCTGATGTCTTGTAGCTGGTTGTTGTTGAGGCTGAGGACCTCCAGCTGGCCCAGCCCGTCGAAGGTCCTTTCTGCCAGGCTCCGGATCCTGTTGTGCCCCAGCTGCAGCTCCTCCAGGAACTGGAGGTCTTTGAAAGTCCTGGGCCTCAGGCTGTTGATGGAGTTGGTGGACAAGCGTAGGACATGCAGGCTCAGGAGGCCCAGAAATGTGTCCTCGAACAGCGAGACGAGCCGGTTGTGGGAGAGATCCAGCCACCGGAGGGACTTCATGCCCATGAAGGCACGGGGCGCGATGGCATTGATCTGGTTGTGGTTCAGATACAGCTTTTGTAGCTTCTGCAGCTTGACGAAGATGTTGATCTTGATGCCCTTGAGCGCGTTACCGCTCAGGTCCAGCTCCTTCAGCTCAGTAAGGCTGCAGAAGAGCTGGTGCTGGAGGTAGGGGAGCTTGTTCCCAGCCAGGATCAGCTCCCTCAAGTTGGGCAAGTCATGGAAGACCTTGTCGGGCAGGACCACAAGTGAGTTCCAGCCCAGGTTCAGATACCAGAGGTTGGAGAGCCCAGCGAACAGTCCTTCCTCCACCTTACTGAAATAGTTGTTGTTAAGGCTGAGGGACACAAGGTTCTGGGTGTGCAGAAAGGTGTGGGGAGCCAAGTGCTTGAGGCGGTTGCGTTCAAGGTGGAGGTGGTAAAGGTTCCGCAGGCCGTGGAAGGCGTGCTGCTCCACGGCAGCCAGCTGGCTGCTCTGCAGGTCCAGAAAGTCCAGCGCCGAGAGGTTCCTGAAGGCAGCGGCCGGCAGCAGGGTGAAGTTATTGCCGTCCAGCCAAAGGGCTTTGGCATGGGGGGGGACGTCCTGCGGCAGGTGCGTCAGGTTGCGGGCGCTGCAGAAGACGTTGAGCTCCTCACTGTAGTCATCCAAGCTGCAGGCACAAGGGCTGGGGCAGCGTGGGGGGTCCACGTCCCCCTGGTCCTTCAGGCTGTCCCCCCCGGGGGGCTGGGAGGCTGTGGCCAGCAACAGGGCCAGGGGGAGCAGGAGGGTGACGCCTGCTGAGGGGCACGAAGGAAAGGGGACACCATCAGCGTGGGGCCATGGCTGCTCTAGGAGACCCCCCCTGGGTGTCTGCGCTGCTGGGGGCAGGGGGTGGGTGGGTGGAGGGGTCAGTCCCAGCCTGTCACACACGCTGGGCAGCTGCAGGAGGTTTTGGAGGCTGGATCAGCCTGTGGGAGAGGGCATGGGATTGCCGCCTGCTCCTGCCACAGCGCAGACCCCTCGGGTGCCTGGACCCCCCAAAATTCACCTCTATATTGCAGCAGCAGCTTCTCCCTTTTGTGGGGAAAGGCCCTCAACCCCCTCCCCTCCTTCCTCCCCAGTGACCCCCGCCATGAACTTGCTCTTCCTCGGAGCAGAGGGGTCTTGGTGTTGCAGCCCCTGCCTGTCACTGCAGCCTCTGTCCAGGTCTGTGGGTGCCTGCAAGCACCCCAGGTGGCACGAGGGCTCCAAAATGTCTTATTAGCAGTGGAGAGGGCAGAAAAGCTAAGGGTCACTTGAGCACCAAGCCCCAGCAGAGTTTTGGTGTCTCCCCTCACCCCCCTGCCCTGCCTGTTCCTCCCAGGACGGGCAGGTTCCCCTGCCTTACCTTTGCCTGTGCTCATGGTGGCGGGCAGGGCAGTGCTCCCTCTCCGCTCTCCGGCCCCACGGACTGCGCAGGGATGGATGGAGCAACCACCTTGACGCCTGTCCAGCCGCCCGCCCGGCCAGGCTTAACCCCACCGCTGCTGGGGCGGGATGTGGGCTCAGCTCCTGGGACAGCGTGGCCCGGGGCGAGCGTCACCAGGACGAGCTCCTCGCTTCTCCCCCCTGGTCTGTAACTGCTTTTATTGCAGCTCGGGGAGGAGGACAGGCGGGGAGGGTGGTCCTGCTGGAGATGGGGTTTGCGTGGGCAGCAAGCGTGGAGGGATGGATGGAGCAGCCTCATGGGGTGCCCCCCGGCCGTGCCCTGGGCTCCTGGAGATCCCCAAGCAGCAGCGCTGACCCTTCCCTTCGTGCCTGCCCTGCTCTGCTGGGGATGCCCTGGGGTGGGCCCTGGCAGCGGGACCTGAGAAACACACATGGGGCTTGCAGCTTCCGTGTCGCGCAGGGGGTTAGAGGGGTGGGGGTTACCCTTACCGGGAGACGGGCTGAAATGCCCGAGGTTTGATGGGGATATGAGTGGGAAATGAGTTGGAAAATGAGGAAAAAGCTCTTCTCAGTGTGGCACTAGAAGCCTGGGGGCTGAACCTGCAGCCCTTCGTGTGTGGAGGTGACGGTGGGAGCACCGCATGCTGCTCGGCTCGGTGCTGTTTTGCCCCAGGGGAATTAGAGAGCAAAGGCTGGGTCCCACCAACGAGGCGACGGCTGTGAGGGTCACCTGGCTGTCAGCTCCTCTGGCAGCCCCGTGTACGGTGGGATGATGGTGGGTGATGCTCTGGGGCTGGCCCATGGTGCTCGCTGCCTGGCAGCTCACCAGAACCACCCCGGGGAGGCTGGTGACCTCGTTCTGTGTCCCAGGTTGTTTCCCCACCAGCGTCCAACATGGCTTCTGCAGAATCTTTTACCAGTTTCCAGGAAAGAAAAAAAATAAATAAATAAAAAGCCACTTCTCCCTAAGCGAGAGGAGCCCCATGAGCCAGCAGCGGCTGGATGGAAAAGCCATGGCTAACCCGCCCCGATGTCCTGGTAGCCCTGTTCCTCCTTGAAGACACACCAAGACAAAGCACGACTGTGCGCGTGGGAAGAGGCAGCGGAGCAAGATGGCCAGGCTCCAGCCTTGGAACCCAACTTTCCCACAAGCACTGCTTTCTCCCTTTCTTTTTGGCCACGAGCTGTGCTCTCCTCCCCCTTTATTTTTAATCCTCTTTTCCGGGAAATTATAGATCAGAGGGGAGAAATGAGAGATGGAGATACAGGCACCCACTAATAGGCGCTAAGCACATATTGACACAAGGTGTAATCAATCTGGAAGCTAAAAAGAGCTGAACCAGCAAGGGCTGGCCAGCCAAAACCCACAAAACCTCTTCGGGAAGTTTAAACGAGCCCTACCTGTGCCTGGGAGCGGGTTTATCCCTGCCTCCAACAGCACCTCTTTCAGGGAAAATAAAGAGGGTAAATAAGCAAATCCCTGCCCAGCGCGGCTCCGGTACGGGGAGGATCTAGACCTGTCTCCAGACCCGTCTCCACCTTTAAACCTCCTTGAGGGCATCTCCTCCAGTCGTGTCCCACCGCCTGTGGCAGGGGATGCTGGGACCCCGCAGCACTGCTGGTCCCTCCAGAGTCACCGGGAGTCCGACCTCATGTCTGCCTGGTGTACAGCGGCACCACAGCCGCCGCGGGGACCTCATTTTAAGTCCCCACCATGGAAGTCCTCCTCCCACTGCGGCCCCAGCCAGTGTGAACCTCCCCAGCCGATCCCCCCATCGTTCCAGCTCCGCAGCTAATCTCCCCAGCTGGGACCAAAGTCTGAGCTGCCCCACCTGGTTGCCATGGAGAAGGCTGTAATGGTATTAGGAAAAGCAGCAAAATCATAAAAAAAAAGTGCTTTTAAACCTATTTAAACTCTAAGGAATCATTACCTTCCTCAGCAGCCCTCCCGTGCCTACTGGTCCCTCCCCAGGGAGCTCCCCTCGCCCCGTCCCTTTGTGTGGGTGAGTGCTGCTGGCTGTCCCTGGGTTCTGTCCCCAGCATCTTGGGCTGGCCGAGCTGGGGAGGGACTGGTGCTGGTGGCCCTGCCAGGTCTGCTGGAGCTGGTGAGGCTGGTGGGACGCCAGGAGCAACCTGGTCCATGGGCCAGCAGGGACAGCACCGACCAAGCTTGAGCCCTGGGGAGGGGTGCGACATGGGTGATGCTGCCACAGCTGTGTTAGGAAGTATTTTTAGCAAATCTTGACAAATATTGTCCCCGTCTGGAGGAGAGCATCTTGCATTGCCAGGGCAACCAGCGCTGCTGCTCCTCATCCCGAACCAAAAATATGAGAGCTCTGATGCTGCCAACCGAGAGAGCTGGGACGGGTGACATTGGCATCCCAGAGCTTGTGCCACTCTCTTGGGGACACCTGCAGGGACCAAGCTCCCTCCTGGAGAGAGATGGACTTTGCCCGGTGCTCGTTGGCCGCTCACATTTCTAGTCATCCTGGTCCCTACCTATTGTGCTGCATCATTTTTCACTCAAAAAGTCACAAGTTACTGGGGATGGGGACCTGGCAAGTGGTGGCACAGGGTTTTGGCAGTTGCTGGCCAAGGTCCCCATCGCATCTCCGAGTGTTGGCTCACGCCCTGCTGCGGCTGCAGCAGGCTCCTGCGGGAAATTGGGAAAGGCGGCCAGTGTGCTGGCGGCTCTTGGGGCTGCTAACTACCACGCTGGTGTTCCGCATGGCCACATGACACTGTGTCACCTCCACCAGGCTGGCCGGGCTGGTTGGACCAGGAGAGGCAAGGACATCCCTGAGCCATGGCTGGAGGCACAGATGGGAAAATTCCCAAACCCTGAGTTATCGGGGAAGAGAGGAGTGCCTGGCAGTGGGGGGTCAGGTGGGAGCATGATGGAGGGGCCGCACGCCTTCCTCCTGCCAGAGGTTGCGTGGCCACAACCCCCCATGCTGCCTGCTGCCGGGGTCTCTCTGCCTGTCCTGTCCCAGCCCTCCTTCTCAGCGCTGCAGAGAACCAGCAGGAGATGCTGATGGGGTGACAAATGGGACACGAGGCGGCAATGGGCGCTTGCAGCCCAGCAAACCCATCATCTCCTGGCATGGCCGGCCGGTGAAGGGAGGTGATGCTCTTCCTCGGCTCTCAGGAGACCCCGCCGGAGCACACGTCCAGCTCTGGGGTCCCAGCACAAGGGCAGACCTGGACCTGTCTGGAGGGGACCACGGAAACGGTCAGGGGGCTAGAAGAGCCTCTCCTGAGGAGGAAGGCTGGGAGGGTCGGGGTCCTTGGGCCTGGAGAAGACCTTCCCGCAGCCTTTCAGGAGAGCAAGGCGTTTTTGTAGGAGCGACGGAGAGAACCTTTCCGCCCGGCGGGACCGGGCTGGGGGCCGCGCGGCCTCCCGCCGCCAGGGGGCGCTGCCGCCCCGCCGCCTTCCCCCGGAAGCGCGCCTTGCCCTGGAAATGGGACGCGGCTGCACGTGACTGGGCCCATCCCGGGGCACCGGCTGCTTCCTCGGCAGCGCGGGCGCAGGTCTCGCCACTCCCAGCTCCCCCGGCGGGCGGGCCTCACTCCGGCTCCCGGTGCCGCCCCAGGAGGGGCCGCGCAGGGCCTCGGCCCGTGACAGCTGCCCGCACCCGCTGCGGCCTCCCCGGGCGTGCGGGCCCTCCGCGGGGCGCTCCGGGCGGGGGGGCCGCTCGGTCTGGGAGAGGGTGCAGATCCACTCTGCTGGCGCTGGATGCCAGATGGAGCCAGCCGCTGTGTCCGCCCTGCCGAAGCCTCCCGAGCAGGCGCCGAGGCGGTGGCTGCTCCCTCTGCTCCCCACGAGGGCCGGGCAGGGTGAGGCGTGCGGCCCTGCCCAGAGCTGGCTGGTGCTGCAGGAGGGGTGAAAACAAACAACGGGCATTGGCCTGGCGGCCTGCGTGCTGGAAATCTGCCTCTGGTTTCCTCCTCAGCTGCTGTGGGTTTGGGGAGTGTTTTCACATCTTAGAGCTGCGTCCCAGGTGAGAGTTTCGGACCTCGGAGCTCGCTGGTGACCCAGCCACCACGTCAGCTGGCTTGAAAGCGTCTTTGGCAAGAAGAGGGAAAGGAAAAACTCAGCACAAAGTTGGCATTTTAGCTCTTAGTGGGGTTGAGGAAATAGAACTGTTGTTTGGTTTTGCTCTAGAGCGGTGAAGGTGACTTTGGGTTGCAAAGTCACAGAATCACACAGAATCACAGAATGGATGGGGTTGGAAGGGACCTCTGTGGGTCATCTAGTCCAACCCTCCTGCCGAAGCAGGGTCACCTACAGCAGGCTGCACAGGACCTTGTCCAGGCGGGTCTTG
>Ga0065711_1051070_pt1 | contig 10530 bp, 6 predicted proteins | sample Hoacrofraction12_FD_59098 | JGI IMG/M metagenome (GOLD analysis project Ga0065711, IMG submission 59098) | Hoatzin crop microbial communities from Cojedes, Venezuela - Epithelial fraction 12 v2 (version 2) | ecosystem: Host-associated > Birds > Digestive system > Esophagus > Crop | place...
CATGAGGAAGAACTTCTTCCCTCTGAGGGTGACGGAGCACTGGAACAGGCTGCCCAGGGAGATTGTGGAGTCTCCTTCTCTGGAGATATTCAAGACCTGCCTGGACAAGGTCCTGTGCAACCTGCTGTAGGTGACCCTGCTTCAGCAGGAGGGTTGGACTAGATGACCCACAGTGGTCCCTTCCAACCCCTACTATTCTGTGATTCTGTGATTCTGTGAAGTTGTTTAAAGTCAGGAAAAAACTCAGTTAGGGATTCTGATACAGCAGACTGGAGTCATTTTAGAGATGGATACTGCCTGAAGACTATTAGACATAATTTGTGCCTATTTTCTATCTTCAGAAAAAGTCTGGATACATAAAATTGAGCAGGAATCATTTTGTATTTCCCCTAAGCACACAGGGAATAAGTGCAAGACATTGGTTCCATTGTTTCTCAATCCTTAATACACCAAAACACTCCGAGCATATACATCTAAAAATAATTAAATTCCCTCTTCCCCATGCCTCCAGGGATTTGGAAGGGAGGTAATTTATCCAACTCAGGAAGGACAACATTCCTCCAAGCTGCTGACAATACAACTATGTGGTGTCTTTATTATTTAGAGAGCATTTTTAATGCAATTACTATTATTGTTATTAAAGAAAAACAATCAGACTTTATTCAGAATAGTTTTTTTAGAATGCGTCACTAAATCCAAGTAAAATTGGTAGAAAAGAAAAAAGACAGTCCTATGCTAGAGAGAGTAAATGTGATACAAAATTTAATTGGTTGTCTGAATAAGCTTGCATTGTCTGTTTCTTTATTATAAGTACTATATATTATAAATAAATGCACTATGTAAATTATTTTATATGTTATAGTACCATTTCAATACATTATGAGAAAGCTATTTTCCTTTACTAAGTGGTACCAAGATCAGACAGAATGAGAGCAAAGACCAGTAAAAATTCAGAACACTGTACAAGAGATGGTTGGGAGCAAGAAATACATCCTAGCAAGGAGTCCCTCCCCTACACTTAACATTTCGCAATAAAGGTTTAAATTACTACATGTTCCATCACAGTCTTTACAACATGATTCGTTAAATGTTGTTGTTGGTATATATATGTTGTTGGTATATATATGTTGGTATATATATGTTGTTGGTATATATATGTTGTTGGTATATATATGTTGGCATAAATGTTGTTAAATGTTGCTGTTGGTATATAATACCCAAGAGTGAAATCTTAATACAACGGCAAATATCCCACTGACTTCAACTGGGACAAGGATTTAATTCAGGGTATTTCACTCTGCAACAATATTGCTTGACAGCTCTACCATCTGCAGAGAAGTTCCCTTTACGTACCAACAGAGCATCCAATTCAGCTATGGGAAAAAAAAAAGTTTCAGTGTAGCTCTTGTAATCTAAAAGAGATGATGAAAGAACTTCTGAGGCGTGCACAGATACAAATTACCAAAAGAAAAAGATGTTAATAAAGCCAACATTATACAGATAAAGCACAAGCCACATATCTAGCAAAGATTTGATCTAACTCTTCAGCAGATTATAATTATGGTAAAAAAGCCATACACATACGATTCTAAAAGTTGATGAAGTATTCTAGGCTTTAAAGTAAAATAAGAATCTACTGCAGAAAGAAAAAAAGGTCATTAAGGAGCAAACCCACACACACATTCCACTTCAAAATAATTTCAAAATAAGTCAAATAAAGGCACAATTAGGACAAAAAAACAGTTTGTGTAGTATTTTTTACTCAAGCCATTGAAATGAATCGGAACTTCAGGTGTGTACTTGTTTTGGTTTGCATAGAGTTAATTTTTTCAGCTCCCATGTTGCCATATTTTGGATTTCTGCTGGAAACCACGTTAATAACATAGCAATGTTTTCATTACTGCTGAGCAGTGCTCACACAGCATCAAGGCCTTTTCTGCTTCTCACACCACCCTGCCAGCAAGTAGGCTGGGGGTGCACAAGACATTTGCAGGGGACACACCTGGGATAGCTGACCCCAGCTGACCCAAGGGATATTCTATACCATATGACATCATGCTCAGCGTATAAAGCTGGGGGAAGGAGGAAGAAGAGGGGGTGTTCAGAATGATGAAATTTGTCTTCCCCAGTAACGGTTAAGCGTGATGGAGCCCTGCTTTCCCAGAGATGGCTGACCACCTGCCTGCCGATGGGAAGCAGAGAATGAGTTCCTTGTTTTGCTTTGCTTGCACGTGCAGCTTTTGCATTATCTATTAAACTGTCTTCATCTCAGCCCACGAGATTTCTCACTTTTCCCCTTCCGATTCCCTCCCCCATTACACTGGGGTGAGCAAGCAAGCGGCTGGTTGGGGCTCAGCGGCTGGCTGGGGCTAACGCACAACAAGGTGTCATGCATGAAGTTTGCTCTGACTACTTCTTCTCTTAATCAGAAAAATGGAGTTGGCCCCAGCCTACATACCTTTTTTTTTACCCAACAAAATTCCCTACAACAGAATAAAACAAAATAGCTTTCTTGTCATAACATTTCCAATCAGCAAAGGGTATTACCTTGCTGTTGATCCCTCAGAGCATCACCTTAAACCTCCCTAACTTACCTGTGTTGCAGTAAACCGAGGAACAAACAGACAAATACTAAAGGATATCTCTCTCTAAGGAAGAATTAACAAAACTGAAGCTAGGCCCAGAATAATTACACAGAAGGAGCAGGCTATGTTTAAAGAGAAGTCTATGTGGAATTACATACGCTTTTGGAAAGCGCAATCACATCCTACAGGATGTCTACCTACATTATGTACTTTAATGATTACTAGAAGGTTAGTGTCAACAACAGTCATAGGCACAATTAGAGAATTTTTAATAAATAACTAAGAGCCTTTCACAGTTGAAGTCTTATACAGGCTTTGAGAAAAGTCTTTTATACCCATATATGTTTTTCCCCCCAACACTAGCAGCAGGAAATGCATAAAGAATGAATGACCATTGCTTGGGTTTGATTTTATTAAATATTTCATTTTAGTGATCTGCTTTTATTCATATTAAAATCTACCACATAGCAATTTCCTTTAGATCACAGCACATTTATACAGGGAAGTCCTGAATATTCTGGTATTATAGTATGGTATTAGTTCAAAAGTAAATTGTATGAACATGCAAGCAAGCTATGTAAAACTTACTATTTAGTTATGAAATCAAGTACCAAAATGAAAAAAGAAATGTATGCTAAGAATAAAAAATGGTTTTGCTTACCACTGCAGTGTTTTAAGTTCACAGTATAACCCTGCTATTTCTACAATGTGAATTGTGCTTGAAATTAAAACAACTTTTGCTTACAAGCACCAGCCTGCAGTTACAACTCCCTTTTCTTCTCAGCAACTGCACCTGCATTTTATAGCATTCTCAAAACAAGAAAAAGGTTGAGCTTCTTATTTCTGTTGTTTGCACTGAACCTTGCTGAAAACAGAAATGGAGCTGTAGAGATAGACTGGAGGTTCTCCTGAAACTAATTTCTTACCACAAACCTTTAACAAAAGCAGGACTACTTTGCATGGCAATATCACCTGTGTGATGGCACAGTCTTACATCAGACATGAGTGTTCTTACTACTCGTCATGAGAAAGAATGCTGCTTGGCTTCAGAACTGTACCTTCCTGGCTGTTTGTGAATAGGATTAAGACATTACTGCAAAGAAAAATATCTTGTCAAATACGTTATTTTAGAAAGACAAAATTCACTAGTTATTTCTATGACTGATTTTAAATTTCTATTAAAGCTATTAAAGTCATATTTCCATATGTCTACACAACTTCCTCATCTACGCGGTATGGCATCTTTCTCCTTCACTTGCCTCACCTAATGCAGAAACCAGGCATTCCTATACTTATGACCTTGGAGGTGCTGATAAGCAAGCTCTGACAATTTCATAGTGCAACAGGGGCTACAAATAAAACACTTTTTTTTTTTTCCAATAGAACTCTTGCCTATGAATCTTAGAAAAATAAATTCTAAAACTACAGAATTTCACTTATCCATATAAAGACTCTTCCAGGGAGCTAAATCCCCTAATTTCAAGCCCCTCTTGAGCTGGAGTGAATTCAATTTTACAGCCTTACTTATTCATTTACCCTTTATTGAGATAAAGATAATTGCAGTTCTTCCTGCCAAATCACCGTTGCATGGCAGAAACAAATGCAGACGTAATACAGGAAGAAAAGAGAGAACACCAGAAGCACGGCTCTAAAGCACATCTACTTGTACAGGCTCCCCTTCGCTCTTTGTTTGGTTTGAAACAAATTTTTAGAGGCAATGCTAGCTCAGCTTCAGACATCACAGAGATCATGAACAGCTAATTGAAAAAAACAGTCTGAGGAGATTCAAACACATACAGCAAAGCATGAGCTGCACTAAATAATATTTTCTTTAAGATAGCAGAAAAACAGAGGTGAAGTCACTTCCTCTCAAAAGAAAAAAGAGCGAGTCTTGATCACATTTTAGAAAGAAAGCTTTTCTTCATTAGGGACAAGATTCTGCATCCCAGCTGAACTCAGGTGTTTTAACCTCCTCTAAGAGCCGTTATATACATGCTGTATTTCCTCAGGGCTTTCTGGGGGCTATTTTAGTGATGTATCCCGGCAGCATGTAACTTAAATGCCATGCTGAAGTGTTCACTTTTCCTCATGCTCTGTCTGGAGCTTAGGATCAAAAAATCTTTCACAACACTATTCAAAACCTAATCTGAACACACGGCTCCTTCAGAGGATCCAGCCCTAACTGTATGCTGGCTCAAAAGTGAGCCCATCTCAGGCAAGCGGTTTTGGAGAAGCTTCACAACATCTCCACAGATAGATGCTACTCCTTCATCTCAGGACACCTCCTCTTGGCACTGGTACTGCACCCCCATAGTTCTGAATGGCACCTGAAACCATACCGATCACTTCAGATTACAAATGACTCAAACTCTTTCAAGAGTCAGTACTATTTTCTTACATGTTCCCCATCAGAAATGCCCTTCCTTAGGAATTTACTCTGATTTGTTTGGGGTTAGGGTCTGTCCATTCTTCCCCCCCCCCTCTTTTTTTTAAGGAAACTAATTTAGGTTAAGATATTGATAACAATAAAATTTCAGGAAATTTAGACATTTAACTGATTTTACAGCTATATTCTCAGATCTTGTGTCTCATGTGTATGAGTCTCTCCTGAATCTCTTTTTAAACCAGTTCAATCTTCAATTTCATTCCTGTAGCTTGTTCTTTACTGCCAGAAGACTAGATCTCTACAAATCCAATTACAGAGCCATCGTGTTTGTTTACAGAGAGAGGTCCACATTAGCACACAGCTTCTCCTTTAGAAGTTTTATATCAATAGCATTGAATATTGATGAAATTTAAGTGTTTCACTCACTTAATGAAACACCAGTATATTTTATTATTGCAGTTTATACTTTTGAGATCAAAAGCTCATTCTCTTGATCTTCTATTCACAAACTTCTAATTGCACATTACAGAGGGAATAAGAGCAGCACAGACATGTTTTCCTTATTTCCTCCCTCAATATGAGGCCCATACAGGAGCATTTCTGTGCCCACTGTTGAGGTTTGACATTGGTAAATTGACGCACTAACCCTGCTGAAGGTAGCTCAGATTGTTTCTGTCACAACATGTTTAAAGAGCTCCATGGTCAGTCCCGCATTGGTATGAGAACTGTCAGTCACGCGGTGGATTCTTTGCTGCACAGATGACTGACACTGAGAAGTTCTACATCTGAAAGTGTCAGCTCTTCAGAAGGCTACGACACAACCTTGCCAGCATACAGGTTATCTTAATGTTCACATTTTCAACATCCAGCTTTATTTGTTTTTTTAATTTATTACAGAGTAATACCACAGTAATTAAGTGTTTGGACCTTTTTAAGAATAAACAGAAAACACAAGCTTGTAAGAGCTTGCAGTATCTCTGAATGCTCTTAAGAACAAGATGGACCATTTAAAATTTAGCGTAGTTTCATGATAGTTACAAACTATGAAGGTTTTTAATCACTCCAAAAAATGAAATTTATTCCCCAGTTCCATGTTGAACACTATGGCTATCATCAAAGCAGTAAATAGAAATGGGTACTTTCTAACCTTCCGATTTTCAAACAGCTGTTTGAACCAGAATGACTTGCAACATTTTTTGTCCTTTTTTACCTTCCTTTTACTATACATAAAATATCTAGTGCTAAGGGATGTTGTAAGTTGCTGCTGCCTCCACAAGCTCCATGACCTGAGGGTTCCTCTGTCCCGGACACGGCTGCCATGTTCCCGTCTGCAGGTTCAACCTACAGCAAAGCCAAGCACAAAGCCTCAGGGCACACACAGAGGCACCACCAGGACCTGCCATAGGGAAGGTGCCCACAGCCCAGCAGTGCCCAGCCTAACACCACTAGGGCTCACAGAAGTAGCGAGAGCCCCGTCCCCTCCTCCTCTGGGCCTGGCAGAGCCAGCAGGTCACCCACACGACACTCTCCCACTTCGCAGGTCCCCAACTGTCGGCTGGTCCAGCCCAGTGCTTGCTGCCAACAGACACTTGCTCGTCCCACAGGCATCTGGCACCTGCAAGTTCCCCCACATATCTGCCCAGACCTTCCACCCACCCAATACCCCTGCCCAGACCTGGGGCCTCCTACTTGCTGGTCAGTTCAGCGTGGAGTTCTCAGGCAAATACCAATGAACACCGGGTTTGGGGGTGATACAGATATTCGTCACCCCTGCATCTGGCACCAAGCACACAGACTGTGAGCTGTGGTCCCACTGAAGCCACTGGCACCGAGTCCCTCACTCCTCCCGGTCCCTCCAGCAGTTGGTTTTTGGGACACACAGCGTTCCTCCTCAGCAGCTGGAAGACCACTTCCCCTCCCCCAGTTGCTGGCACCACAGTCCAGGGGCACCTACTCCCCTGGTCTGACTCCAGTAGCTGGCACCCAGTCCACTGACACCAGTCCCCCCAAGTAGCTGGCACTCACATACATAGAATGGAGAGTGAGATCATGCTGAGAGACTGTTAGGAGAGTCTGTAAATAAGGCAGGACAGCCTGTGGTGATCAGGCACAGGGCTCGGTCAGACAAGCCGACTGACCAGCCCCGTTTTATGCAAGATCAGCTCTTTTATATCCCTCTCTGCCTGCCCTGGCATTGTTCCTCCCCAGTGCCCTTCCCCTAAACATTCCTCTGTAAGTTCTCCATAGTTGCTCAGGCCACCCCTGAATATCCCAAATTCTCATGTTCCTTATTTCTCCCGTCTTAACAATCACAAAGCCCAGGTGGCCCTCTCCAAAGCTCTGCCTGTATTTTTTTGATGGCCCATAAATTAGTAGCTCGAGACTTTTGGTCTTTGGCTTTGCCTCCCTTATCTCCTCAGGTGGGTCTCTGTGTTCCTGTTTATTGCTTTGCCCTCCAGCATCAGAAAGATCTTTGATCATATAAGCTCAGTGAAGCAAACACTCCAATCTTCCACATCCCCTTACATACAACACATAAGTCTTGTTATCTATTTGTATATTAATGTAATACCTAGAGCATGATTTTATTCCGTGAAGCTCTGAAAACACTTTAACCCGTAAGTTGTTATAAAGAGCACCATCCATTTCTTAGAAATTTTATGTTATGCTGCTAATGGCTGCTTACCCAAGGCAATGTGTGCTCACAGCCCAGAAGGCCAACTGTATCCAGGGTTGCACCAAAAGCAGCATGGCCAGCAGGTCAAGGGAGGTGATTCTGCCCCTCTGCTCCGCTCTGGTGAGACCCCACCTGGAGTCCTGCGTCCAGCTCTGGAGCCCTCAGCACAGGAAAGACATGGACCTGTTGGAGCGGGTCCAGAGGAGGCCACAAAGGTGATCCGAGGGCTGGAGCACCTCTCCTGTGAGGAAAGGCTGAGAGATTTGGGGCTGTTAAGCCTGGAGAAGAGAAGGCTACATGGAGACCTTACAGCAGCCTTCCAGTAACTGAAGGGGCCTATAGGAAAGATGGGGAAAATATTTTCAGCAGGGCTTGTTGTGACAGGACAAGGAGCAATGGATTTAAACTAAGGGAGGGTAGAATTACACTGGATATAAGGAAGAAATTTTTTTACCATGAGGGTGGTGAAACACTGGCACAGGTTGTCCAGAGAGGTGGTGGAGGCCCCATCCCTGGAAACATTCAAGGCCAGGTTGGACAGGGATCTGAGCAACCTGGCCTAGTGAAAGATGCCCGTGGTCACTGCAGGGGGGCTGGGCTAGATGACCTCTAAAGGTCCCTTCCAACCCAAAGCATTCTGTGATTCTGTGCTATGGGGAAAGGCTGAGAGAGTTGGGGTTATTCAGCCTGGAGAAGAGAAGGCTGCGGGGACACCTTATAGCAGCCTTCCCTTAGGAAAGATGAAGAGTGACTTTCTACCAGAGCCTACAGTGACAGAACAAAGGACAATGGTTTTAAACTGAAAGAGAGTGGATTTAGATTAGATATAAGGAAGAAATTCTTCACTGTGAGGGTGGTGAGGCACTGGCATAGGTTGCCCAGAGAAGCTGTGGCTGCCCCCTTCCTGGCAGTGTTCAAGGCCAGGCTGGATGGGGCTTTGAGCAGCCTGCTCTAGTGGAAGGTGTCCCTGCCCATGGCGGGGGGGTGGAACGAGGTGATCTTTAAGGTCCCTTCCAACCCAAACCATTCTATGATTCTATAATCTGCCTTTCAGTTTTATTAGCTCCATACAGTTTAGACATTACTTTAATTCTTCATTTTCTCATAGCTTTATTATAATACTAATGAGAAAGCATGGGAGAGTATTAAGTTAAGAATTAGCTAAGTGCTTTCCAATACTACTAGGCTATACATACAAGAAAATTAAGCATGCCAGAGTTTATTTTTTTATGGCCCTTAAGCTAAGTAGCACAAAACGAAAGAAGATGGTAACCTTCAAACTGCCTCTGAAGTGCTCTTGTGAACCGTGCCAGGAATTATTTGACTGGAGACAGAAATCACATGAGGGACCACTGTATCATTCTAACTCTACAGATAATCAAGACTCAGTACTGAGGTCTCTGCACCATTTTATTCACTGGTACTGAGATAAGCCCCAGGTGTTCATCTTCAGCCTGTAACTATCCTGTACAAACATAGGCTCTGGACAGTCATTCTCCTCTACAAACTTTATCCATACTTTATCCTGCTGCACATACTTTAAATGCAAAAAAAAGCAAATATTTATATGTAAATAATTTAACTAGCACATAAACTAATTTCCTTTTTGAAGTTTGTCTTATTACTATGCTTAATCACAGCCAAAGATACTGAAAAAGATACGGTAAACTTTGCTAATAATAATTTGTTATATTCTCTACGTAATTTCTATGGCTTGAAGTAGCTCTAACATTCATATAGCTGTAGAATTTCTTTATTTTACAGATTAGGCATGGTTTTGCTAAGATTAAGTTCAAGGGATCTCAATCATTTCTGACCTCTCCCCCACCCGCGGGGTATGTCGTCATCTGCCATAACGTGCAATGACATCAGGACACCCACTTTATTTAAATCAACATTACCTTCACTCAGAGCAAAATGTTATTAAACACTTGGGCCAAAAGTAGGAAAGAACTGAAGTGCATAATTTCCCTTTATAAACAGCATTTCCAGGAATCACAATTTTGCTTGCCTGAAGCCAGTCATTGAAATATCTGACTGTTGCTTCCATCAGCTACGCAAAGCTCTTCAGCTCTAATGGAGACTTCAATAAATCACACACTTAAAAAATGCACAAACTGAAGTAAGAGAAGTAAGTATTATTGCAATAATATACTATTTTCAAAAAGCCTCTGCCGGTAGCTACTGCATGTATCATGATCAATTACAGCACAGTAACTCCACTGTCACTTTTGATTCTTTTTTTTTGCCATCACAGCCTAAAAGCCTCACCAGAATCAGCCCACACCATTCACATACCACCGCTGCATCTTCTTCCCTCCTTGCTTTAAAGTCACAAGTTCACCTTCAAGAAACAAATGGAGGTAAAGTGCTCAGGCCTGTTCTCATCGCCTACTTCAAGACTCCATATATGAAACTTAACATGAAATTAGGCTTCCCTTCTTCCCATTTATCATTTCCCTCCTCTTGTAGATTCAAACAGATATTTCACCTGCTGGTTCAGCTGTGCCTGAGGAGGAACACAGGCCAGGGTGGGGTGAAGGCAGGGGTTCACAGTTTCGGAGCAGATATTTCTGATCATGCACATCTATCACCTATATTCTGATGTACGAAAAAACTCCATATTATTGTTTCTCTTCCTTTTAAAGGTAATCTTTTTTTTTTCTTTTTTTAATGTAGTAAAGTGTGTACTCTCCTGCAAAGTTACTTCATCATTCCCCGGTAAATGATTTGTGGCAGACAACACATGTTTTTCTTCATCAACGACCTGGATGAAGAGTTAGAATGTACCCTCAGCAAGTTTGCTGATGACACCAAACTGGGAGGTGTGGTAGATACACCAGAAGGCTGTGCTGCCATTCAGCATGACCTGGACAGGCTGG
>Ga0065711_1011345_pt1 | contig 10529 bp, 9 predicted proteins | sample Hoacrofraction12_FD_59098 | JGI IMG/M metagenome (GOLD analysis project Ga0065711, IMG submission 59098) | Hoatzin crop microbial communities from Cojedes, Venezuela - Epithelial fraction 12 v2 (version 2) | ecosystem: Host-associated > Birds > Digestive system > Esophagus > Crop | place...
TCCTGGCGGGTCTTGAATATCTCCAGAGAAGGAGACTCCACAGCCCCCCTGGGCAGCCTGTTCCAGTGCTCCGTCACCCTCAGAGGGAAGAAGTTCTTCCTCATGTTCAGCTGGAACTTCCTGTGCTTCACTTTTTGCCCATTGCCCCTTGTCCTGTTGCTGGGCACCACTGAAAACAGCTTGGCCCCATCCTCCTGACATCCACCCTGCAGATATTTATAAGCATTTACAAGGTTCCCTCTCAGCCTTCTCTTCTTCAGGCTGAACAAGCCCAGCTCCCTCAGACTTTCCTCATAGGAGAGATGCTCCAGTCCCCTTTCCAGCACTGGCACCAAATGCAAAGTGCAGCTGAGGCATTTCCATACTACCAAGAGTGGCTCAGAGAAAGCAACATGGATCCCGCGCTAGCGATGTGCATAAATCAGCTGAAACTGGAACCACCCCAGACCCTCGCAATCTGTCTAGTGAAAGCAAACCTGGACTTGTTCTGCTGGCTGCAGGATCATTCAAAACATTAGATCTGTTTTGACCAGTGTTATATAAAAAACCCGGTACTGCGCTGTATTCCCATGTTATTGTAGTGAGACTGCAGGGGACTGGATTTATTCAGGAATACCAGAATATTACTGACCACCTGCAGCCTTGTATTTATGCCCAATCACACCAATATTCTGAGTGTCTTCAGCCACCCAGGTTACAACGGCTGGTCTTTGCAGAGCAAAAACAAACTGAAGTGAAACAACAGGCAACCTTATTAGAGCTATTATCATACAGCTTCACAATATACTTCGTGCATCTGCAGGGTTGGGATGTGAGAGTTACTGAACACTCAAACAAGTACAATAATTTACTACCCAGTGTTAATTTAAGCATTAAAAAAACCCTGTACACGATCAAAAGCACCAGGAAAGACTTGATTTACTTGGTCTCCTGAAATACATGCCACACAGAAATCCTGGATGTGGGCATTTATTGATCTAGTAATATAAAAATCTACCTGATCAACAGGAATTCATGTCAACAAGATCAGTGAAAAACGATGACAGACCACATAACCACACTGCAGGGAGTGGCCAGCTTTTTATGCAAGTTGCATCTACACTAGTGAGAGAGAATGAAGAACGTCACCACCCTCACATATCCTTATGGGATACAGAGGACACTTTTCCTGTGGGCTGGGGACTGATCACAAGGACAGATGTTTTAAGTAATGCGAACACAGCCGAAGATTTCCATAGAAATAGGGTGTTGTGCATCAACAGCAAAGAGAGCAAACACCTCGTATCAACTGCCCAAGGACATGTCCACAATTCACACCAACGTCAGCACTGTGCTATGGACATGTCCATACTAGTTCTTCTCTTGTACCAGAAGCAGCTCCCCATGGGCTACCTCACCTGGCTTCCCAGGCATGTTTTGCAACTACCAATGAATTTTTCACTGAATAATTTTATCAGCTATTGCACTTGTGGGTTTAAACTCGGCTCAGCTACACTCACACTGTGTAGGAGTCACTGCTGAGATCCCAGGTCAGACAAAGGCTATTTTTCCTCTTCCTCTCTTGAGAAAAAAAGTAGCAGGAACAGTTACTTTGAAAGACCAATTAGTGTGCTCGTGATAAGTAACCAAACATTCCCAGCCTTACAGGTACTGCCTCAAACTAGATTAGCCACAAAGCTTCCAGCAAACATGCCAGAAAAGAAGATTTTTTTTTTTTTTTCCTCAGACTTAAAAACCCTCCAAACAGCAACACCCAGGGCAAAAGGCTCCGGGTTGCCCAGTGCAGACCTATGGCTCAGCCCAACGCTCTTCTCACCAGAAGAAAGTGACTCCAGTGAAATCTTCGCAGAAATCCAAGTAATTATCTTTTTTTTACTCCCTCACCTAGCAAGTACTGCTTTGAGAGATAACAAATGGGCAGGAGTAACCAGACCCTCTTCAATACAGTATCTCTGATGACTGACGTGGAAAGCTCTATGTGCTTTTACTGGAGTCAGGGCTCTCAATGGTGCAGTACAGAGAAACCAGTTGGCTTCTTGGAGCCAGGAAGAACCTCACAGAGTTCAACAAGGTCAAGTGCAAGGTCCTGCACATAGGTCAGGGCACTCACGAGTGAAAACAAGGACTGGGGGATGAATGGATTGAGAGAAGTCTTGCAGAGAAGGACTTGGGGGTGCTGGCGGATGAAAAGCTGGACATGACCCGGCAGTGTGCACTCGCAGCCCAGAAGACCAACCGCATCCTGGGCTGCATCCGCAGCAGTGTGGGCAGCAGGACGACGGAGGAGATTCTGCCCCTCTGCCCCGCTCTGGTGAGACCCCACCAGGAGTCCTGCGTCCAGTTCTGGAGCCCTCAGCACAGGACAGACACAGACCTGTCGGAGCGGGGCCGGAGGAGGCCCCAGCAATGATCCGAGGGCTGGAACCCCTCTGCTGTGAGGAAAGGCTGGGAGAGCCGGGGCTGTTCAGCCTGGAGAAGGCCTTGAGGAGACCTTACTGCAGCCTTTCAATATATAAAGGGGGCTTATAAGAAAGACGGAGACAAGACTTTTTACCAGAGCCTGTAGTGATAGGACAAGGGGAATAGCTTTAAACTGAAATAGGGTAGATTTAGTTTGGACATTAAAAAAGATCTCTTTCACAACGAGGGTGGTGAGGCACTGGCACTGGTTGCCCAGAGAAGCTGTGGATGTCCCATTCTGGGAAGTGTTGAAGGTCAGGTTGGACAGGGCTTTGGGCAATTTGATCTAGTGAAAAATGTCCCTGCTCTCGGCATGGGAGTTGGACTCAATGACCTTCAAAGATCCCTTCCAACCCAAACCATTCTATGATTCAATGATTTTATGATTCATCTGCCACCAAATCCCTCCTACAGCCAGGGTAACCAGGAATACAGCCAGTGGTTTAACTACCTCTTCTGCTCTTTCCTCCAGGCCTTTCTCTTTCTGATTCTCTTCACTCTCTAGCCTTCACTAGATACAACTTTCTCCTTTCTTCTGTCAAGCAGCCAGGCTGTAGACACGAAAACTATTTCAACCGCCATGCATCACTATGTCAGTGCTCAGGGATTATTTCTGTTATTGAAAAAAGCTGTTTTTTTCTACCTAGGACTGATAGAGAATCAAGTAATAGAGCAGTCAACAGCTGCACTGGCAGAGCAGAAGATAATGTAACACCACAGAGAGGTGCAACACAGCGATGTGAAGGTCACAGCTTCATCAATGAGAGCAGGAGTGAGCAGAGCGCTGTCCCATGGAGGACCTGACTCCAGCATGTGCACTATCTGACGTCAGTGCAGTGAAGCCCCTTACTCCATGCAAAGGCTGGAACACCATCTTCTATTTTTTCAGCTTTGTACCTGTTTCACTGAACAGGCAATTTAATCTCATCGAATGGGTGCTGATAAACTCAAGCAAAGTCCCATACCCAGCAATCAGCCTGTAGTTTTGGCATTGTTACACCCCACATTACATACTCGGACATACATAATAACAGAAGGACATCCCATATGATTAAAGAACAAGAAGCAAATAGTCTGTGTTCAGATGCTACCTGCTGAGGGACAAGCAGGACCAGATCCCAGAGATGACTTTCCCTATCAGCAAACACTTGCTGACAAGTGAGACAGAATACAACTAGGGAAAAACATCCATGTAGTATTTTTTGCCTTTCCAAATCAAACTTTTCACACTCATAGAGGCTGTCACAGTAACTTGCCTGTTTACAGTTACTTTCCTGGCCACAAACTGTGATACTTCTCTGTCTTCAAAGTAAGACCTTGAATAGTTTTGTCCAATTCGGTTTAGTACTCCCACGCCCCAAACTGTCAGGATTCAAGAGCTTAGCTCTACTTCTCCACATCAACAGCTCACTCTTCTGGAAAGGCTACCTGCCTTTCAGAACAGCCCAGCTGCCCTGCTGCTCTTCCTGAAGCTGCTACAATCTTCTTGCCAATTATCTGATCATGAGAGCCACCTACTCAACATCTAAAGCTCCTTTAAAGAGGCGCAGATTGAAGTCTTTCACCTTTATGAGCAAGTAGAAGACGACTTCCCATCTGCAGTTTCATCCATTCCCAGAGAATCTGAATCCTGGCTCAGAGCAGGCGGTCCCAAGAGGATGTGCCTTTTGGAACTTATTTCCTTACTTTTCACCTTGAAATGCTGGAACAAAAAGCTTTGTTTCTACATGCTTTGCTGTAGGACTTCCTGAGAGACATTCAGTCTTTAGCAATGTCCCGTGAGCTCTTATACTCCAGAGGATGCTGTGGCAGTGACCTAGATCGTTCACAGTTATTTGGGAACAGATCTGCTCAGCAGATTGGGTGCCAAGACAGGTTCAAACATACTGGTGAAATTCTTTTTTTCCCCCTTCTGTGCTTTAATGCTGTCATAGCTTCCTAGCTTTAAAAGGCGTAATTAATATTAGAACATGTAATTAATATAACAAGACATAAAACCTTATCCAAGCATACTAGTTCACCCTGTGTACCTTTGAGGTATGTGACTTGGAACATGATCTTGGCAGAAAAGGACCGAGGAGAGGAGAAGGTTGTTTTCATCTCAGAAACAAATACCACTGATGCTGAGGGTAGGGGGAAAAGGGGATTCCAGGGAATATATAAATCCAGAGTGACCTTACTGAAACCTTTCCCAGATGAAGCATACAGGGAGCTCTGCCTGGCTGCAGAAGGACAGGATTTTTGGACAAGACAAAGGGTGCAGCAGAAGCCAGGCTGACATTTGGGTGCTCATCAAGGTAGGTTTTTATATTATTTATGTATTTATACTTACAACCCGGGATGTGCCTAGAGCTGCAGAGAGGTGACAGGCTTGCACAGCTCTGAACATGTTGCTCATCAGCATCTGGCAAGACACTGTCTTGCCCAGAGACTTTTCTTCGCACCAGCTGACAGCCTTATCATTTGTACTTCAGCAAAGCTGGAAATTTTCAGCCAAGGCTGAGGCTCCACTGTTGGTAGGAGCTTGTCCTGTGTGAACATGGACAACGCCTCCTGGCTCAAAATGGCTTCATGTTTAAACAGATAAGAAAAAGCAGAGTACGGGAAAATGAAGGATTATTATCCTTATTTTAGAGACTTAAAGCCAGAGGAGTGACCTGGCAAAATTAGAGGCAGACTCTTAGAAGCAGGAATTGAATATTCAGTTCCAGTTTTAAGCTTTAACTACTGCATCGACCTGCTTTCTCTTACAGTTCCCCGGTAAAGCCCCACAAGACTCTGCACAAGCTGCTATGCCTGATAACACACAAAGATGACTGGCAGACAGCAGGTCTCTCTTTTCCTTCTTGCCTTGAGTAGATGTACTGGATTTGTGCGGAAGTGGTGGAAAACAGGCAAGGCTACAGGCTGATTACCCTACATTGTGTGAGCTTCAATACCAGAGCAATTACAGGAGGAGGAACTACCCACACCTGCAGAAGAGCTGCAGGAGCTGTTGCTCTCTGGAAGCAGGGAATGCAGTAGTCAGGTTTTGACATTCATCTTCTCCAAACCCTTGCTCTTGCAAATGAACCAAATGCTTGCAAACCCATGCTCCTCACCTCTGCTATATTCCTCTTCTTGTGCCTGTACTGAACAGACTCAGCTCAGCCTGATGACTGGCCTCCAAACATGGCAGAAGGCTGTCCAGGCTGCATGGAGAAGGCCAGCTTCCCAAGTGTTTTTACTGGTCATTCAAAGCTGGATAACAATGGAAGTGCCTGGGCAAAGCACAAGGAGACAGAAGGATACCTTCCGTGGCCCTGCAGCATAATACCTACCTTAAATTACAATAAGCAGATGCTAAAACAGTCACAAACATGCAGTGATTAACATCACGTTCCTGGCCATGAACAGCTAAAGCATGTCAGGATTAACTGCAGTCAGCTGACATAGTTTTCAATACTCTAATTCTGCTCTTCACTTGGAAGCATTCATGGAAGCATCACGTTGAATAACCCACTCCACAGCGCACAGTATCTATGTGCATAAAAGGGCAAAAACTTACAGCCCCTGGGCTAGCTATTGCAGATATTGCTGCTTTCAAGAACAGTCATGCAATTTTGGTCTCTGTCCCAAAAGAACAAAGTAGAACTGGAAAAGATGCAGAGAACAGCAAGAAAGATGACCAACAGTCTGAGGGGTTCTGTGTATGACACAGGCTGGCACTTATCAGGCTAGGTAAAACATGACAGAGGAGGAATATGGCAACTGTCCATAAAATCCGCAGTTGCCTGGATAAGATGGATAAAGATCAACTGTTTACCACCTCTTCAAATACAAAAAATAAGGGAACCACTAGAGGCACTACTCAAAAAAGCAGGACAAAATTTTAAAACAAATCAAGTTGATGGGCCTCAAAATGAGGGGTGGACAATGAAGGGAAGTGCCTCTCAGGGAGCACCATGGATGCAGAAAATGTACGTGTTTTCAAGGGGAAACTGAACTTGCTCGTGGAAAAGAAATCCAGTAAGAATCACTCAGCACAAAGACAGTACATCTAGCTCAGAAGACACTCAGCTACATACAACTCCAGGCTATGGTGAAGTATCATACATGCTTCTGCAGGCAGATCCTGTCAGCCGCTGCCAGAGACAGAACATCCTGCTGGGAGTTTTGGTCTGACCCAGCATGGTTGCCCTTGTTTTCTTATGTATCTGCAGGTACAAACCACTTCAAGGCAGATGCACGTCAATCCGGGCTCTGACACAGCCTGGCTACGCACATACACACATACATCAGATAACCTTACGGGGAGCTGTGACTACTACCACAGCAGTCACCTTCATTACAGGGATGCAGGTCCTCCACACGGTTGCATCTCATGACCACTGACATAAACCACATTTGCATCCAAGCGCTGTGCCACAGAGCTGCGCCCAGCCTGGCAGCACACACTCTGCATGGGGGAGCTGCAGACCCTGAGCTTGACAAGGGAGAAGAAAAGCAGGGAAGAAGGAGAGACTGAAATTCGCAGACACACATAAGTACGAATGGGAATAGCACGTATGTGCTCAGCAGCACCCAGACATCTGGGTCTCCTGGTTAAATGTCCTTGATTAAAAGTGGAAAGCTAAGAAGCCTAACATAAATTAACTTTCTCCTCTTTATTGCAAGTTGGAAACTGCAAAGAAAAAAGAAGTAAAAACCAAACTCTGCTATGAATGAAGCAAGTTTGGAGTGCCCACCTCTCTGAAGAGCGCGCCATAAAACTGAACAATATACGGGCAGTCACTGCTTCGCATTACTACATCAAGGTCCATCAGAAGTTGCTTCTGTTCTTTTTCATCCACTGTCGACCGAATTCTCTGAAAGAGGAAGAGTGGCAGAGACTTTATCACTTACATGCCATTACTGTATCCTCAGACCCGCTTCTGGAGAAACATGCCAGGGACCCCAAACCCAAGGGTGAGCAGGCAATCCCCAAGGCATGCTCAAACACACTCTAGTGAATTAAGTTGTGTTCTGAAATAACAAATATAACTGAAAACCCCTAAAGCCATTTAGTTCAGACAAAAATTCCCAGTCCTCTCACGTGCATCAACATTTTCAGATGAAATGTCAGAAGGAAATTAAAGAGCAGAGATTTCATTGAAAACTACAGCAAAACAACATATTTAGGCTTTCATTTCAAAACAAATTCCCACACAGTTCTTAGCCATGTTGGATGGGCCTCGAAGGCTGTTTTGGAATTTAACCAAGGAACATTAAGTTTAAAATTTCTGACAAGCACAGAAGACAAAAAGGCTCCTTCCACCATGCCTGGCATGGTGAAAAGGGACCATCACATAACCGAGGGAATATATTGCTCTGGTAACGCTAATGGTGGGCAACAGTTCTGCGAACTCTTCTCATAAAACTAACAATTCCTCACCCAGTACTAGCCTAGGGAACATTAACACTATATAAAAGATATTATCTGTATACATAAAAATATATACACTATGTGTATATAAAGATATATATATGTATACACACGCTATACTTTATATATACACTATCATCTCATTTGGACTTGAAAGAACAACGCAAATTTGAAAATTGAAAACTCTACAAGTTCAAACATGAAGCTTGTTAACTAAAGGATGGAGAAGCCCATCCACAGTTTTTCATGTGATTTTACAAACATATTTAACATCTTGCACTAATTAATGCATTCCCTGAATCACAGGTGAGGAAAATCATGATCCTGAAGGTGTCACTCATGTTGAAAAATCATTTAAAAAATGAACAAAAATCTATTTGGCAAGAAGTCCAAAGCAACAGAGGTAGCCTGGACTCTCCTTGAGGAGAAAAACTACTTGGCTGTCCAAGAAAGAAAAATTATTCAAGGTTGTGGGAAAAATCTGCAAAATACCAGCACTCACTCCCACTGACACTACTGCCCTGTGAGCAACTGCTGGTGGCATCAAGAGCACACACATTAGCAAGCACAAGGCTAAGTATATGCAGGTACCCTCAAGGCTGGCCATTCATACCGCACCATTTGAGAAACAGTGCACGATTATGTACCTTAAGGCTATTTTGTGATGACCCACACAAAGATGAGGACAGTATCGACACTATAATTTTCCTTACCTTTGGTGTATCCTGATATTTTGGTATTTCACCACACGTTCTTAATGTTCTAGTAGCTCTAGTTTGGCCTAGACCAGCAATTGTCGTGTTCATACTGCCCTTTTCTCTCCCAGTGCATTCTAGAGTACCTGGGAAAACTGGCAGGAGACTTGCCCAGCACACCCACAGTCTGTAACATCCCCACCCTCAGATGCCACTGAGCGGGTGGGATTTTGTAGTCACAAACAAAGAAGATAGCTCAGGAGGCTAGTAATGAAACTAAAAAGCTTCACCTCTAGGTCACTGGTTCAAGTCTGTTTCACAGAAGTTCAGACACGTCACTGAAGAAAGCCCAATGAGTTTGATTATTTCTTTGTCTTGTGTCTACATCATATAAAGCTCTACAAACCCCTGCTGAGATATCAACGGCTGGGCAGATTCAGTGTCTCTTTCTAGGTGGCACACCATCAGCGCTGTGTGAAGTGATAAGGTTGTGGCTCTGACCTTGATAGAAGACAATGGATGCCATGGTGGGACCTATGAGGAATAGTTTACTCTCTCATCAAGATCCTACTCACTCCTCTGAAAAGTTCACCTCTGATGAGGAGCAATACCAAAAGGAGATTTTCTCCATACAGCGGCTCACATCTCCCTTCCGTGCCAACTCCGTATCTTTCTCCAAAAAGCCTCTTTCCTGGTCATCCGGGAATCTCCCCAGCCCCCTCTACCCTCCCCTCGCACCTGCACCATCCTGGCACAGCCATCCCCACAGCACGCTCCTCAAACTCCACAACTTCCCCCAGAAGCATCTCCTCCCACCTCTGACATTTCCTTCTCTGCTGTTACTTCTCCAGCTCTGGCAAGCATGTGAAATATATGTTGTACGGAGGAGGCGATTTTAACAGCACCCCAGAACAACACTGAACCCAAAGATTCCTCCTTTTCCCAAACACAGTCTCCCCGGGGAGAAAGAGAAAGGGCAGGCAGAGGACCCAGAGGACAGACAGTGGGTCAGCTATAGGGCAGAGGGTTCAGGCAGACACAGGAGCCAAAGGACACCTTGAGAAGCAGTGTGGACTCCCCACCAAACACTGCTTCAGGGAGTGAAGGCAGTGACATGATGCAAGACTGAGAGGTCTCATACAAGAGTGCTGGAGGCTGAAGACTGGCAAACTCAAGAGGAGGGGAAAACTATCAGGAGCAGCATGCAGCACAGCACTGAGCTGGGGTCAGCCCAGGCTGGAGAAGATGGCTTTGTTTAGCTGGAGCACACCAGGGAATCTGCTGGAGGCCAGTGATCCCAACACACTAGCTAAGGAACCACCGTTCACCAGGGAAACAAAGAAGAAACAGCAAAAGGTGACTGAAGTCAACAGCAGCCTCTACCCAAATAGCACACGAGCCATAATGATGTTCTGCTACCTAACTCCAAGGCAGAGTGCAAAAAGCTGCAGCATTTACCACAGACTCCCCCAGGAACACGAAAGACAGCAGGGAAGGAAGACACAAGGTGAGGCAACAGCCTGAAGACATGGATGGACAGGTCTGACTTAGCTTCAGGTCTTACACCTCAGCCTGGTCACCCTACTGCACAGTTGCTGACATGGCCAAACAAGCCACACAGGGAAAAAGTGGTTTTTGTAGTAAAGGCTTACGGAAAATCTCTTTTTCAACTGTTCCTTGTTGGCCTCAAACTTAAACTGTACCAAATCCTCCAGGAGAAAATTCTCCAGCCCTTTTAATACAAACACAGGTTAGGACAAAGCCTTTTGATATCAGGAATGAGAGCTCTGAAAGCTACGCCCTGGGCAACATCAAAGGCAAAAGGAGAAGCTATGCTGTGGACTGGACGACTCTCAAGCCAAAACCAGACAGATCCCGGAAACCAGACCCAGAGCAGAAGAGACATCACCCAGTCCCAATACACACATGAATGGATTCAGGTGCAGTGGGTAGCAACCAGTTAAAAAAAA